>WNGK01017960.1_pt1 | contig 12955 bp, 13 predicted proteins | sample 5400601 | NCBI WGS metagenome assembly WNGK01 (sample SAMN13153376, study PRJNA577476) | soil metagenome | isolation source: 60 cm soil or saprolite under Garry oak tree replicate 1 | place: USA:California | collected 2016-06-15 | reverse complement strand
GAGCTGATCATCAACCTGAGAACCGCGAAAGCCCTCGGGCTCACCATCCCGCAATCTCTTGCCGTCCTCGCCGACCGGATGATCCAGTGATCCGATGATCGATCGGAGGACGTTCCTCGCTCTGCTGGGAGCCGGAACCCTCGCCGCGCCGCGCATGGCGGGAGCGCAGCAGGCATCGGCCGTCCGGGTTGGGTGGCTGACCCCGGAGTCCCGACCGGAAGCCCTCAACCCGTTTCTGCAGGCGCTGAAGGAGCAGGGGTGGATCGAGGGCGGCAATCTCACCATCGAGCAGCGGTACTCGCACGGGGATGCCGATCGGTACCCCGAGCTCGCCGCCGCGTTCGCTCTCGCGGTCAAGAAGAGGGCGGGCGGGGTCCTCGTGCTGGCGTCCACGCACTTCTCCTCCCAGGCTCCGCGGATCGTGAGTCTGGCCGCAAAGACCCGGCTCCCGGCCATCTACGACCATCAGGGCTTCGTCGACGCCGGCGGGCTCATGTCCTATGGACCCAGTCCCCGTGACACGTTCCGTCGCATCGCCGGGTACGTGGACAGGGTCCTGAAGGGCGCGAAGCCGGCGAATCTGCCCGTGGAGCAGCCCACGAAGCTCGAGCTGGCGGTCAACCTCAAGACGGCCAAGACTCTCGGACTGACGATCCCGCAGGCGCTACTCCTGCGCGTCGACCAAGTGGTCCAGTAGTGGACCGACGGGAGTTCCTCAGCGCTGTCGCGGTGAACCTCGTCACGCTGCCGATTGCCGAGGCGCAGCAGGCGGGACGGGTCTATCGCGTGGGCATCCTGCGGGCCACCGCACCCCTGCCAATGGACCAGGGAACGGATCCGACTTTGAGGAACGCCTTGCGCGAGCTGGGCTATGTCGAGGGCCAAAATCTCACCGTGGAAGGGCGATACGCTGACGGCAAGCTCGACCGGCTTCCCGTCCTGGCGCGCGAGGTGGTGCAGCTCCGGGTGGATGTCATCGTCGCGATCGGCTCGGCGGCCATCCGGGCGGCCAAGGATGCGACGACCACGATTCCCATCGTCATGTACGGGGGCTTCGATCCGGTTGCGGCCGGCTTCGTAGCGAGCCTCGCCCGACCCGGAGGGAATGTCACCGGCGTCGTGATGGGGCCCGGGAGCTCGCTGACGGGAAAGCGGCTGGAGCTGCTCAGGGAAGCGGTCCCGCGGGCCGCGCGGGTCGCCTTCCTCGTCCCCGACGATCCCAACTTCCGGCCTCAGGTGGAGGAGGCGCAGCAGGGCGCGCCATCGCTGGGCATCAAGCTGGTTGTGGTGGAGGTTCGGGCCGGCGACGACACCCGCGCCTTCTCCATGATCTCCGCCGAACGGGCGGCGGCTCTCCTCGTGGGCGCGACCCCCTATTTCATGCGCGACCGGAAGCGGATCATCGACCTGGCCGCGAAACACCGGCTGCCCGCGATGTACGAGTGGCCCGAGCAAGTGGAAGACGGCGGACTCATGTCGTATGGCGCCACCCAGTCCGCTCTCGTCCAGCGTGCGGCCGCCTACATCGACCGTATCTTCAAGGGCGCCAGGCCCGGTGACCTCCCTGTCGAGCAGCCAACCAAGTTCGAGCTGGTGATCAACCGGAAGACCGCCAAGGCCCTCGGCCTCACGCTCCCGCCATCGCTTCTGAGCCGCGCCGACCGCATCATCGAGTAGACTCCCCTGCTGTGACCGCGAACTTCGTGAACATCCTGATGGGCGGTGTGTTCCACGCCGCCATTCTCTTTCTCGTGGCCGCGGGACTTCAGGTGGTCTTCGGCGTGCAGAAGATCTTCAACCTGGCGTGCGGGTCGTTTTACGCGTTGGGGGCGTACACGGGGGTGTCGGCCGTCGCGTACTTCACGGGCCACGGAGGGCCACCGGTGCTCTTCATCATCCCCCTGGCCCTGGGCGGTCTCGCCGTCGGCCTCGTGGGTGTCATCGTGGAGCGCGGCCTCCTCCGCTTCGTCTACGATCGCGACGAGACCTTCCAGCTCCTCCTGACCTTCGCGCTGGTGCTCATGCTGGAAGACTTGATCCGCATGACGTGGGGAACGGCGCCCGTCTCCACGGGCGGGCTCTATCTCAGCTACGGCCAGGCGAAGATCCTCGGGGCGACGGTGCCCGTCTACAACCTCCTCGTGATCGCGGCCAGCCTCGTCATCGCGCTCGGGATCGGCTGGCTGCTCACGCGCACGGCCTTCGGTCGCATCATCCGCGCGTCGGCGGACAATCGCGAGATGGCGGAGGCCCTCGGCGTGGACATGCGCTGGGTGTACGTGCGCGTCTTCACCCTGGGATCCATGCTGGGCACGCTCGGCGGCGCCCTGGTCATCCCCGCCACGGCGGCCATGAGCGAGATGGGCATCGAGCTCATCGTGGAGGCCTTCGCGGTGGTGGTGATCGGCGGTCTGGGGAGCATGCGGGGCGCCTTCGTGGGCGCCCTCGTCGTGGGCATCCTGCGCTCCGTCGCCATCTCCGTATATCCCGAGCTCGAGATGCTCCTGATCTATCTCATCGTGATCGGCGTGCTGCTCTGGCGCCCTCGCGGACTCTTCGGGACCGCCGCCGCGTGAGGACCGCCACCGTCCTCACCGTGGTGAGCCTGGCCCTTCTCGCCATTCCGCTCGTCGCGCCCGCCTACTACGTCACGCTCATGCTGCCCTTCATGGCCTACGGCGTGGTCCTGCTCGGGCTGAACCTCCTCTTCGGCTACACGGGGCTCGTGTCCTTCGGGCACGCGCTCTTCATCGGCATCGGCGCCTATACGGGCGCGGTGCTGACCTCACGCTTCGGCGTGCGCCAGATGGAGCTGATCCTGCCCGCGGCCGCCCTCGCCGCCGCCGCCGTGGCGGCACCGGTGGGTGCGCTCTGCGTCCGCTACGTGAAGATCTACTTCGGCATGCTCACCCTGGCCTTCGGGATGGTTTTCTATACGTTCCTCCTCAAGTTCTACAAGCTGACGGGCGGCGACGAGGGCATGCGCATGCTCCGTCCCTCCCTCCTCGGCAGCGAGTGGTCGGGGTTCTCGAAGACGGCGTACCTAGTGGGACCGTACTACTACTTCTCCCTCGCCGTGCTCGTCCTCGCCACCCTCCTCATGTGGCGCATCGTGCGGTCGCCCTTCGGCTTGTGCCTCAAGACCATCCGCGAGAACCAGGTCAAGGCGGAGAGCCTCGGCGTGAGCGTGCCGCTCTACCGCTGGTACGCCTTCATGGTCTCCGCCGTCTACGCGGCCGTGGGCGGCGCCCTCCTCGCCACGCCCACGGGCAATGTGGATCCCACCCTCGCCTACTGGACGCACTCGGGGAATATCGTCTTCATGGTCTTGCTCGGCGGCTTCTCCTCGTTCTTCGGTCCGCTCCTCGGTGCCTTCGCCTTCATCTTCCTCCAGGACACGGTCATGTCCGTCTTCCCCTACTGGCGGCTCGTCTTCGGCGCCGTCCTCGCCTTCATCGTCATCTTCGCCCCCGGCGGCCTCATGGGCCTCTTCGCGCGACCCCGGCCGGTCGAGGTCTCGCGAGGGTGATCCTCGAAGCGCGCGACGTCCGCAAGCTCTACGGCGCCTACGTGGCCCTCGACGGGGTGAGCCTGTCCATCCGCGAGGGCGAGTTCGTGTCCATCATCGGGCCGAACGGCGCCGGCAAGTCCACCCTGATCAACGTGCTGACGGGCATGCTCGCCCCCAGCGCGGGCAGCGTGCGCTTCAAGGGCAAGGACATCGGAGGCATCGGCATGGTGGCCCTCACGCGGCTCGGTATGGCCCGGAGCTTTCAGCTCGTCCAGATCTTTCCCGAGCTGACCGTGCTCGAATCGCTCCAGGCCGCGGTGATCTCGCGCCTCGGGGGCGGGGCGCGGATCTTCGCCTCTTTGGCCGGAGACGGCCGAATCCAGGCCGACGCTCTCGAAGTCGCCACGCTCTTCAACCTCGCCGACAAGGCCCACGTGCTCACCCGCGAGCTGCCCCAGGGCGACAAGAAGCTCCTCGACGTCGCCTCGGCCTTCGCCCTGCGTCCCGAGATCATCCTGCTCGACGAGCCCACGAGCGGGGTCAGCACCGCGGACAAGCACGCGGTCATGGAGATCCTCGTGGGCGCGGCCAAGCGGATAGGGCTTCGCGCCATCATTCAGGTCGAGCACGACATGGACATCGTGTTCGGTTATTCGGATCGCATTATTGCCCTCCACCAGGGCAAGGTGCTGGCGGATGCCACCCCGGCGCAGATACAAGCCGACGCGAGGGTAGTCGACATGGTAGTGGGCAGGAGACACGCCCCTCACCCTACCCTCTCCCCAGAGGGGAGAGGGAATGCGGATCCCTCTCCCCCTGTGGGGGAGAGGGCAGGGTGAGGGGGTAAGCCCGAATGCTCGCGGTCCAGGACATCGACGTCTACATCCAGGCGAGTCACATCTTGCGGCGCGTGTCGCTGGAGGTGCGGGAGGGCGAGGTGGTCTGCCTGGTGGGACGCAACGGAGCGGGGAAGACCACCACGCTGCGCACCATCATGGGCTACCATCGCCCCCGGAGCGGCGGCGTCCGCTTCCGCGACGTGCCGCTCCACGAGCGGCGCACTCACGAGATCGCGCGGCTCGGGCTGGGGTTCGCGCCGGAGGAGAGCGGTATCTTTCCAGATCTGACCGTGGCCGAGAACATCGAGATCTCCACGTGGACGCGGCCAGGAGGACGCCCCGCGGCCGAGCGGCTGGCCCTCGCCTACGAGATCTTCCCCGTCTTGAAGACATACGGCCCGCGCAAAGGGCCCGAGATGTCCGGGGGCGAGCGCAAGATGCTCTCCATCGCGCGCGCGCTCGCCCTCGACCCCGCCATGCTCCTCCTCGACGAGCCCTTCGAGGGCCTCTCCCCCGCCATCGTGCCCACCGTCGCCAAGGGCATCGCCGAGATCACCCAGCACGGCCACGCCATTCTCATCGCGGAGTCCAACATCCACCACGTGCCAGACTTCGCCACGCGGCTCTACGTCATCGAGCGCGGCGAGATCATCTTCGCGGGGCGGCCGGACGACGTCCGCAAGGACGCCGCCGCCTTCCGCGCAACAGGAGGACATGCCTGATGGCTTCTCTGCCCCTCATCCCGTCCGCCGTCATCGGCTCCCACGGCAAGCCCGGCTGGTGGTTTGCCACCGTCACGAAGGTCGAAGCGGGCGAGTACGGCCCCGGCGATCTCGACGAGATGTTCGACGACGCGGCCGACACCGCCATCCGCGACATGGAGCGCGCGGGGCTCGACGTCATCACCGATGGTGAAGTCCGTCGCCTCGACGGCTACGTCGATTCCTACTACGCCATCATCAAGGGCATCTCGCCCCTGCCCGTGCGGCGCAAGGCGGGGCCATGGGGATACGATCAGCAGACGCGCTACGAGGCGGTGGGGCGGATCGAGACGCCGGAGGGCGGCCTCGGTATCGTCAAGGAGTTCGAATACCTCAAGGCGCACACCGCCAAGGCGACCAAGGCCACCTGCGCGGGTCCCCTCACCTTCGGCTCGCGCATTCATCCGGGCCAGATGTACAAAGGCGTGGTGGACGTGGCCGAGCGCTTCGCCGAGGTGATCAACGTGGAGCTCAAGGCGCTGGTGGCGGCGGGGGCGGACTTTATCCAGCTCGACGAGCCGGCCCGCGGCAATGTCTCGGGCGAGGAGATGGCGCGGCTCTACAACATGGCCACGGAAGGCGTGAAAGCCAAGCTCGGCTTCCACATCTGCTTCGGCAACCGCTTCGGCCGCTCGCGCTTCGACCGCACCTATCGCCCTTACTTCCCGGGCATTCTCAAGGCCCGCGCCGACCAGCTCGTGCTCGAGTTCGCCGGCCGCGAGTTCTCCGAGCTCGACCTGTGGAAGGAGTACGGTCAGGATCGCGAGCTCGGCGCCGGCGTCATCGACGTCAAGGGCTTCTACCCGGAGAGTCCGGAGGACGTGGCCAAGCGCATCAAGCGCGTGCTCGCCGTGTGCAAGCCGGAAAAACTCTACGTCAATCCCGACTGCGGCTTCGGCTGGTCCCCGCGCTACATGTGCAATCAGAAGGTACGCGCCCTCGCTGCGGGCGCCGTCCTCGCTCGTCAGGAGATCACGGGGAAGAAGTAGCCGAGGTGAGCATCGCCGACACCTGGGGCACGGAGGAAGCCGAGCGGCGGCTGCCCTTCGTCTGCGACGGCTACGTGCCCCAGCCCGATGCCGTCTACTTCCGCGGCGTCACGGTGCGGGCCACCCCGGAGCGGATCTTTCGCTGGCTGTGCCAGCTCCGCGCGGCGCCCTACTCCTACGACTGGATCGACAACCGGGGCCGGCGCAGCCCTCGCACCCTCACGCCCGATCTGGAGCGGCTCGCCATCGGACAGTCCGTGATGCGTATCTTCACCATCGTGGACTTCATGAAGGAGCGCCACCTGACCCTCCGCATCAAGCACGGCGCGGGCGCCTTCAGCCTCTTCGGAGATCTGGCTGTGACCTATCTGATCGTGCCGGAGAGCCCGGACCGCTGCCGGCTCCTCGTGAAGCTCGTCGTGCGCTATCCTCGGAGCGTCAAGGGCGCGCTCATGCGCCGGCTGCTCCCGTGGGGCGATCTCGTGATGATGCGACGCCAGCTTCTGAACCTCAAGGCCCTCGCGGAGGGCGAGTGATCGCCACACCGACCACAGCCTGGCCCTGGGAGGGAAACCAATGACCATCACCATCCGGCCCCTCGTCACCTCGTTCGCGGGAGAAGTTTCGGGCCTCGACATCACCCGGCCGATCAGCCGCGAAGAGGTGGCGGCGATCGAAAGGGGGATGGACGCGCCTTCACCCTGAACTTCGGCGAGCTGGAAAGCTACAAGACCCCTGGCCACGTCCGCAAACCCGAGGACTACCGGCTCGGCCCCGGCATCGCCGATTTCTCCAACCTGGACAAGCACGGCCACATCATGTCGGCGGAGGACCGCGTCTGGTTCTTCAAGCTGGGCGACCGGCTCTGGCATTCCGACAGCTCGTTCCGTCCCATCCCCGCGAAATATTCCCTGCTCTCCGGGCGCGTCATCCCATCGTGGGGCGCCAATACCGAGCGCGCGCACCAAGGCGGAGATCGACGATCTGGTCTGCGAGCACTCCCTGATCTACTCGCGCGAGGCGATCGGCATGGTCGACCTGACGCCCGAGGAGATCGCGGCCTTCAAGCCGGTGCGCCAGCGGTTGGTGCGCGTGCACCCCGTCACGGGTCGCAAGTCGCTCTTCCTCTCCTCCCACGCGGGGGCCATCGTGGGCTGGACCGTACCCGAGGCTCGTATCTTCCTGCGCGACCTCACGGAGCACGCCACCCAGCGAGAGTTCGTCTATTCCCACGGGTGGAGGCGGCACGACCTCGTCATGTGGGACAACCGCGCGACCATGCACCGCGGCCGCCGCTTCGACCGGAACGAAGTGCGCGACGTGCGCCGGACCACCCTCGCCGGCCACGCCCCCACCGTGGAGCAAGAGAAACCGGCCTGATCCGCGCTCTCACCCTGCTTCATACTCCTTTACCCGCGACACATACGGCGTTCACAGGCCGCACGCATCCTTCATGCGTTCCGGATGCAGCATCGAACCCGTCACCGGGAGGAGATCATGATGACCCTGCGAAAGCCCCTGCTGCTCGCCACCACCCTCACGCTGCTGACCTCGGTAGGATTCGCGTGGGCGGCCAGCCCCACGGAAACGGTGCAGACGGCGATTCAGCGCGTCTTTACGGAGAACGGCACGGCACAGGCCAAGGCAGTATCGACAGACGATCGGAGGGCGCACATCCGGGAGGCCGCGGAAAGTCTCTTCGACTTCCGCGAGATGGCGCGGCGATCGCTGGGCGAACGCTTCGACGCGCTCTCCTCTGCGGACCAGAAGGAGTTCGTCCGACTCTTCACGAACCTGATCGCCGTTTCCTACCTGAACAAGATTGAGGCCTATGCCGGCGAGCCCATTCGCTACCTCGGCGAGCGAGTGGACGGCGTCGATGCCAGCGTCAGCTCCCGCCTGGTGACCGCGAAGGGCTCGCAGGTAGACGTCGCGTACCGCCTCTACCGTGCCCAGGACCGCTGGGCGGTCTACGACGTTTCCGTCGACGGGGTGAGTCTCGTCGACAACTACAAGATGCAGTTCAGCCGGCTGATCCAGCGGAGCTCGTTCAACGATCTGCTCAAGGCGCTCCGACAGAAAGCCGGCTCGTAGCCTGCCCGCCTTCAGGTAAACGGGCCGGCCGTCTCGCACGTCTCACAAGCGATGGCGGGCCCCAGTCCTTACCCACATGCTTCGCAAGATGATGATACTCGCGGCGTTCGCAGTGGCCGCGGTCATCGGCTCGACGGCCTTGGCCCAGGCGCAGGTCGGCGTGGATATCGGTATTCATCTCGGGAGTCCGCCGCCGCTCGCGCCCGTACCCGAGACCCCGGTCATGTACGCCCCGTCGGTCAACGGCAACTTCTTTTTCTACGACGGCGGGTACTACGTGTTCAGACGGGGCGCGTGGTACATGGCGCCGCGGCACAATGGCCCGTGGGCGGTCGTCGCGCCCGCGTATGTCCCCCGGCCACTCCTCGCCGTCCCCGTGCGCTACTACAGGGTGCCGCCACCAGAGTGGAAGCGCTGGCACGCCGAGGCGGCACCCCGCTGGCAGCCCGCCTATGGACGACACTGGGAGGATCGCCACGACGCCGTGAAGGCAGAGCATCGCGAGTCGCGCCACGAGGAAGGGCGGCGGTAGACCGGCCGGTCAGCCTTGGGCGTCCGCGCGGAAGGCCTTCTGGATCACCGCCTGGGCCTCGTCCTGGATCCGTCGCAGGTGGTCGGCGCCCTTGAAGCTCTCCGCGTAGAGCTTGTAGACCTCCTCGGTTCCAGAGGGACGGGCGGCGAACCAGCCGCTCGGAGTGACGACCTTGAGCCCTCCGATGGGTGCCTTGTTCCCCGGCGCATTCGTGAGCAGGCTCGTGATCTTCTCGCCCGCGAGCTCGGAGGCGGAGACCTGTTGCGGTGAGAGCTTCGCCAGGATCGCCTTCTGGGCGGGCGTAGCCGGCGCGTCGATGCGCTCATAGGCTGGCTCGCCGAACTCGCGGGTGAGCTCTTGATAGAGCTCACCCGGGTCGCGCCCGGTGACGGCCGTCATCTCGGCGGCGAGAAGGCCCATGACGGCGCCATCCTTGTCGGTAGTCCAGACGGTGCCGTCGCGGCGGAGGAAGGAGGCTCCCGCGCTCTCCTCGCCTCCGAAGCCGAGGGATCCGCCGAGGAGCCCGTCGACGAACCACTTGAATCCCACGGGCACCTCCACGAGCGGGCGCCCGAGCCGGGCCACCACGCGGTCGATCATGCTGCTGCTCACCAGCGTCTTGCCGATTCCGGCCCCCCGCGGCCATTCCGCCCGGTGGGTGAAGAGGTAGGAGATGGCCACCGCCAGATAGTGATTGGGGTTCAGGAGGCCCACGCTCCGGGCCACGATGCCGTGCCGGTCGTGATCGGTGTCGCAGGCCCACGCCACGTCGAAGCGATCCCGGAGCGCGATCAGGCGCTGCATGGCATAGGGCGACGAGCAGTCCATGCGGATCTTCCCGTCGTAGTCGACGGTCATGAAGCTGAAGGTCGGGTCCACCACGTCGCTGGTGACGGTCAGCGGCAGCTTGTAGCGCTCGCCGATCATGGCCCAGTAGTGGACCCCGGCGCCTCCCAGAGGGTCGACGCCGAGCTTGATGCCGGCTCCGCGGAGGACGTCCATGTCGACGACGTGCCCGAGGTCTCCGATGTACGCGTCCATGTAGTCATGGTGGTGCGTGGTGGGAGCGCGGCGGGCCCGCTCGAGCGGGGTCCGCCTCACCCCGGCGAGGCCGGCGGTGAGCAGGGCGTTTGCCTGGTCCTGGATCCAGCCGGTGACGCTGGTGTCGGCGGGGCCGCCGTTGGGCGGGTTGTACTTGAAGCCGCCGTCCTCCGGCGGATTGTGCGATGGGGTGACCACGATGCCGTCGGCCTTGCCGCGGGCCCGGTCGCGGTTGTATGTGAGGATGGCGTGAGAGATGACCGGGGTGGGCGTGTAGCCGCCCCGGTCGTCGATCATCACGTCCACTCCGTTGGCCGCCAGCACCTCGAGGGCAGTGGCCCAGGCCGACTGCGACAGCGCATGGGTGTCGATACCGAGGAAGAGCGGCCCGTCGATCCCCTGTTGCCGCCGGTACATGCAAATGGCCTGGGTGATGGCGAGGATGTGGTCCTCGTTGAAGGCGCTGGCCAGGGCGGAGCCGCGATGACCCGACGTGCCGAACGCCACCCGCTGCTCGCGTATGGAAGCATCCGGCCGCCGCGTGTAGTACGCGGTCATGAGCTGCGGGATGTTGGCCAGCATCGATCGTTCGGCGGGCTTCCCGGCGCGCGGATCCATGCTCGTCACGCTCCCACCGAGGCCGGCCCCCGTCAACCATGTCGTGTCCCAAGCCGCGCGCCTCTTGACGGCGCGCGGGACGGTGGCGCACGATGGCGCGCGAACATGGGAGAAATCGGAACGTTTCCGTCGCTCGCCGACATCGATGCCATCGGAGCCTGTCCACATCCCGTCCTGCGCAATCTGCGGATCACCCAAGCCTATCACGAGCTGTCGACCGCCATGGCGCGGAAGATCGGATCCGCCGCCAATTGGTGTACCTTCGCGACCTGGGCGTCCAAGCAGGCCGGTCAGTCGATCCGCGGGGAGGATCTCGGTCGGAAGATCGAGGAGGCCTTCGCGCGATCGGAAGCGGTACGGCGGGCGGTGGGTCGGATCCGCGACCTGCGCCGAGCGGCGGGGCGCGCCCTCGACGACCGCACTTCGCTCGCGGCCATCCGCGAGGCCTGCGCCCCGCTCCTCACCGTGGGGCGGGTCTCCGATGCGGTGGCACGCGGGAACAAGAAGGTCTTCGACGAGATCGGCAGGGAGTTCGCTCGCTTCCTCCACATGATGGCAAACTCCGGCGCTGATTCCACCGCCGTCGAAGAATTCTGCGCGGGCTTACGCCCTGGTGACCCGCCGGTGGGCCAACGCCTGCTCGCCGCCGCCTTCCGCGATTATCACCGGGCGATGACCCTCACCGATGCCAAGGCACACGCCGAGCGCATGCTCCTCGCCGCCCTCCGTATCGGCCTGCACGAGCAGACCCGGTTGCAGCCGGAGATCGAAGAGGCCCTGAACGCTCCCGTGCCCGATCCGGCTGAGCTCAGGCGGCGCCTCGTGCAGGCGCTCGTTCATGGAATAAAGGAAAGCCTCGCGCGCGCGCCGCGCTGGCACGGTGTGATCGACGAGGTGGCCGGGCACCTGGCGGAGCGGCTGCGCCCTCTCGTGCGGGCGGTGGTGACCGAGGAGCTCATGACGCTGACGCTGGCCGACCGCATGCATTTCATCGCCGATCTGTTCCGCCTCTATCTGGACGCGCCCAGCCTGTTTCAGCCGCCGTTCACTCCGGAGCAGCTCGGAGTGATCGCGGAAGGACGCACGCCCGACGGGACTCTCTAGCCCGGCGCCGCGAATTCCTCAGGCGTGGTGGTGGCGATGGCCGCGCTCATAGTGCGCGCGGAGGAGATCGGCCCCGAAGACGTTCCGCGGATCGTGCCATACCGAGTGGATGTGATTGGCGTCGTTCTGCGAATTGTCGAACTCGATGAGCACGCTCGGCCCGTGAATACGGTAGTAGTGCGCATGCCCTGGATCGATCGGTCCGGCCCACGCGAAGTACAGGCCCTCGATGCCCGCCTCCCGGATCCGCCGGAGATGTTCCTCGGCCACGTCGGGCCGCATATTGCGCGCGTACTCTTCCACGAGCTGCACGAGGAGCTCCCGTTGGGCCGGCACGAGATCGACCGCGGGCAGGCCCGCTTGGGAGACAAGGCTCTCCTCGCGGCCGGGTCCGGAGACGATGTCGCCGAGCGACTGGGCGGAAATGATCATTCTCCGGCGCTGGGCTGCGTCCATCCCCTGGGCCAGCGCTCGTCCCAGGTCCTGCTCGCGCGCGAGGGTGCGGAGGCCCTTGAGGGGTCCCGAGCGCACCTCGGCCGGATTGGCGCCGAAGAACGCCGGGGTGACCGCGACCGGCTTGCCGGGCACGAGGGTGAAGCTGAGGGACAGATGATGCCCTTCGAGGCGCCATCCCCAGGGTGCCCCCGCTGAATCCGGGGCCCCGAACACGGTGACCGAGTAGTTCTCGGAGTCGCGCATGAGCCCGCCGAGCGTCTCGAGCTGGCGCAGCACGGTCTCGAGACGGATCACGTTGACGGCCTTGGCATAGCCGACCGTCGAGAGGCTCGCCTTCATCAGCTCGTGGGCCGCGGCCCGGGCGGGTGCAGGCATCGACTTGAACGGCAGCCCCTCGCGCCCGCGCGGGACATAGTGCCAGTTGACGCGCTCCTTGTCGCCGAAGGCGACGACCGCGCGCCGCCGCGCCGCGTCGGGAAGCGCGCCGAGAAACGCGGTGGCCGCGCCGGCCATGGCCGCGCGCCCGGCATCGGTGACCCGAGCCAGGGCAGGCCGCGGCCACGCTGCCGCGGCCGCCATGGCCGTCGCGCCGTGCAGGAGCCGGCGACGAGAGATCACGCGTACTTGACGGTGCAGCCGTAGGCGCGGGTGATGGGCGTCTTCACCGGCTGGCCCGCCGCCACCGAGGCGAGGGCGACGCGGACGTAGTTCTGGGCCCCGGGCACATCGCTCTTCCGCGAGGTCGGCTTGTCGTCGATGGCTCCCGCGTACTGGAGCACCCCCGCCTTGTCGATGACGTACATGTGCGGAGTATTGGTGGCGCCGTACATCTTGCCCACCACGCCCGTCGGATCGAAGAGCACGGCGGTGGGCGCGGCGCCGCGGGTCTTGGTGAGGTCATCGGCCTGGCTCGCGCTCACATAGCCCTGCTCGTTTGGGGCCGAGGAGATGATGCTGAGCCAGATCACCCCCTGGGCGGTGGCCTCCTTCTGGAGCGCCTGCATGTTGCT
>WNGK01010355.1_pt1 | contig 12955 bp, 9 predicted proteins | sample 5400601 | NCBI WGS metagenome assembly WNGK01 (sample SAMN13153376, study PRJNA577476) | soil metagenome | isolation source: 60 cm soil or saprolite under Garry oak tree replicate 1 | place: USA:California | collected 2016-06-15 | reverse complement strand
AACGAGGACCCGAGCCGGCGGCTGCGCCGCCTGCTGGCGACCAAGCCGTACGTCTTCGGGCCTGGTGTTTACGACCCGTTTGGAGCCGAGCTCGTGATGTACCACGGCTTCGACGCCGTCTACTTCAGCGGTTACTCCTTCGCCATCGGCCATCTCGGCACGACGGACATGGACATCTACTCGTCGGTCGAGATCGCTGACGGCGCTCGCCGAACGGTCAGCGCCTTGCGCAAGTTCCAGCTCACCATGGCGATGGGCGATCCCGAAAAGGGCGTCGACCCGGTTCACCTCGAGATCCCGCCCGTCGTCGTCGACATGGACGCCGGCTACGGAAACCTGTTCAACGTCCAGCGCACCGTCGACCTCTATGTAAGAGCCGGCGTCGCGGCCGCGCACCTCGAGGACCAGGTGATGCCCAAGCGCTGCGGCCACATCGCCGGCAAGGCCCTCATCTCCGCTGATGAGTTCGTCGGCAAGCTGAAGATGATGCGCAACGCGGCCGACGATCTCGGCCACAAGGACTTCGTCATCATCGCCCGCACCGATGCCGTCTCGGCCACCGAGGCTCCCGAGACCAAGCGCGGGATCCAGCTCGCGATCGAGCGCGGCCTTCGCTACCTGGACAGCGGCATCCCCGACCTCTTGTGGTGCGAGTTTCCGACGGCCGAGCGCGAACCGACAGAGCAGTTCTGCGGCGAGATTCGCAAGCGATTCCCGGGCGCGCGCTTCGCCTTCAACTATTCGTCATCCTTCAAGTGGCACAACGAGAAAGACCCCATCACATGGGATGACCTCGCCGGCCTCGGGGTCGGCTTCATCTTCATCACGCTCGCGCTCCAGCACGCGGCGGGCCACGGCATGTCGGTCCTGCTCGACGACCTGAAGAACAACAAGGAGCAGGGCTACATGTCGCTGCAGCGAAAGGAATGGGCGGATGACGCCGACATCCCGACACGCAGCCATCACCTGTTCACGGGCGTGCCGTATCACCAGCACGTCGGGCAGGGGTACGGGGCGACTCGCTTGAGCGAAGACCTCGACGAGCACCTGGAGATGTCGAAAGTAGTCTGAGCCTGCGACCCGGCGCCAATTAAGCTGTGGCTTAGAGGCGGGGTGTGATCCTCTATCCGTTCCGATATATCTGGTGGCTGCTGTCGCGCGCCTGGCGTTCGATCGGCAAGGCGCCCGATTACGTCATCTTCGTGCTGGAGTCGGCTCTCCCCACCCTACCCGACCCGCCCGGGCCGTTCTGGCAGCGGTTCGTCTCCGAGCGGCGACTGAGCGTCAAGGAGCTTGGCGAGCGCTTCGACGCGATCGCGCGCGATTCTCGCACCAAGGGCGTCGTGCTGCACCTCCGACCTGTGCCCATGCCGATGGCGACGCTGCAGGACCTCCGCGCGCTGGTCTCGAATCTGCGCACCCGCGGCAAGCGCGTGATCGCGTGGGCGCCGTTCTACACGACCGCCACGTACTACGTCGCGTGCTCCTGCGACGAGATTCTCATGATGCCGTCCGGCGTCGTGTTCCCCCTGGGTTTCGCGTCGACCGGAGTCTTCCTCGCTGACGCACTCGGCCGCGTGGGGATCAAAGCCGACTTCATCCAGGTGTCGCCGTACAAGGCTGCCGCCGACCCGCTGACGAAATCGAAAATGTCTCCCGAGCTCCGTGAGCAGGTGACGTGGCTTCTCGACTCGCATCACAAGGACCTGGTCAATGCGGTCGCGGAGAGCCGGCGAGTCGACCAGGTGGCGGCCGCGAAGCTGATCGACGCCTCGCCCTATACCGATGACACGGCCGTCGAGCAGCACATCGTCGACGCCGTGCTGCCCGAGGAACAGCTGCCCGATCATCTCGGCGGGGAAGGCGAGCGCGCTCGGATCGCGGCCTGGGATCAGGCGCGCCGAAGGCTGCCGATCCCACGTCCATCGACCGGTCGCGGCCGCTACGTGGCCGTGATGCGAATCGAGGGGACGATCATCGACGGGCGCAGCGGCCGGCTGCCGGTCAAGCCGCCAATCGACATCCCCCTCGCCGGCGACGACCGCGCGGGTGATCTGAGCGTGGTGCCGCTCGCGCGCCAGGTCGCCGCCGACAAGCGCGCCGCAGCCGCAGTGCTCTTCGTGAACTCGCGCGGCGGGTCGTCGTCAGCATCCGAGGCGATGCGCCAGGCCCTCGAGCTGATCGCCAAGCGCAAGCCACTCGTGATCGCGATGGGTGCGGTGGCCGGGTCGGGCGGCTACCTGGTGGCGACGCCCGGCCAGTGGATCGTGGCCAGGCCGGGAACTCTGACGGGGTCGATCGGGGTCTTGACCGGCAAGCTGGTCACCAGCGGTTTGTTCTCGAGGCTCATGGTCAATCGAGAGACGGTCGCCTTCGGCCGCCATGCGACGCTCGAGGCCGACGACGATCCGTTCACCGACGAGGAGCGAGAGATCGTGCACGGCGCGGTGAACCGCACATACGAGCTGTTCCTCGCCGCCGTGGCATCGTCGAGGCACATGAGGGACGACCAGGTGCGGCCGATCGCAGGCGGTCGGGTGTGGACGGGCACGCAGGCGCTGGAGCGGAAGCTAATCGACGAACTCGGCGGCCTCGACACGGCGATCCAGAAGGCACGCAGCCTGGCCGGCCTCCCCGAGACCACGCCGGCGCGGGAAGTGAAAGCCCCGCGCAGGCCCGTGCCTCCTCGGGCGATGCCGTCGGCCGCGGGTTTGCTCGGCTACGTTCTCGAGGGGATCAGCCTTCTCAGCCGAGCGCCATCCCTGGCGGTAATGGAGGTTCTCCCCAAGGACGAGTACTAACTCGCCTCCCCGCGCAGTGGGGAATTTGCCTCCCCACGCAGTGGGGAGGTCGGCTCCGCCCGCGTAGCGGGCGCAGCCGGGTGGGGAGATTCACGTCCGAAGGTCGAATCAGTCAAGTCCAGATAGATGGCGTGAATGACGTCGTCCAATGACTCGTCTACAGCCCTGACAGGAAACCGATGAACCCTGTAGCCCTTCGACTTCAGGTAGTCGTTCTTTCTTTCGTCCGAGTCGTCTTCATGTCCCGGACCGTCAATCTCGATCGCCAGCCGCTCGGATACGCAGGCGAAGTCGATAACGTAGGGTCCGACCGATACTTGGCGCCGAAACTTGAATCCATCAACCTGCCTGCCTCGAAGGCGCGACCACACGCGTCGCTCGGTCTTGGTCATGTTGTCCCGCAGCCAGCGGGCGCGATAGATCTCCGGCGAGTGCATGGAAACAGACTCGCTTGAGAATGCGTCAGGGTCAACGCAGGTGGTTAAGAGCGCTTTCGGGGAAGTGCGACTCCCCACCCGGCCGCGCGCTTCGCGCGAGGCCGACCTCCCCACTGCGTGGGGAGGCAAGAAAACCTAGTCCTCCCCACTGCGTGGGGAGGCAAGAAAACCTAGTCCAGGGGTGGGAACTTTTCCGGGTGGCGTTCTCGCATCAGCGAATAAACCGCCTCTACAACGCTCTCCCGGTTCGGCTTCGTGAAATAGTCGCCGTCGGGTCCATACGCCGGGCGATTGGCCGATGCCGCAAGCGTCCGCGGCGCGGCGTCGAGGTGCCACCACCCATTCTGCTTCTCGAGCACCTGCTGCATCATGAAAGCTGACGCGCCGCCGGGCATGTCCTCGTCCAGGAACAGCACCGCGTGCGTCTTCTCGACCGAGCGGACGATTGAGTGGTCGAGGTCGAACGGGTTGATGGTCTGCACGTCGATGACCTCGCACGACACCCCCAATTCGTCGAGCGCGCGCGCCGCATCGAGAGCGATCGCGCAGCACGCGCCGTACGTCACGACCGTCACGTCGGTGCCGGTGCGAAGCACCTCCGGCACGCCGAGTGGCACCGTGAAGTCGCCGATGTTGTCGGGTACGCGCTCCTTGAGGCGGTAACCGTTGAGCGCCTCGATCACGACACCAGGGTTGTCGCCGCGGAAGAGCGTGTTGTAGAAACCTGCCGCCTGCGTCATGTTCCGCGGCACCGCGATGTACACGCCGTGGAGGGCGTTCAGCAGCACCGCCATCGGCGAGCCCGCGTGCCAGATGCCGACCAGGCGATGGCCCTTCGTGCGGATGACGACCGGCGCCTTCTGGCCGCCGGCCGTGCGCCAGTGCAGGCTGGCGAGATCGTCCGAAGCGACCTCGAGCGCATAGAGGAAGTAGTCCAGGTACTGGATGTCGCAGATCGGCCGCAGGCCGCGCATCGCCGCGCCGATGGCCTGGCCCAGGATCGTCGCCTCGCGGATGCCGGTGTCGGTCAGCCGCAGGTCACCGTACTTCGCCTGCAGGCCTTCGAAGACCAGGTTCACGTCACCCAGCCGCCCCACGTCCTCACCGATGACAAAGAGGCGAGGGTCGCGCGCGAAGTTGGCGTCGAAATTGCGAAGCAGCACCTGGCGGCCGTCGACCGCGGGCGCCTTCTCCGCGTACCTGGCCGGCACAACGGGCACCTTCAGCGGCGACTCGTCCGAATCGCTGTAGACGTGTGAGCTGTAACGCGTGGCGTTCTCGCGCCGGTAGTCCTCGATGAACTGGATCAGCTCGTTGCGCTCGGGAGAGTCCGACCCGCGCAATGTGCGCAGCGCGAACGACGCCCCCGACAGGATCGCCGACCGCGTGACCTTGTTGGCATCCGTCAGTGTCGCCGCGACCTCAGCCACCTTCGGCGTATCGATGCGGCGCAGGATCGATACCGCGCGATCGCGCTCCTTTCGAACCGGCACCTGGTAGGCCTCCCATGCAAGGTCGCGCGCCGCCTCGACCGCCTCCTTGTCTGCCGCCTCCCATCCCTCCAGCTGCGATTCGCTTGCGATGCCCGACTCGATGATCCAGTCCCGCATCCGGGTGAGGCAGTCGTACTCGACCTCGAAGCGGAGTCGTTCCTTCGACTTGTAGCGCTCGTGGCTGCCGCTGGTCGAGTGACCCTGCGGCTGAGTGAGCTCGGTGACGTGAAAGAGCGCCGGCTTGTGTTCCTTGCGCACGCGCTCGACTCCGTTCAGATATGCCTCGACGAGCGCGGGGTAGTCCCAGCCCCTGACCACGTAGATGTCGATGCCGGCGCGATCGTCGGGCACGAACCCTCGCAGCACATCGGAGATGGATGCCTTCGTGGTCTCCGCGGTGATGGGCACCGAGATGCCGTAGCCGTCGTCCCACACCGACAGCGCCATCGGCACCTGGAGGACGCCCGCAGCGTTGACGGTCTCCCAGAAATGCCCCTCGCTCGTGGCCGCGTCGCCGATGGTGCCAAAGGCGACCTCGTTGCCATTGACGGAGAACCCATCCTGGGCGCGACGCAGCTGCGGGTTGCTGCGATAGAGCTTCGATGCATACGCCAGCCCGAGGAGACGCGGCATCCAGCCCGCGACGTTGGAGACGTCCGCGCTGGAGTTGGGCGTTTCGACCGACCGCATGAACTCGCCGCGGTCGTCGACGAATCTCGTCGCGAAGTGGTTGCCCATCTGGCGCCCGCCCGAGGAGGGGTCGGCGTCGAGATTGGTGTTGCCGTAAAGCTGGGCGAAGAACGCGCGAACGTTCGACATGCGGGTCGCCCACATGAAGGTCTGGTCGCGGTAGTAGCCCGCCCGCCAGTCGCCCGGCCGGAACGCCTTCGCCATCGCGAGCTGGGCGACCTCTTTGCCGTCGCCGAAGATTCCGAACGTGGCGTTCCCGCGCAGGACCTCGGCGCGCCCGATGATGCTGGCGCGGCGGCTGGAGTAGGCGAGGCGGTAATCGGCGCAGACGGTCTCGGCGGCCAGGGCGAGCTTGGAGTTGCGAAGCGCTTTGGCCATCTGGAAGGCAGAACTTACGTTATCACGGCGCTTGCGCGGTGCCGCTTACGGGTCTGGGGCCCCCCACACCCCGCCGCTGCCGGCGGGGAGCTCCCCACATGGTGGGGAGCCCAGTGAAATCGATTTCCTTACGCGGACCCGGCTCGTTCCGTCGGTTTGCCCGTCTCCCGAAGGAGGCCTGGCCGGCTGGCCGACAGCGCCTTCTTCATATGCCCATACGCCCGCTCGAGGTCGCCTCGGCGCTCGAGGATCTCCGCGTACATGCCATGGCATCTCAGCAGCCTCTCGCCGCTTCCAAACTTCCCAAGGCCGTGCAGCGCAAGCTCGAACTCGCGGTCGGCGCCCGCTGCGTCGCCGCGCTGGTCGGCAACCCTGCCCAGCCACATGTGAGCCTCGGCGATGTTCATCCCTTCCTGCAGGCGCTCGGCCAGCTTGAGCGCTTTCTGGGCGAAATCGGCGGCCGCATCGACGTTGCTCTCCTGGAGGCTGAGCTCGCACAGGCTGAGCAGCACGTGTGAGCGCCCCGTCTCGAGGTCCGTCTCCTCGCTCAGGTCGAGGGATCGGTCCAGGTGCTTGCGCGCGGCCACATGATCGCCCTTGGCCATCAAGATGAGGCCGAGCTCGTTCTCCACGCGCGCCAGCGAGATACGGTCGTGAAGAACCTCGAGCAGGGCCACCGAACGGCGCGCGTATCGGGCTGCGACCTCGATCTGGCCCTTCTCGCGGTAGGCGATGCTCAGCCCGTTGTACATCTTGGCAAGCCGCCGCAGGTCGTAAAGCGAGCCCGCGACGTCGATCGCGTCTTTGTAATAGCGGGTCGCGAGGTCCCACTCGTGATTGACGATGTGAACGGTTGCCAGCACGGCCAGGAGCCTGGCTTCGGTCGTGTTGGGGACCGGGTTCAGGCTGCGGCAGAGGGCCAGTGCACGCTCCGCAAGCTCCAGCGCCTCGGGTTTCTGGGTCATGTAGGCGAGCGTCGCCTGAGAGCCTGTGCACTCGGCGAGCATCAGGATGTCACCGCCGGCCTCGAAATGCGCGGCGGCCTGTTCAAGAAGGCCGGACGCCTGGTCGGGTTTCCCGGTGGCAAGGTAGGCCTGCGCGATCTGATAGCGGATGTGGCCGAGACGGTGCGCGGAAGAACCCAGGCTGAGCAGTTTCTCGCCGAGCTCGATCACCTCGTGCTCGCGCCCGTCGAGCAGCATCCTTTCGAGCTCGACGAGACCGTCATGCGTTTCGTCGCTCATCCCGGAGGGATCGGCGAGGAAGAACTCGACGGGCTTGCCCGTCCGCCGCGCGATGTGCTCCAGCGTGGGCAGAGACGGTCGTGTTCGCCCGGTCTCGATCAGAAAGATCGCCGGAGCTGTGACGTGGCCTTTGCCCACCTGGGCAAGACTCAACCCGGCTTCGTGGCGCGCCTGTTTCACAGAACCGGCCCTCAGGTTCACCCCGGGCAACCGTCGCCGCTCCGACCTGACGGGCGCGCTCTCCGCAACAGATGCGGCCCGTTGGCGACCCACGATCGGAGAGCTTAGACCAATTTACTTAATGGGTCTATACACCCGGATCTGAAAAGGACGTTCCAGCGTAGGCAATCAGTCCTAGGCGGCCGGGAACGTTCCAAAGAGCTTGATCTGTGCGGAGGCCTCCTCGAGGTCTTTGAGCGCGGCCTCGGCGGCACCGGATGCACCCTCCTCGCCGTTGATCGAGAAGTCGAGGTAGAACCGGTACTCGAACGGCCGGCCGAGCATCGGCCGGCTGTCCAGCCGCGTGAGGTTGACGTTCCGCCGCGCGAAGCAGTCGAGCGCATGAGCGAGGCTGCCCGGCCTGTGCGCTGCCACAAACGCTAGTGAGCATTTAGATAAGGCGCTCCCCACCTCGTGGGGAGCTCCCTCGCGAAGCGAGGGTGAGGGGGGATGCGATCTTGAAGGGATATCCCGCGGACGCACCGGCTCTCCCTTCTCGACGACAACGAATCGCGTGCGGTTCTCCGAGTCGTCCTGGATCGACTCGGCCAGCACGTACAGGCCGTATCGCTTGGCGGCCGCGCGACTCGCGATGGCGGCCGTGCCCGGCTGGCGCTGCTCGGCAACGGCGCGCGCCGCGCCGGCGGTGTCGTGGAACGCCACCGAACGAATCTGTCGCTCGTGCAGGTAGCGGCTGCACTGCGCGAGGGCCTGCGGATGAGAAAGCGCGCGCTCCACCGGCCCGGGCCAACCGAGCAGGCAGTGCTGCACCGGCTGCACGTGCTCGCGCACGACCCGCAGGCCAGGCAGCTCCCACAAGAGGTCCGAGACCTCCTGCACCACGCCGGCGCTGCTGTTCTCGACCGGCAGAACCGCAGAGTCGACAGCGCCCACCGACAGCGCCTCGAACGTCAGGCGGAAGGTCGCATACCCAACGGCGTCGGCGCCCGGAAAGAGCGCCGCCACCGCCTCGTCCGAGTAAGCCCCAGGCTCGCCCTGGTACGCAATTTTCACCCTCCCCACCCCGTGGGGAGGTCGGCTCGCGCGCAGCGCCTGCCGGGTGGGGGGAAACGAGCTGGCAATATCGCCTAGCCGAAGATCATGTGGCGCAGGGTGTCGGCGACGTGGTTGTGCTCGTTGGGCACGTCGATCGCGGTGGCGTGCCCGTTGCCGTTGGATTCCCCCGAGGCGATCTTGCGAAGGTCGTCGTCGTTGACCTCGCGCTTGGTGTCGGCGACCTGCAGGAACCGCTGCCACGCCGCCTCCGCCTTCCCGTCGGCGAGCTTGATCCCCAGCCGGCCAAGTCGGTGGTGGAACGCGTGCCGTCCGGAGCGGGCCGTGAGCACGATCCGTGAGTCGTCGAGGCCGACGTCCTCTGGCTTCATGATCTCGTAGTTGAGGCGGTCCTTCAGGACTCCGTCCTGGTGGATGCCCGAGGCGTGAGCGAACGCGTTGGCGCCGACGACCGCCTTGTTCGGCTGCACCGGAGTGCCCGTCAGCTCGGCCACCAGTCTCGACGTGGTGGTGATCTGCGTGGTGTCGATGCCGCACTCCAGCCCAAGCCGAGCCTGGCGCACGCGCAGCAGCATCACGATCTCCTCGAGCGACGTGTTGCCGGCGCGCTCGCCGATGCCGTTGATCGTGCACTCGACCCGGCGCGCACCCGCGGTGACCGCGGACAGAGCGTTGGCGGTGGCAAGCCCGAGGTCGTTGTGGCAGTGCACCGAGAAGAGCGCATTCTCGCTGCCGCGGGCCTCGGTGATGACGCGCCGCACCAGGTCCCCGAACTCGCCCGGCAGGCAGTAGCCGGTGGTGTCGGGAATGTTGATGACGTTGGCGCCGGCGGCGATCATCGTCTCGACCGTCTCGATGAGGTAATCCACGTCGGCCCGCCCCGCATCCTCGGGCGAGTACTGCACGCGATCGCACAGCGACCGCGCGTACGCGACCATGTCCGCGCCGCGCTGCAGAACCTGGGCGCGGTTCATCCCCAGCTTGCGGTCGATGTGGACGTCGGAGACGGAAAGGACGATGTGAATCTGCGGGGTCTCCGCATCCTTGATCGCGCCCCACACCGCGTCGATGTCCTCTCGAACCGCGCGAGCGAGAGCGGTCACAGTGGTGCCGCGGATCTCGCGCGCGATCTGACGGCAGGCCTCGAAATCGCCAGGCGAGGAGATCGGGAAGCCGGCCTCGATCACGTCTACGCCAAGCTTTTCGAGCTGGCGCGCGATCTTCAGCTTGGAGGTGGCGTCGAGGTGAAAACCTGGCGACTGCTCGCCGTCGCGCAGCGTCGTGTCGAAGATGTATACGCGGTCCACGTCTGATCCTCTCGTCATTTCTCTACCGGCTCCAACCAGGTCATCATCGAGCGGAGCTCGCGCCCGACCTTTTCTACGGGGTGTTCGGCGTCCTTCTTCCGCATCTCGTGAAACTTCTCGCGACCGTTCGAGTTCTCATCGAGCCATTTCTCGGCAAACGAGCCGTCCTGGATCTCGCGCAGCACCTGGCGCATGTTCTCCCGCACCTGGTTGTCGATCACGCGCGGGCCCGACACGTAGTCGCCGTACTCGGCCGTGTCCGAGACCGAGTACCGCATGAACCCGAGGCCCCCGCGATACATGAGGTCGACGATGAGCTTCAGCTCGTGGAGGACCTCGAAGTAGGCGAGCTCGGGCTGGTAGCCGGCTTCGACCAGCGTCTCGAAGCCGGTCTTGACGAGCGAGCTGACGCCGCCGCACAGCACCGCCTGCTCGCCGAAGAGGTCGGTCTCCGTCTCCTCCTTGAACGTGGTCTCGAGGATGCCCGCGCGGCCGGAGCCGAGCGCACGCGCGTAGGCCAGGGTGCGCCGGCGCGCGTGCCCGGTGGCGTCCTGGTGGATCGCCATCAACGCGGGCACGCCCTGCCCGGCTACGTACGTGCTGCGCACGAGGTGGCCCGGGCCCTTGGGGGCGATCATCGCGACGTCGATGTCCTGGTTGGGCTTGATCTGCGCGAAATGGATCGCGAAACCGTGCGCGAACATCAGCATCGCGCGCTCCTGCAGGTGCTCCTCGATCGACTCGCGGAACAGCTTGCCCTGGCCCGCGTCGGGCGTGAGCACCATCACGACCGAGGCCTCCGACACCGCCTCCGGCACGGGCACCGCGCGCAGGCCGTCGGTCTCCACCCGCTCGATCGACTTGCTGCCCGGGTAGAGGCCGACGCGGACGTCCTCGCCGCTGTCGCGCAGGTTCAATGCGTGGGCGCGGCCCTGGCTGCCATACCCGATGACCGCAACCGGCTCGCCGAGCTGGGGCGGGCAGTCCGCGTCGTAATTGATCTTCATGCGGTTCTCCTCATCACGACGGGGCCTGAGCGGACCACGTCCTTGACTCCATGCCTGGCCAGCTCATCGACGAAAGTACCGACCTCGTTGCCGTCACCCGCGAACTCGACCGTGGCGCCGGCCGGTCCGCTGTGCAGCAGCCTTGCCCCTTTTTCGAGCAGCTCGGACAGGTCCGCCGAGGCAACCCGCGCGACGACCAGCTCGCGGCTGTGGACGTCGTGGTCGGTGAGGTCTTCGACCTCGACCACCTCGACCAACCGCTCCAGCTGCTTGCGCACCTGGTCGGCTTCGGCGTGACCGTGGTCGATCTGCAGCGTCAGCCTCAGACGTCCCGGCTCCGGGCTCGGTCCGACCGAGATGGCGCGCACGTGAAAGCCACGCCGGCGGATGACCCCGGAAACCTTGGTCAGCGTGTTGGGCCCGTCCTCCACCAAGACAGAAAGAACCCGGATCTTGTCCTTCACCTCCCCACCCCGTGGGGAGGTCGCCCCCGCCGAAAGCGCGGGCGGGTGGGGGGATCCAACTGGCAAATTACTCACGACTCGGGAGCCTCCCAGAAATCATTCAGGCTCTTTCCGAGAGGCACGATGGGATAGACCTTGGCCTCAGGGTCGATGCGGAAGTCGATCAGGAACGGGCCCTTGGTGCGCTCGGCCGCATCGAACGCCGCGCTGACCTGGGACAACGAGTCGACGCGCATCGCCGGCAGGCCGTATGCGTCCGCGAGCTTGACGAAGTCGGGCATGTGCGTGAGGTCCACCTGCGAGCGGATGCCGCCGTAGAAGTCGTCCTGGAACTGGCGGACCATGCCAAGCGAGAAGTTGTTGAGGAGAACGATCTTGACGTCGAGCTGGTGCTCGACCGCCACCGACAGCTCCTGCGCGGTCATCACGAAACCGCCCTCGCCGGCGACGCACCACACCGGGAGCTCGGGGCGCGCGAACTTGGCGCCGATCGCGGCCGGCAGCGCAAAGCCCATCGTTCCGGAGCCGCCGGAGTTGAGGAAGAGACCAGGACGGTCGTAGTTCCACCACAAAGCGGCCCAGATCTGGTTCTGGCCCACGTCGGCGACGACGATCGCCTCGTTGCGGCACCGCCTGTACATGGCCATGAGCACGTCCTGCGGCTGGAGGTGGCCGTTGGAGTGCGTGTAGCGAAGCGGGTGCTCCTCGCGCCACGCATCGATCTGCGCCAGCCACGTGCCTCGGCTGTTCTCGGGTTCCGGAAGGTGCGGGATGATCGCGTTCAGCGCCTGCTTCGCGTCGGCGACGAGCTCGATCTGCGGGCGGACGTTCTTGCCCATCTCCGAGCCGTCGATGTCGATGTGTATGAAGGTCTTGACCTTGGGTGCGAAGTCGGCGAGCTTCGCGGTGACGCGGTCGTCCACGCGCATGCCGACCATCATCAGGACGTCCGCGTTCTGCACCGCCTTCAGGTTCCAGCCGGTGCCCATGAAGCCGGTCATGTGCAGCGAGAGCGGATGGTTGACTGGAAACGCGCCGATGCCGAGCAGCGTCGTGCCGACCGGCGTGGCCGCGCGCTCGGCCAGCTCGCGCAGCTCGGCTTCCGCATGGCTGAGCAGGACGCCGTGGCCGGCGAGCACGACCGGTCGTTTGGCTCCGGCCAGAGCGATCGCGGCGGCCTGGGCTTGCCCGAGGTCGGCGTGGCCGTTGGGCTTGTAGCCGGGAATCTCCAGCCGCTCGCGCGGCACGCTGGGCGCGTCGGCCTGCTGCACGTCCTTGCAGATGTCGATCAGCACCGGCCCCGGCCGCCCGGTGGTCGCGATGTGGAAGGCCTCGTGAATGACGCGCGGCAGCTGGCTGATGTGGGTGACCAGGTAGCTGTGCTTGGTGACCGAGCTGGTGGCGCCGATGACGTCGGTCTCCTGGAAAGCGTCCCGCCCGACCTGCGTGCTGGCGACCTGGCCGGTGATCGCGATCATCGGCACGGAGTCCATGTATGCGGTGGCGAGCCCGGTGACCAGGTTCAGCGCGCCGGGGCCGGAGGTGGCGAACACGACGCCCGGCTTGCCACAGGCGCGTGCGTAGCCGTCGGCCATGTGGGCGGCGCCCTGCTCATGACGCACGAGGATGTGCTTGAGCTTGGGATGGCCGGGCAGGTGCTGATAGATGGGCAGGTTGGCGCCGCCCGGGTAGCCGAATATCAACTCGACCCCCTCGCGCTCCAGCGCCTCCAGCACCATGTCCGCTCCGGTCACTTCGGTCGCAACTTCTCCTTTACAAACAAGAAGCCCCCGCCTTTCGGTCGGGGGCTTTGCGATCTCTTTACGACTTGGGTTAGGTCGCGCGAGCCCCCGACTGACCAAGGCCAATAAGGCCCAGGAGACCAAGAAGGAGGCCTACGA
>WNGK01005868.1_pt1 | contig 12956 bp, 14 predicted proteins | sample 5400601 | NCBI WGS metagenome assembly WNGK01 (sample SAMN13153376, study PRJNA577476) | soil metagenome | isolation source: 60 cm soil or saprolite under Garry oak tree replicate 1 | place: USA:California | collected 2016-06-15 | reverse complement strand
CCCGTTGCAAGAGGAGAGCAACGCAGTTCGTGTCTTAGAGCTTTTTACAGGCTTGAGCAAGGTTCATTTGTTCCAGATGGCTCTTTTTATTCCAGGAGATGCTGCCCACCAGAGTCAAGTCTCATTTGACCAGGTTTCCGCCCGATAATCAAGCCAATATTGCGCAGGTTGTTCTGGGCAGCAGCGCCCGAACTCACTGCGACAGCTCCTTGCTCTTGTTCGCGACGCTCTTGTACCGGCATTTGCTGTGGTATCATCTCACTCCTCTTTCTCTAAGCTGAAAGAACGGAAGATGGAGCAACAGGCTCGGAGGCAGCACCAACTTTTTCGATGAAGATCTCGGTCAGGGATGGCTCGGTCAGTTCGAAACGGCTGATGATGCCGCCGTGTTGCAGTGCGGCTTCCACGATGACGTTAGGGTTGAGATTGGCCTGGATGTTCATTTCGATATAATCTTCCCGGCGTCTGGTGACATGAACTCCCGGAAGCTGCTCAAGCCAGGGAGCCTGGGGGTCGTTCTCAAGTTTGAGGCGTGCAACATGGCGCCCTGACTGGTGTTTGACCTCACGCACACTGCCCTGGACAACGCTCTGCCCTTTATTGATGATCACGATCTCCTGACAAAGTTCTTCAGCTTGCTCCAACTGGTGCGTGGAGAAGAGAATCGTCTTGCCGCGTCTGTGCGTCTCCACAAACGCCTCTTTCAGGGCATTCGCGTTGACCGGGTCCAGGCCACTAAACGGCTCATCCATGATCAGGATCGTTGGATCGTGCAAAATAGCGGCGAGAAACTGCACTTTCTGCTGGTTGCCTTTGGAAAGTTCTTCAATCTTTCTGTCGCGATTGGCAGTGATCTGAAAACGTTCAAGCCACTCATCCAGCGCCAGCTTCGCCTCCTGCTTCGATACTCCTTGCAGGCGCGCCAGAAACAACAGTTGCTCATCCACGCGCATTTTGGGAGAGAGCCCGCGCTCCTCCGGCAGATAGCCGAAGGAGCGGCGCGGCACCTGGCGGACATCTCTGCCGTTCCAGGTAATCTGACCGGAGTCAGGACGGAAGAGGTCGAGGATCATGCGCATGGTCGTCGTCTTCCCCGCGCCGTTGGCGCCCAGAAAGCCAAAGAGCGCGCCTTCTCTGACCTCCATGGAGAGGTCCTTGATCGCCTGAAACTGGCCGAACCATTTGTTGACGTGTTCAACTTGAAGACTCATAGGGATCACTCACTCCTTAGAAATGTTCAGATGCTTTGCCCTTACCCTGCGCTGTAGCTGGCTGGGCTTTCAGGCTGGCTGGACTGTCTGCCATCTATTTGATCCCTTTCCTGCGTGGCCGGGACAGGCTGCGCGCTTTTTTCCGCCGGAAGGAAGAGCGAGACGGCAGTGGCAAAGGCCAGGATTTTCCCGATCACGTTCATGGCAAATGGGAGGGGAGCAAATGGGTAGGCAAAGCCGAACAGCGCCCAGATCGCGAAGATCAAGAACATGCCCGCCAGCAGAAACAGGCTATAGCGCGACAGCTTCATGACTGGCGATAACATGAGCAGCGCAAAACTTGCGATCTCGACGAGAAAGAGCGGGAAAAAGAAAAGCGGGGTAAACAGCGTGGCTGGAGCAGGAGGATAGGTGTGCCACATGACGATGAGATCGAAGGGAAGCTCGAAGATCATCGGCGCGGCGATGGTCCCCACAAGAGCAGCTCCTAGCGCAGCCCTGAACCCGCTCCGATTCGCAAAGTACGCCAGAACCCCGATAACAACAAACGAAACCAGCGCCGAGGTATCGGTGATGGGAGAGATTGGGTCCCCCACCGAAGTGACAGAGCCCATCTGCTGAACCAGCGCAAGCGCATAGACGGTAATCGCAACCAGGAACGTTGCCACTGACAACACCCAGATCACGAGGAGAGCAAAGCCAAAAGCTTTTCCAGGTCTTTGGACTGAGATGGGACGCGCTACTCGCATGGCTAAGAAGATCAAAAGACATGTGACGATAAGCAGAACGACCGCCAGGATAATGGAGCTGCTCCCAGTATAGGGACTCCAATTGCCAGAGTGACTCATGGCTCCCTCCATGTTCTGATTGAGCGAAACAACGCACACCGATGCTTGAACTCGGTCGTCTTCATCTGAAAACCGGCAGTAAAAAAGACAAAACGCCTCCTAAAACCAGTTCACGTTGGTTGAAAGAACAGCTATTCGGTTGTTTCTGGCCTTCTCATCAAGGCTGATCAAGCGACGGAAGGAGCGGTGACCTAGTACCCCAGTTGCTCGAGCCGCCTGACCAGTTGCCTTTCTGCTTTCCCAGAATCGCGGCGGTGAAAGTAATCCACGCCTTTCTCCTGATACGGCTCTTCTGTTTCTGGCCGCCAGAAAGGCTTTTGAACGCGGAGTTCTCGAACTGCTTGATGCCTCGTGACTCGAGCAACTCGCCCGGATCCAGCGGGTTTGAGTAGAACGAGGCGAAGAGCCTCACTGCCTCCCCACCTTGAGCCGTGGCGGCAGTGCGCTCTCCTGCAACTGGATACCGACCAACTCTCTGACCTTGTTTCTGTCCTTCTGCGGAGAAAGTCCGTACACGCTGATTGATCCCGAAGCGGGAGCGCGCAGCCCAGAGATGCACTCCACACTGGTCGTTTTGCCAGCGCCGTTGGGTCCGATGATTCCGAAAATCTCTCCTTCACGTATGGAAAAGGAGACGTCGTTGACAGCAAGCAAGTTTCCGTACCTCTTGACGAGGTGTTGAACCGTCACAACTTCCGCTGTGCTCATCATGAATCTCCCTCCTCCCCCGAGTGCTCGCTATCAGCGGCCAGTGGCCGACCTCGGCGCGGCAACGGGGCAGCATGCCTGGGCATCCTGCCCGCATCGGTCAGGGCTTGCCGCAGCAGCATCTCGATCTGTGCGTTGAGGCTGCGGAACTCATCCGACGCCCACCGACTCAGCGCGTCATGCACGACCGGATCGAGGCGGAGCAGGATAGGCTTGCGGTCCCTGCTCATGGATAGAGGGTTCCCGCATTGACGACCGGAGAGGGCGGCTGGTCTCCGCAAAGCACCACCATCAGGTTGCTGACCATGCTGGCAGTGCGCTCCTCGTCGAGTTCCACGACTCCCTTCTCGGTCAGCCGGCTGAGGGCCATCTCCACCATGCCCACCGCACCCTCGACGATCTGCGACCGCGCGGCAACCACGGCGTTGGCCTGCTGGCGACGCAGCATCGCCTGGGCGATCTCGGGGGCGTAAGCGAGGTGGCTGATCCGAACCTCCACCACCTCGACGCCCGCTATGGTCACTCGCTCGGCGACCTCTCTGGCCAGTTGGTCAGCGACTGCGTCGGTTGAGCCGCGCAGGGAGGTTCCGCCGCCCCGGGTGTCCTCGTAGGGATGACCCATGGCGACATGACGGAGCGCCGACTCTGACTGGATCGACACGAAGGCTGGGTAGTCGTCCACCGCGTAGACCGCCTTGGCCGTGTCGGCGACCTGCCAGACCACGATGGCGGCGATCTCGACCGGGTTGCCGTCGGCGTCGTTGACCTTGAGGCGGTTGGTCTCGAAGTTGCGCACCCGGATGCTCACGGCGCGGCGGACCGCCAGCGGCCACACACACCAGAACCCCGGCCGACGGACGGTGCCCACATAGGTGCCGAAGAACTGCACGACACGGCTCTGGCCAGGCGGGACGATCACGATCGAACTTGCGACCAGGCCGAAGGCGATGATGGGCAGGCCGATCGCCCAGCCTCCCGCCTGCGTCTGAACGGCAGCATAGGTCGCTCCCGCCAGCCCGAACAATGCGGCCACTCCCAGCCAACCAGTGATCATGGCTGTCTGCCGCTGCTGGATCTCCACTCTCGCTCCTTGACGGCCTACCGGCTCGACCACCGAGGTGGTCTGCTCCTGTTCACTCATTGTGCCCTCCCAAGAAAAGTGATATCTATATGATATCACTTTTCTTGGGAGAATGCAAGGGTGTAAATTGGTCCGTTCTGTGTCGCAGTTTTGTGATAAGTAACTGCCGTAAGAGAAAGGTGCTCTACCGGCTTACAGTCAGCATTGAAGGCAAAAAGAACATTTGTTTTACGACATACAGCGATCACAAAATGACGATACAGGATTTTGTAATTTACATATACCTGAGGAAGAGGAGATACTAAACTCTTCTGTTTTCGGAGGAGGAAAATGATTGATAGCTACTTTGACAGCTAGTTATATGGTACGTCGTATCTTTTCGTCAAGATCACACTGAAAGGCCGTCCCTTCCACAGTGTTAAAAACAAATGCCGACCTGGATCAGCAAAATGGTGACAACATGGCAGATTGATTCATATCCTGGATCTTACGCAACCTCGCTGAGGTTGAAGGGCTCTCAGCCGCACATGTTGCTGTGAACAGGCTGCTTGCGTCAACGAGCGGTTGCTTGTCATAACGAAGCGGTATGGTATGATTCAAGGGAGGTTGGTGCCCCGAAATGGAGAGTGGACGATGCGAGCTGCTCCGAGCAGCCAGGGAGCTCTCATGTCTCCATCTGGTCTCGCTGAGATGGAAAGTGGGATCATGGGACAGAAGATGCTGTTGTATGGCACCCTTGCGCAGGAGGAAAGGAGTTCCCCGTCATGGCTCTGTCATCTCTCTCGAAGAGGACCTTCCGGGTCCTCAGGGGCTGGCTGCTCCCGCTCAGCATGGTGAGCATCCTGGTTATGAGCTGTGCGAGTGCTTCTGGCACGGCTTCTCCCACGCCTACCGTCCCCACGGTCTACACCACGGCAGCTGCAGAGACCGCCGTCTGGCAGAAGTTGCGGCAGCGACCACTGCACATGCCCACAGGCACCCCCGGGACGCCTTGTCCGACCGCACATGGTCATCTGCTGGCGACCGGCGAAGGCATCGCGGTGGGCAGCGGCCCGGTGTATGCCCTCCTTGGGCAACTGCAAAGCACTGGGGCTGACCAACGGCAACGGCAGGGCATCTTGCAGTATGTCGATGCGCAGGCCTACGGCACTGGCGCGAGTGGCTGGGGAGGGATGAAAGTGTTATGGGTGATCGATGTCCACTACAACGGACTGGTGCTCATTCGCGGGCACCAAGTGGATGGCCCACACGACGTGCGCTTTAACGGCGGGCTCGATCAGCTCTACAACACCGATGTACTGTCACCGCCGCTGCCAGCGTTGCGCCTGCTGGAACCACCTCCGGAGACGAACTGGCCCTCCCAGACCCGTTTGCAAGCCCCTGGGTGCTATGCCTATCAGGTCGATGGGCTCACCTTCAGTGAGGTCATTGTCTTCCAGGCCGTGCTGGTCCAGCATTCGTGAGGGGGGTCTGCTCGCCCTGGAATGAACGGAAAGGACCAGATCAAGAGCAGAGGCAAGAGAGGGACGTCTGTGCGGCTCGGAGCAGTTCCTGTCGCTCTCCTCCCCTTCAATTGCATCGTTTGATCGCTCTCCCGCGAGCACGCTGATTCGGGAGAGCGTCTGGTACGCTGTTCTCAATTGCTCTGCTCTGGCAGTCGTTTCTTTCATAAGGTCAAGCGGGCCACAACCTCAGCGAGGTTGCACAAGAGCCAACCTTTCGTGGCAAGGATTGCTTTTCAGCACAAAATGGAGTATGGTCATATCTGGGGAAGAGAACTCCATGCTCATCGAGGGTGTGGATGAACCAGCATGTCGGGGAGTGGTGACTCCACGAGATACGTCTGTGCATTCTCAGGAGGAGGAGATGTCCGTCACGCTGCGCGAGATTACGAAAGACAACTGGCGTCACTGTATTCGGCTCGATCCGGGACCGGCAGGCAAGGCCTTCATTCCTTCTAACCTCTATGCGTTAGCTGAATCCAAGTTTGCTCCCTCCTTTGTCCCGCTAGGGATCTACGTGGAAAGCGTGATGGTCGGATTTATCATGTACAACACGCAACCGGAGGCTGATGGAAGCTATAGCATCTACAGCATGATGGTGGATGCAAGGTACCAAGGCAAGGGGTATGGAACCACAGCGCTGCGGCTGATCATTGAACGCCTTCGCCAGCTCCCCCATTGTACCACGGTCTCTCTCGAGTACGATCGCGTGAATGAACAAGCAGCGCGGCTCTACAGATGCCTCGGCTTTCGGGAGGTAGCCGAGAGTCCAACGGGGGGCGTTATTGCTCATTTACACGTGACGTAACTTATGGATCTCTGAGTATATTTTCACTAGCACGATTGAGCCATCCCTTTGCCGTTTGCTTACCTTTGATTCAATCTGGCAAATCTTTGGCTCTTGCGCCACCTCGCTGATGCGAAAATGATCCAATAAGAAAGAAGTACGGACCCGTTCTGATAGTGACTTTTTTCATCTCATGAGAGCAGCCATTGAAACCACTCATCTGCTTCTGCGGCCCTGGCGTGAGGAAGATTTGGACCATTTGGTTCGGCTCCTCGCCAAGCCTGAAGTGGCTCGCTACATTCGCCTTGCTGGACAATCCTTCACGCGGGAGGAAACAGCCGTGGTTCACGCGCGGGTCTTGCGGAGCTGGGCAGAACAGGGGATAGGCCCCTGTGCGGTCATCGACAAGTCCACTGGCTTGTGGATCGGCAAACTGGGCCTGATGTATTAAGCGGATTGGCCTGGTCCAGACAAGTTCGAGGTGGACTACGAACTGGATCCGGCGTGGTGGGGGCGAGGACTGGCGACCGAGGGAACACAAGCGGCACTGCGCTACGGGTTCGTGGAATGCTTGCTCCCGCGGATCATCGGTGCCACCGTTCCTGAGAACGGCGCATCAAGAAGAGTCATGGAGAAGTGTGGACTGACCTACCAGGGTGAGTTCCGGTTCCGCAATGCCCAGATTGTGTGGTATGCTCTCGACGCCTCACCCTGGAGGACGCTTGCGCACCAGCAGGGGTAGGAGGAAGAAGGCATCGATCCTCCCATGATGGACTCATCGTCACCTTTCCCCCTGGCCTTCTCACTTTGCCATCAGCGAAGTTGCGCAAGAACCATATCCTCGCCGGATTGACGCATATCTCCGCCTAAAAAGAGTCATTTATCAGGGTTTTGAGCACAAAATCGGGCGGATTTCCTGCTCGACATTTCTCGTCAAGGTTATGAGTCAAAATGGATTCCGGGCGAAGTTATGCGTCAGAGAAACTGTCTTTGACTCATCCATTCAAGCTCATTGGACTGGCGATTTTATGAGTCAGAACTGGCGATTTTATGGTCTTTCCGACAGGGGAGACAGACGATCGGCCCAAAAAACAAAAACAGTCACTTCAGGCGAGTGACTGTTTTTGTTTTGTCTTGTATCTTTAACGCTCGTTTGTTGCACTTGATGAGATACTAGCATGGTCGCTTGCGTATCATGTTTTTGCGCAGGCTTCCCGCAGTTAGCAAAATATAGGGGGATTTTTCTATGTCTATGCAACCACCGAACGATCCAAGCTGGCAAGGGCAGCCACCGAACACAAATTACCAGACGTGGCAGCCGCAAGACTACAGTCAGTCTACGCAGCAGCAACCGAGTTATCCACCACTACAATCATTCCAGCAGCCGCCAGGGCCACCGCAACCAGGACAGTTTCAGCCTCAGACCTTTCAGCAACGCCAACAGAGATACAATCGAGGCATTATACGCTGGCTAAAGTCCAAACCGAAGAAAGTACAATTTGCTCTGGGCTGTGGTACTCTTCTTGCTGTTCTTGCGTTATGCATTTGCTCAATCAGCAGCCTTGCAGCAAGCCCGCCAACAACACAAACATCGCCTACACCAACCGATACACCTACATCAGCTGCTGTACTAGCAGCAACTGATACTCCGACTGACACTCCTACCACCACGGCTACACCAAGTCCGACACCCAAACCTACGGCGACGCCTAAGCCAGTAGTGCAAGCAACGCCGACACCCCGGCCTCAACCCACTCCAACGCCACATCACACCGGTGTGAACGGCAATCCCTGGGGCTATGATTTCAACCCGGGCGGCTATATTACCTACCCACCTTCAGGCTTTTGCAGCTACTTCAACTGCATTGCAACGTTCTACGCTTCCGACGATCCCGGCGACGGCTATGTGGTCGAGTGTTCAGATTCGACGTATAGCCAATCTGGTGGTGAGAGTGGAGCATGCAGCTCACATGGCGGGGTGATGCGACCATTGTACAGCCATTGAAGAAGGAAGTAGTTATGAAGAAGATGAGAATCCTGTTTCCGGTATTTATTTTTGTCGTTGTTTCAGCTCTGCTTATGTCTGCCTGTGGTGGGAGCTCTCAGAGTTCATCCTCACCGACGGCAACAACCGGTAAAATATCGCCTACAGCAACATCAACCCCTTCGCCGACACCAACCCCGCATTCTGGGCATGCTGGCCAAACTGCTGATCAGCTTCTACAAGGATTGAAGGCACACGGCTTACCGATTGGCGCCTCCTTTACATACAATGCGGCAAACGACTTAAATCACCAACTGGGGCGCCCTGGTCAGTACATCGGCAAGGTGAACTTCAAGGATACGCGCATCTCAAGCTCGGAGCAAGGCGCTGCCATCCTCGTTGCCAATGGCGGGTCCATCGAGGTGTTTGATAACCCAACTGATGCGAAGAAAAGGTTTACCTATCTTCAGGCCCTTTCCAAGTCCGGTGTGCCTCAGTTTGTGGAATACGAATATCTTGATGGAGTTGTCGTTTTACGGGTCTCCAACCTGCTGACGCCAGATCAAGCAACTCAATATTTGACAGCCCTCAAAGCATTGCCTTGATATGCTCTCACTATAAGCGCCTGCTTGTTGCATTTGATGAGATAATGGCGTAGTTGCTTGTGAATCATGTTTTTCCATAGGCTTCCCGCATTTGGAGAAGAAAAGGGGCTTTTCTATGCAGCCACCAAATAATTCAGGCCAGCGAGGGCAACCATCATGGCTTCCGCAGCCAGGCCAGTTTCAGTCACCGCCTCCAACGAGGCCCCCAGATCATCGTCAGCGAAATGCCTGGCTCATCATCATTGCTATCATGCTGGGAGGCCTCACGCTGCTTGGTATATTGTCTCCACCCTCGCCTTCACCCTCGAATACGACTGCAGTGGCTACACCGACAGTAGATCTGGCCAGCAGCGCTACAGCTCTTGCCCAGCACAATGCAAATCTGACGGCTGTAGCATCTACGCCAACGCCGAAACCAACCCCAACGATGAAACCCACACCAACGCCAACCAAGGTTACAGGCAATTTGACAGCGACATATGGTCCGCCGCGCTTGGGTGGGCCGATCACTGATTTCATCGGCAAGTATGGCAAGCCCAACGATCATACTGATGCCAACTCGTTTCACTGGTTTCGCGATAGTTCCTCAAATGCCGATGGCCTGATTGTGTGGGATCTCACCCACCCCAACCAGGTTGATTCCATTGATGTTCAGGGCGTCAATGGAGATATGCCGAACATGAGTGCGGCTGTTGCTCTTTGCACAGTGTACAATCCTAGCGATGCCCGCCAATTGAAGAGCATTTCGCTTGTCAATGCATCAGGACAAGCATCAGGCGTTGATGTTGTGTATTTGTCAGCATCCCTGGCCCGCGTATTTTCCCCTGATGATTTTACCGATAGCCAACAAAACAATGTGCAGCCGGGCACGTTCGATATCCAATATCTCTACAAAGGCGATGGAACAGGGAGTATCGACAGTTGTAGCATCCTGCCAGGAGAACAGCAAACGCAGGGATAAGAGATCTATTCATCTCGTTTAGCTAGCACTTGCATCCTATGCTCTTAGCATAATTTGCCCAGCTGAAGGCCTGACCAGATCGTGATAGCTTCTCTGACATCAAATCCGAAGATGCGCGTCAAATACTGATTTGAGGCAACGCTCAAAGCATAGGTGCTACTCTGCTATCTTTCCCTGCATTATGTCAACAACAGTGCGTTTGATGCGGTACCGGTGGCGCTTGCCCTCGATCACCCTTTCAGCCTCCAGGACGCCGGCTTTAATCCAGCGCCTGACGGTGTATGCATTCTTCAAGCGCAATAGGGGTAGAGCTACGTAAGCTGTCACCAGCCGCAAAGTGGCAGGAAAAATACTGTATTAAAAAGTGATTATGCGAGCAACATTGCAAAGACAACTATGGCAGGAAGAAAGCGATCTCTGGCAGCAGACAACCTGTGAATGAAACCTTATAAAGATAGCTCTGGGGCATTCCATATTCGAACAACTCGATCTGCACCTGCCGAGGCAATGTAAGCGCCATCCGGTGACCATCCTACGCTGAGAACTGCTTCCGTATGATCTTTATAGATCAGATGTCGCTGGCCAGTAAGTGGTTCCCAGATATGAATAGTGTGATCATTGCTCCCTGAAGCGATATAGCGGTCATGGGGAGACCAAGCAGCAGCATGCAAACTTCCAGCATGGCCTCGATACACATATAGCGTCTCTCCGGTGCCTGCCTGCCAAACTCGGACGACACTATCTGATTCTCCTGCAGATCCTGAAGCGATATACTGTCCAGAATGGGACCACGAAAGCGTCCAGATAGCTGACTGATGAAGAGGGTAGATTAGGGAACGCTTTCCAGTGAAAGCGTTCCAGATGTAGACTCCCCGGTCACCACCAGCTGAGGCAAGCTGTGTTCCGTCAGGAGACCAGCAAAGAGCATTTATATATGAAGTATGATCATGATACTGTGTGATTGCCTGCTTAGTTTGAGTGTCCCAAACCCATACAATATTATCTCGACCCCCAGCAGCAAGATAGCGATTATTAGGAGACCAGGCCGCTCCAATAATACCACGACCTAGACCATGAAATGTTGTAACATATGATCCATTTGTTCCATCCCATATTTGAACTCTAGAACCCTCATCTGACGAAGCTATATACTTTTCCCGTGACCAATCCACATGCCAAACCATAAAAGGAAAATGACCGCGATAGTCAAACAGCCATTTACCTGTATGAGCATTCCATACTTTCACAAGTCCGTCAGCACCAGCAGATGCAAGCAGAGAGCTATCCCGTGACCAAGCAACAGACCAAATTTGGTCTGTATGACCGCGCAAAAGATGCAAAGTAGCTCCTACAGGGATAGCTGCCGATGATCGTATCCATTGCCATGTAATCGCTCCCCCGCCGAGTGCTACACTCGCAAGGGCAATGAGGAAATTGCGCCGAGTTGCCAAGCGTTTGAGAACACTAAATTTAGGGTGCTGCTGCTGCGTGAGAGATTGCTGTGACATTGAAGTAAAAAGTGGATTAGGAAGAGAAGTCGAATTGCTTGTTGTATCTGCTTCTTCGAGATATTTTCGATTATGCCGGTTACGTTGTTCGATGAGGTCGGCCACAACACGACGAATATGTTTTGCAATATCTGCAAAGGCGGCATCACGATCATCCCAGAGAGTAATAGGGCGAGCATCAGTTGGAATCATTTGCAACTGGCTAAAAGGGGTACCTGTCCAGTCTACAGGACGTAGCAGTATAGGCACGACTCGTGCTTCTTTTGCACGGTGACGTTCCATCGCACGTTTCATTTCTTTGCTATAACAATAGTCGGATCCAATGAAATCAGGACTTACCAACAAGAGGATGACATCGGAGGTATTGAGGCGGTTCTCGATTTCTTCTTCCCAGGAGGTTCCCGCAATAATTTCACCATCGTACCAGCTAGTAACGAGACCAGAGCGTCGCAACCCTGCAAGATGAGTATCTAGTTCATCACGTAGCGCACGATCTTTGCGGGCATAGCAATAGAAGAGTGTGATGGACTGCGATGAATGCGTTGCCATCTCATAATCCTTTTTGAAACACGACAAGTTACTCGATCTCTATTAAAGAAGCACGTATCATTTGAGCAGTGAATAAAGGAAGAAAGTAAAGACCGAGCCCGACTACTCCCTTTGGTTCTCTCTCTTCTCTGAGAACAGTTCCGACTTCAGTTTTGGATACGGTACACCGCCTCTTTCTGTGTTATCTGTTGCTCGCAGTTGTGCTTGAGAACCTTATCGGCTATACTCTAGAGTAGCACACGAGTTCCGGCTCTGTCAATTCTCGGAACTGGTTTTCAAGCAAGAAAAGAAAAAGAAGTGACTTAAAGTTATGAAGCGACAATGGGAACATGAAGAGTTAGTTGAACATTGGACCTTAGACATGGAGGACCGCGTCCTCCTGGGAAACAAAACGGGAGCGACCCGCTTAGGATTTGCAGTCCTCCTGAAATTTTTCCAGCAAGAGAGCCGGTTTCCTCAGCACAAAAACGAGGTGCCCGGCATCGCCATCGCGTACCTCTCGACCCAGGTGGGGGTTGCTCCAGAAGCCTATGTACAATACGCCTGGCAAGGCCGCACCATTGAATATCACCGTGCGCAAATTCGCGAGGCGCTCGGCTTCCGCGAGTCCACTGTCGATGACGCTGAGGAGGTCACCGCCTGGCTGGTCGCGCAGATCTTACCCCGCGAACACCACGAAGAGCGTCTGCGCGACATGGCCTACCAGCGGTTTCGGGCACTTCAATTGGAAGCGCCCACACCTGCCCGCATCACCCGCATCATCCATTCAGCTCGTCACGCCTTTGAAGAACAGTTGTACGAAACCACCCTGGCACGTCTTCCGGAAGAGGTGCAAGCCGCTTTAGACGCCCTGCTCACTGTGGATGAACACGAGGAAGAAGAACAAGAACAGGACGCGCAGGTGATCACGCTTCAAGAGCTGCGCATGGACCCTGGGCGGGTGGGCCTGGCGACGGTGTTACAAGAGATGGCCAAGCTCCGACGCATTCGTGAACTGAAGCTTCCCGCTGACCTGTTCCCTGGCATTGCCCACAAAGTGCTGGCCGTCTATCGCAACCGCGCCAGCGTGGAGGAGCCATCTCGCCTGCGCGCTCACGACACCCCCAAGCGCCTCACATATCTTTCTGCTCTTTGTGTACTCCGCGCCCAGGAGCTTACCGATGGGTTAGTCGATCTGTTGATCCAGATCGTGCATAAAATCCAGGTGCGTGC
>WNGK01005867.1_pt1 | contig 12959 bp, 15 predicted proteins | sample 5400601 | NCBI WGS metagenome assembly WNGK01 (sample SAMN13153376, study PRJNA577476) | soil metagenome | isolation source: 60 cm soil or saprolite under Garry oak tree replicate 1 | place: USA:California | collected 2016-06-15 | reverse complement strand
TTGCCGCGTGCCTTGGTCGCCGCGATCGCGGCAGCGAGCGCCCGCGCGACCTCCTCGGCCGAGGGCGCCGCCGGCAACTCCTTGCCGAGTGTCATGAACAAAGTCCCGTATAGCGGGCCGGAGGCGCCGCCGATCTTCATGAGCAATGCCATGCCGATAGCGTGTAGGGCTTCCGGGAGAGGCCTCGCGGCGAGCCCGTCGATGTCGGTAAGCACGGCCTCGAAACCGCGCTTCATGTTGATGCCGTGATCGCCGTCGCCGATCGCCTGGTCGAGGCTGGTCAACTCCTCTGCATGCGCGATAATGGCCATCGCCACCGCCTCGATCAGCTCGCGCTGCAGCTTCCGGTCCATCGTTCTCATGTTGTACTCCGCATCACGGTGCGATCCGGTTTCCTGCGTTATCGAAGAAAAGGGGCCGCACGAAATCAACTGTAACGGGGTCGCCGACCTCGAGGCCCGAATCCTGATCCGCCAATGTGACGAGATCGTTGGCCTCGACCGCCACGTGAAGGTGATTGCGATCGCCGAGGTGCTCGATCCAGGTGATATTGCCGATGGCGGCGCCGTTCGCGGCTTTGCGGATGCGGGTATGCTCGGTACGTGCTCCAATGACGGCCGCCGCCGGTGGCGCGAGCGAATCCGGGAACAGCGAGCGCGTCAGGAGGTTGATGCCCGGGCTGCCGAGTCGTGTCGCGACGTAGGCGTTCACCGGCTCCTCGTAAATCTGGCGCGGCGTTCCGACCTGCACCAGCCTGCCTTGATCGAGGACGCCGATACGGGCGGCCAATGTCATCGCCTCGATCTGGTCGTGGGTAACGTATAGGATCGTCGCGCCGAGATCGGCCTGGATGTGCTTCAGTTCAATACGCAAGTCCGCGCGAAGCTTGGCGTCGAGCGACGACAGCGGCTCGTCCATTAGATAGATGGCCGGGCGGCGCACCAGCGCACGTCCAATCGCCACGCGCTGCATCTGGCCACCTGATAGATGTGTGGCGCGGCTGTCGAGCTTGTCCTCAATCTGCAGCAGGCGCGCGATCTCCCGAACCTTGGCCGCGACATGCAACTCCGGCATTCGGCGCGCCGGCGAACGCAGCGGGAAGGCAATGTTGTCGAACACATTGAGATGTGGGTAGAGCGAGTATTGCTGGAACACGAATGCCACGTCGCGCGAGGCCGGCGGCTCGCCGTTGACCTTGCGCCCGCCGATCACGATCTGGCCTGCGTCAGGTTCTTCCAAGCCCGCGACCAAGCGCAGCGTGGTGGTCTTGCCGGCTCCGGTTGGGCCGAGAAGGACAACGAACTCGCCGTCGCGAATGGTCAGCGAGAAATTCCGCACCGCCTCGGTCGCTCCGAAGCGCTTGCTGACGGTCTCGATCGCGACTTCAGCCATGTGGACCTCCGTCGTGCAGCGCTGTGCGGAGCGCCCGACCCGAGACCGCATCGAAGATCGACATCTTGTCGGCTCGGAAGCTCAAGCCTACCTGCTCGCCGAGGCGCACATGTGCCTCCGACGGGACGCGGGCTTTCACGTTTCCGCGCGCCGTCGTGACCGTGACGATCTGAGTAGTGCCGAGATACTCGGTGCCGAAGACCTGGCCGCGGATCGGTGAAGCATCGCGCAAAGCGACGTGCTCGGGCCGAACCCCAAGGGCAACTTCTCCCTCGGCCGCGTTTTCCCTCAGCTCGGGCACCGGCAGCGCGCTTCCATCGAGCGCAATGGTTCGATCACCGCGCTTGAGTGGCGCGTTCAGCCGGATGAAGTTCATGGGCGGAGAGCCGATGAAGCCGGCCACGAACATCGATGCTGGTCGGTCATAGATCTCCTGCGGCGATGCCAGCTGCTCGACGACCCCGTTGCTCATGACCGCGATCTTGTCGGCCATGGACATGGCCTCGAGCTGATCATGGGTGACATAGACCGTGGTCGCGCCCAGGCGATCGTGCAGCGCCCGCAACTCGCCACACATGATGTGGCGGAACTCGGAATCGAGCGCGCCAAGCGGCTCGTCCATCAGGAAGGCGGCCGGCCGGCGCACGATCGCGCGCCCGAGCGCGACGCGCTGGCGATCGCCGCTCGACAATCCGGAAATCGAATTGTCGAGAAGATGTTCGATGTGCAGGATGCGGGCCGTCTCCTCGACGCGGCCCCTGATCTCGCCCCGCGGCCGGCCTTCGCACTTGAGTGGAAAGCCGATATTGGCGCGCACATTCATGTGTGGATAGAGTGCGAAAAGCTGAAACACAAAGGCAATGTCGCGCTGCGAAGCGCGCTTTGCGGTCACCTCGTCGCGCCCAAGGAAGATGTGACCGGACGTCGGCAGCTCGAGCCCTGCGATCATGCGGAGCGTCGTCGTCTTGCCGCAGCCCGAGAGACCCAACAGGCAGAAAAACTCACCGTCCTCGATCGCGAAGCTCGAGTTCTGCACGGCGACGAAGTCGCCGAAGCTCTTTCTGAGATTTTCGATTCTGATCGTTGCCATCGCGGTCACTCCGGAAGTTTCGTCGCGACGGTGAACAGAAGCGTGCCGGCGAGGATCACCGCGAAGGACCAGCCGTAGAGCGTAAGCGAGAAGGGTTGCATCAGCATCGCTACGCCAAGCGCAATGATGGCCGTCGCGGCCCCCTCGCAAGAACTCCGCCTCAGCCAACGTGCGCGGATCGGCTCGTGAGACTTCGAGGTCATTTCCTCACCGCCCCAAAGGTAATCCCGCGCAGGAGATGTTTGCGCAGCACGATAGTGAAGGCGAGGATCGGGATCAGCACGATCGTGGTGCCGGCGGCCACCGCCGGCCAGTCCTGTCCACCCTCGCCGATGATGATCGGGATGAAGGGCGGTGCGGTCTGCGCCTCGCCGGAGGTGAGGAGGACCGCGAATGCGTACTCATTCCATGCGAAGATGAGGCAGAAGATGGCGGTCGCCACGATGCCGGTCGTGGCTTGCGGCAGCACCACCTTGAAGAAGGCCTGCAGACGCGTGTAGCCGTCGACCATCGCGGCTTCCTCATATTCGCGCGGAATCTCGTCCATGAAACCCTTCAGCAGCCAAACCGCAAGCGACACGTTCACCGCGGTGTAGAGGAGGATCATGCCAAGCTTGGTGTCGGAAAGCCCGAGCTCGCGATACATGAGGTAGATCGGGATCGCCACTGCGATCGGCGGCATCATGCGCGTCGACAGGATGAAGAACAGAAGGTCATCCTTCAGCGGCACCTTGAAACGCGAGAAGGCGTAGGCCGCGCCGGCTCCAAGCAGGACCGAGAGCGCGGTCGAGCCGAAGGCGATGACGAGCGAATTGATGAAGCGCGGCAGGAAATTCGATCGTCCGGCCATCACCATGTTGCGCGAGCGAGCAACCTCCTCGCACAGGTTGGCCGGTGGCGGCAGGGTGGCGATGTACTCTGTCGTCTGGCGCGACCGCGTGGTGAAAAGGTTGCAATAGCCTTCGAGCGATGGCTGAAAGACGATCTTCGGCGGATAGCTGATCGAGTCCGGCGGTGTCTTCAGGCTCGTCAGGAAGATCCACACCAGCGGGATCATTGAGATAAGCGCGTACAGGACGACGATCGTCGCGGCGATGCGGCGCGATCGGAAGCTCGGAGCGACGACCGAATGGGCGGTGGTGAGGCTCATCGCTGTTTCACCCGGTTGAGCGCCTTCACGTAAATATTGGCAAGACCGAACACCGTGACGAAGAGGATGATCGCAAAGGCGGATGAGAAGCCGGTGCGCCATTTCTCGAAGGCTTCGCGCTTCAAGGTGATGGAGGCAACCTCGGTGGTCGATCCCGGCCCGCCGGAGGTGAGCAGGTTGACCATGTCGAACATCTTGAAATTCTCGATGCCGCGGAACAGCACCGCGAGCATGATGAACGGCAGCGCCATGGGCAGCGTGATCGACCAGAACTGGCGCCAGTAGCCCGCGCCATCGACCTCGGCGGCTTCGTAGAGATAATCGGGAATGGATCGCAGGCCTGCGAGGCAGATCAGCATTACGTACGGCGTCCACATCCAGGTATCGACGATGACGATCGACCAGGGTGCGAGCCTGACGGACCCGAGCATCTCGAATGACGATGAATCGATGCCGGTGACGAGGGCGACGGCATAGTTGAAAAGCCCGATCTGAGGCTCGTAGAGAAACTTCCAGAAATTCCCGACCACGGCCGGCGACAGCATCATCGGGATCAGGATGACGGTGGTCCACAAACCATGACCACGGAACTTGCGATCGATCAGATAGGCAAGCGAGAACCCGATCAGCGTCTGCAGCACGATCGTCCAAAAAACGAAATGGGCGGTTGCCTGCATCGCCGCCCAGATGTCCGGGTCGGTCAGGATGGACTGGTAATTGTCGATGCCGATGGCGCGAATCGGCGCATTTGGCCGATTGGCGCGGTAGTTGGTGAATGAAAGCCAGATCGTCCATATCAACGGGAAGATGTTGATCGCGAGCAGCAGCACGATTGTCGGCGTGATGAACAGCCACGCGATCGCTCGATCCGACAGGCCGCGGACGCGCCGATTGAGACTTCCGGGGACTGGGTGAGCCGCCCGTTGCACAAGAGAAAGATCGTGGCGCATGTCGTTCATCCTGAACCCGATCTGCTCCGACTGAGCCCAAGAAATCTCCTGCGAGCGCCCGCGCGCAGGAGAAGAGCGTGACGGCGGAACCATGTGGCGGTCAAATCTTGCCGTCGTCCTTGAAGACCTTCTGCCAATCCTTGATCAGGAGGTCGAGCGCTTCCCTGGCCGTGCCCTTGTCGGCCACGACGTAGTCATGCACGCGCTTCTGCATGGCCAGGAGCAGCTGCGCATAGGAAGGCTCCGCCCAGAAATCGGTGACCTCGCCCATTGCGGTCAGGAAGTCCGCCGCAAATGGCGCGGTTTTGACGAAGCCGGGGTCGTTAAGGACGCCCTTGTGGCAGCTATAACCGCCGAGCGACCACCACTTCTTCTGCACGTCGAGGCTGGCAAACCACTTGATATACTGCAGCGCCTCGTTTCGGTTCGGCGAGTACGATACGACCGATATGCCTTGGCCGCCGAGCTGCGAACCGTGCCCTACCTCGCCGGGATTGACGAAGAAGCCGATCTTGTCTCCGCCGACATTCTCGTCCTTGTAGAGACCGGGGAAGAAGGCGAACCAGTTCATCTGCATGGCCACTTGGCCGGATTTGAAGGCGTCGAGGCCCTCCTGCATGTAGGCGTTGGTGTAACCGGGTGGTGTGCAGCACTTGTAGAGTGACTTGTAGAACTCCAGGCCCTTCACGGCGCCGTCGGAGTTGACGAAGCCTTCCATCTGATAGGGCTTTTTTGGATCCTCATACTTGAAACCGAACGGATAGAGCGCGTTGGTAACCCCCATCGTGATCCCTTCCGAGCCGCGCTCGGTGAAGATCGCGGCGCCGTACACCTTCTTGCCGTTGATCTCGCGGCCCTGGAAGAATTCAGCGATCTGCTTGAGCTCGGTCTGCGTCTTGGGCGGCGCGAGATCGCGGCCGTACTTCTTCTTGAACTCGGATTGGATTTCGGGCCGCGCGAACCAGTCCTTCCGATAGGTCCAGGCATTGGCGTCGCCCATGGCCGGCAGCGCCCAGTAGTTCGGCGTGCCCTTCGGCCATTCCGAATAGCCCAACACCGTCGCCGGCATGAAGTCATCCATCTTGATGCCTTCCTTGGCGAAGAAGTCGTTGAGCTTGACGTAGTGGCCGTTCTCGGCGGAGCCGCCGATCCATTGGCTGTCGCCGATCATCAGATCGCAGAGGCGCCCCTTCGAGTTGAGCTCATTGAGAAAGCGGTCGGCGAAGTTCGGCCAGGGCACGAACTCGAACTTCATCGCAATGCCGGTCTTGGTGGTGAAGTCTTTCGACAATTCGACCAACGCGTTGGCCGGGTCCCAGGCGGCCCAGCATAAGGTGAGCGATTTGGACTGAGCCACGGCGACGTTTGGGGCAAGCGCGACGGCAGCAAGCGCAAGGGCGCCCGCGAAGAGTCTCTTCATGAGAGGTCCTCCTGTGGGACCGGCGCGCGCGACCGCTCAGGCTCGCATTCGCGAACCTGTTCAAGCGCAAAAGGAGCCGCTGTGCGTGACGATCCGGTTGGCGTTTCCCTTCCGCACCGCTTGACCTCTTGAACGGGTCGTTCGGTGCCGAAGTTAGTTTAGTAAATCTACGAAAACTAAACATGTCAAGATAAACATTCGCGGTCGATCGATCGCAATTGGCCGGACAAGAATGCCATCGCGGCGAGGTAAGCGCCGCTCTTGCCGCGGTGCGGCTCAATCGCCATTGTCTTGGCGAGCAAATGCAAGCGGCCGGAGTGATGCCATGACCCAGACCAGCAACCGCTTTTTCGATGAGGTCGCGCGGCTGATGAACGACGCCGCCGGCGTCGCCGGCGGCGTGCGGCGCGAGTTCGATACGCTGCTCAAGACCCAGGCCGAGCGCGTGCTGCGCGAGCTGGATGTGGTGCAGCGCGAGGATTTCGAGGCCGTGAAGGAGATGGCGCGGTTGGCGCGCGAGGAAAATGAGGCGCTGAAGGCGCGGATTGCAGCGCTGGAGGCGAAGCTCGCAGGCGGCACGGGCGTTAGCGGCGGTTAAACCCTTATTTTCATCGACTTTCTTGTCTTTTCGCGCCTCTGCGGCTATAAGCCCGCTCGTCCGCGGCCCCGACACCCCTGGAGGCACGCCGCGGCGAAATCGTCAACAAAATCAAACCTTAAGGATACCACCGATGGCGACCGTCAATGAACTGAGCGCGACGGCGCGTCCGAAGGCCGGCAAGGGGGCCGCCCGGGCAGTGCGTCGCGAGGGCCGTGTGCCCGGCGTGATCTACGGCGACAACAAGGAGCCGCTTGCGATCGCGCTCGACTTCAAGGAACTCAAGCTGAAGATCTACACGGGACATTTCCTGACCACGGTTCTCAACGTGGACGTGGATGGCACCAAGCATCGCGTGATCCCGCGCGACTTCCAGCTCGACCCCGTGATGGACAATCCGATTCATGTGGATTTCCTGCGCCTCGGTGAAGGCGCGAAGGTGCGCGTGCGCGTGCCGATCCATGTGACCAACGCCGAAAACGCCCCGGGCATCAAGCGCGGCGGCACCGTCAACATCGTGACCCATACGATCTCGGTGCTGGTGCCGGCGGATGAAATTCCGCAGAACTTCGAGATCGATCTCACCGGCCTCGACATCAATTATTCGCGCCATCTCAGCGACGTGAAGCTGCCGCCGAACGTGAAGGTGCTCGAGCAGGGCGACATCACGCTGGTGACCATCGTGCCGCCGTCCGGCTACGCCGAAGAAATGAAGCAGGCGGCCGAAGCGGCGGCCGCGGCTGCTGTTGCCGCCAAGGCCGCGGCGGATGCTCCGCCGGCGCCGACCGGCGCCCCGGGTGCGACGCCCGTGGCGGCTGCGCCCGAGAAGAAGTAACGGCGCGTATCGCTTGTCCCGGCCGTGCGAAGGCATGGCCGGGATCGCGCGTTTTTCAGCGCATTCTTGGCGGGCCTGATCCATGCGGCTGTTCGTCGGGCTCGGCAATCCGGGCGCCAAGCACGCGGGCAACCGCCACAACATCGGATTCATGGTGGTCGAGGAGATCGCCAAGCGGCACAGCTTTGCGCCGTGGCGCCGTCGTTTCCAGGGCGTGGCGACCGAAGGCACCATCGGCCGGGAGAAAGTGCTGCTGCTGCTGCCCGGCACTTACATGAACGAATCCGGCCGCGCGGTCGCCGAGGCGATGCATTTCTACAAGATGCCGCTCGGCGACATCGTGGTGCTGCACGACGAGATTGAGCTGCCCCCCGCCAAGGTGCGGGTGAAGACCGGCGGCGGCATCGCGGGCCATAACGGGCTGCGCTCGATCAGCGCGCATGTCGGCAATGATTACCGCCGCGTACGCATTGGCGTCGGTCATCCGGGCGTGAAGGAACTGGTGCACGCGCATGTGCTCGGCGATTTCGCCAAGAGCGAGCGTCCGTGGGTCGAGACACTCTGTGACGTGATCGCCGACAACGCCGAGCTGCTCGCGTTGGCTAAGGATTCGAGTTTCCAGAACAAGGTGCATCTCGCCATGACCGCGAAGGGATTTGGCGACGCGAAGGACCCCGAGGACAAATAGATGGGCTTCAAATGCGGTATCGTCGGATTGCCGAATGTCGGCAAGTCGACGCTGTTCAACGCGCTGACCGAGACGGCTGCCGCACAGGCGGCGAACTATCCGTTCTGCACCATCGAGCCGAATGTCGGCGAGGTCGCGGTGCCGGACCCGCGCCTCGAGGTGCTGTGCAAGCTGGCGAAATCAAACGAGATCATCCCGACTCGGCTGACCTTCGTGGACATCGCCGGGTTGGTGAAGGGCGCCTCCAAGGGCGAGGGCCTCGGTAACCAGTTTCTCGGCAACATCCGCCAGGTCGACGCCATCGCGCATGTGGTGCGCTGCTTCGACGATGACGACATCACGCATGTCGGCGGCAAGATCGATCCGGTCGCCGATATCGAGACGATCGAGACCGAACTGATGCTTGCCGATCTCGACAGTCTGGAGCGGCGCGTCATCTCGCTCGAGAAGCTGGTGCGCGGCAACGACAAGGAAGCCAAGGAAACCCTCGATCTGGTGCAGCGCGCGCTCACGCTGTTGCGCGACGGCAAGCCCGCGCGCCTGGTCGAGCGCAAGCCCGAGGAAGAAAAGCTGTTTCACTCGCTCGGCCTGCTCACATCGCTCCCCGTTCTTTACGTGTGCAACGTGGAAGAGGGCGCCGCCGCGACCGGCAACGAGTACTCGCGCGCCGTGCAGAAGCGCGCCGAGGAAGAGGGCGAGGCCGCGGTGGTGATCTCGGCCAAGATCGAGTCCGAGATCGCGGTGCTGCCGCGCGAGGAGCGCGAGATGTTTCTGGCCGAGATCGGCCTCAAGGAGCCCGGTCTCGATCGCATGATCCGTGTCGGCTATGGGCTCTTGCATCTCGTGACGTTCTTCACTGTCGGTCCGAAAGAGACGCGCGCCTGGACCGTGACCAAGGGCTCGCGCGCCCCGCAGGCAGCCGGCGTGATCCATTCGGATTTCGAGCACGGCTTCATCCGCGCCGAGACCATCGCGTATGATGACTACGTCAAAGGCGGCGGCGAGGCCGGTGCGCGCGACATCGGCAAGCTGCGGCTGGAAGGCAAGGAATACATCGTGGCCGACGGCGACGTGCTGCACTTCCGCTTTGCGACTTAACGCGATTGACAACCACCGGCAAAAGCTGCATTGACGCGCCCATGAATTCGCACCTCGCCCACCGCATCTCCGCTCGTGCGCGCCGCCTTTCGGCGGAGGCGTGGGGTTTGCGGATGCGTTGAGCTGATCTGCAGATTGATCCCCAAGCCCCCGCCGGAAACGACGGGGGCTTTTCGGTTTCTGGGGCACCCCCGTCTCTTCCGGCACAACCGCAGGAGAACGACATGTCCCTTCAAGCCGCCGCAAGCCTTTCAGTGCCGCACGATCCGTTCGGCTCCCTCTCAGCGCCGCACGACCCGTTCGGCGCCCTGATGGAGATCACGAGCCGTCCGCCCGTGGTATTCGTCGAAGGGCGCGGCTCCTGGCTGCGCGACCAGAGCGGCAAGGACTATCTCGATTTCATCCAGGGCTGGGCCGTGAACTGTCTTGGCCATTGTCCGGACGCGATCACCAATGCGATCACCGTGCAGGCCGCGCGCCTGCTCAACTGCAGCCCGTCCTTCTACAACGAGCCGATGATCCGCCTGGCCGACCTGATCGCGCATCACAGCGGCCTGCATCGCACGTTCTTCACCAATACCGGCGCGGAAGCGATCGAGGGCGCGATCAAGCTGGCGCGGAAATGGGGCCAGAAGCACCGCGATGGCGCCTACGAGATCATCACGATGCATCACGGCTTTCACGGGCGGACTTTGGCGGCGATGTCGGCCTCCGGCAAGCCGCATTGGGAGCAGCTGTTCGAGCCGAAGGTGGCGGGATTTCCCAAGGTCGAGCTCAACGATCTGGCGCAGGTCGAGCGCGCGATCACCGACAAGACCGTCGCCGTGATGCTGGAGCCGATCCAGGGCGAGGCCGGCGTGTTCGTCGCCTCCGACGAATTCCTGCGCGGCCTGCGCGCGCTGACGCAGCGCGCGGGCCTGCTCCTCATCCTCGACGAGGTGCAGACCGGGATCGGCCGGACCGGGACGTTCTTCGGCTTCGAGCACGCAGGTATCGAGCCCGACATCATGGCGCTGGCGAAAGGGCTTGGCGGCGGCATTCCGCTCGGCGCGCTGGTCGCGCGCGAGGACGTATGCTGTTTCGATCACGGCGATCAGGGCGGCACGTTCAACGGCAACGCGTTCGCGGCGGCGGTCGGATGCGCCGTCATGGACGAAATCGCCAAGCCGGGATTCCTGCCACGTGTCGCGCAGACCGGCATCTATCTGCAGGGCAGCCTGGAGACGCTGTCGCGCAAGCATCGTTTGGGCGGCGTGCGTGGCAAAGGGCTGCTGCTTGCGCTTGATCTCAAGCGCGACATCGGACCGGAGGTGGCCGCTCAGGCGTTCCGGCGCGGCGTGCTGATCAATGCGCCGCGCCCGGATTCGCTACGCTTCATGCCGGCGCTGACCGTCACGCATGAGGAGATCGATCACATGACCCGCGTGCTGGACGCGGTGCTGGGAGAGGCCGGCTGACGCGGGCTAATCCATGTTCCGCTCATTCCCGCGCACGCGGGAATCCAGGGCCAAAGAACTGGGTCCCCGCGTTCGCGGGGACGAGCGGAATTGATGCCGGTTCAATTCCACAGGACATACTTCAGCACGCATAATCCTTCGCGCCGCGCGTTACATCCCGCCGCGATTGCGGATCGCCGACAAATGCTCGTTGATGCGGAACACCATCAGGACGAACTCCGCCACGATGCGCGCGAACAGGATGCCGAGCAGCATCCCGGCGAAGCTCGCAAGCGCCGTGAATGCGCCCGCGACCGGGTTGAACGCCATGGCGCCGAGCGCCGAGACCAGCCCCGACAGGCCCGCCAGAATCACGATGATGACGACGAGCCAGTAGAACAGCTTGATGATGGACGGCGTGATGAACCGCTCCCACTGGAACAGGTCGCCGATATAAAACATGGCCTTCTCCTCGCGCCCCGGGCACGCCGCTAAACCCCCGCCACTCGTGCGGTGAATTTGAAATTCCTATCATATCACCGCGCGTTCTCTTAGGAATTTCAAATTCAAAAACCGCACTAGAATCAGAGGTTTTCTAGTGCTCCTTTTGATTCTGACGTTCGCAAGAGAGTGTGCCGCGACATGACGCGAACGTCGGAATCGGAGCACCAGCCGCGCGAGACTGCACGCGGGGAAGGCGATGTCAATGCAACCATGCACCGTGCGTTATTGACCGTCCCAGCCGTCCGCCGCTAGGGATCGGGCGGAGCCCGTGTAACGCAAAGGACTGCCGTGCCGAAGTTCTACTTCGAGGATTTCTCCATCGGCCAAGTGGCCGAATATGGGCCGCGCCAGGTCAGCCGCGAGGAAATCATCGCCTTCGCGGCGCAGTTCGACCCACAGCCGATGCACCTCGACGAGGAGGCGGCACTCCACACCATGCTGGGCGGGCTCGGCGCCTCCGGCTGGCACACCTGCGGCATCATGATGCGCCTGATCGCCGACGGCTTCCTGGCGGACGCGGCCTCAATGGGCTCGCCCGCCGTTGACGAGGTGAAATGGCTTAAGCCGGTGCGGCCGGGCGACGCGCTAACGGTGCGTGGCACGGTGCAGAGCGTGCGCGCCTCGCAGAGCAAGCCGGATCGCGGCTTCGTCGGGCTTCTCTGGGAGGTGTTCAACGATCGCGGCGAGCGCGTCATGACGATGACCTGTCCGCAGATGATCCGTCGTCGCAATCCCGGGGCAGAGTTATGAAATATTTCGACCACATCGGTGTCGGCGACCGCATGGATATCGGCAGTCACCAGTTCACCGCCGACGAGATCAAGCTGTTCGCCGCGCAATTCGATCCGCAGCCGTTTCACATCGACGAGGCGGCGGCCGCGCAGTCGCATTTCGGCGCGCTGTGCGCGTCGGGCTGGCACACGGCCTCGATGTGGATGCGGCTGCGCATCCTTTGTGGACAACGCGAGGATGCCGAGCGTACCGCGCGCGGCGAGCCGAATGCGACGCTCGGTCCCTCGCCGGGATTTCGCGAAATGCGATGGCTCAAGCCCGTCTATGCCGGCGACACGATCAGCTATGCGTCGGAGGTGATTGAGGCGCGCGCCTCGCAGAAGCGTCCGGGTTGGGGCCTGATCCAGGTGTACAACACCGGGACGAACCAGAACGGCGAGCTCGTGATGTCGTTCAAGAGCTCGGCCTTCGTCGAGCGGCGGCCGGACGTGGTCCCATTCAGCGGCTCGGCTTAAGAGTCCTGAACAGCGTCGTTAAATTACCGCGCTTTGTCCGCACGCGTCATGAACCATCGCTCGTGATGTCGTAGGGCGGGCAAAGCGAAGCGTGCCCGCGTGTAGTCCGGCGGGCACGGCGCTGTGCGCCTTTGCCCGCCCTACATTCTTAGTTCAATGCCGTCGGAAGTTCGGGCGGCGCTGCGCGCCGCCGGGACCGGCGGAAGCGGGGCGATCGCCCTTGTTGCGGAAGCTGATGCGGCCGCGCTGCAGATCGTAAGGCGACATCTCCACGATCACGCGATCGCCGACGCCGGTGCGGATGCGGAACTTGCGCATCTTGCCGGCCGTGTAGGCGAGGATCTCGTGGTCGTTGTCGAGTTTGACGCGGAAGTTGCCGTCGGGCAGCACTTCCGTGACCATGCCGTCAAACTCCAGCATTTCTTCTTTGGCCATGGGCAGGTTCTCCGTTCGACTATTCTATATCAGCGCGCGTTGCGATTGGCATCGCCGCCGCGATGCGGACGGCGCGGCTCGCGCTGCTGCATGAAGGCGACGCCGGCGATCTCGGC
>WNGK01025846.1_pt1 | contig 12962 bp, 8 predicted proteins | sample 5400601 | NCBI WGS metagenome assembly WNGK01 (sample SAMN13153376, study PRJNA577476) | soil metagenome | isolation source: 60 cm soil or saprolite under Garry oak tree replicate 1 | place: USA:California | collected 2016-06-15 | reverse complement strand
GGCGTCATCAACTACGTGCTGATCCTGACCCCTGCCCCCTTAACCATCCAGTGGCAAGATGAGTTGTACAGCAAATTCGATGAAACGTTTGAAATCGTCAACTCTGAGATGGTGGGCAATCAGCTGGCGGGCAATGTCTGGGACCGCTATCGCCAGTGTATTACCTCGCTCGACTTTGCCAAGCAGGATAGAGTTGTCCAGAGCCTGGAGCAGATTCCCTGGGACCTGGTGATTATCGACGAAGCGCATAAATGTTCTGCCCGCACCCAGGGTGAGAAGGTGGCCAAGACACGGCGCTATCAGCTAGCAGAACGACTTTCTGCGAGTGCTGAGCGTATTCTGCTGCTTACCGCTACGCCGCATAGTGGCGATCCCAGTCAATTTGCGCACTTTCTCCGCCTGCTGGACGCAGACCAGTTTCCCGATCCGCGCTATGATGGCTTGCAACTTGACCGCAGTATCATGGAGGATTCCCGTGAGGGTGGGCGCGATCAATGGTTCTTGCGTCGTATCAAGGAGGAACTGCGCGATCGAGAAGGTAACCCCTTGTTCACGAAACGACATGCTCGCACCGTTCCTTTTGAACTGACCTGGGCCGAAAAGCGACTCTATGACCATGTGACCCAGTACATCAACCGTTTTTTGCCCTATCAACAAGGTGGGACAAGGCGCAGCAGCGTCGCCCTCGCGCGGACTGTCTTGCAGCGGCGCCTCGCCAGCAGTCTCAATGCCATCCACCGCTCGCTCGAACGCCGTGCCACGAAATTCAAGGATATCTTACAAGAGCTTGAGCGCGCGCCAACCAGTGATCACGAGAAGATTTTGCAGAAGTATCGCTTGCTTGCCTCCAGCGGATACGAGGATGAAGAGCGCGAGGGTGACGACCTGGATGAACGACAGGATGAGGCCATGGAAAGCTTCCCTGTGGTCCTACGTGTCGATCAACTGCGCGACGAGGTACGTGCGCTGGAAAACCTGGTGCAAGAAGCCACCACCGTCATGGCTTTGGGCGAGGAGTCAAAGCTCTCAGCGCTGCGTCGCTGTATGGAAGACACGCAATTTCATGAATTGACTGACGGACGAGGCAAACTGTTGATCTTCACCGAGCATCGCGACACGCTGGAGTACCTGCGACGCCACTTGCAGCAGTGGGGCTATACGACCTGCGAGATTCATGGCGGCATGAACGCGGTGATGCGGCGCGAGGCAGCCCAGCGCTTCCACGAAACGGCCCAGGTCTGCCTTGCAACAGAAGCAGCTGGTGAGGGGATCAACCTCCAGTTCTGCCACCTGATGATTAATTACGACATCCCCTGGAACCCGAACCGCCTGGAACAGCGCATGGGGCGCATCCATCGCATTGGGCAACGCTCGGATGTCTACATCTTCAACTTCGTCGCAACCAACACCGTTGAGGGAGAAATCCTAGAGCGCCTCTTTACGAAACTAGATGAGATTCGCGTCCAACTGGGTGACCGCGTTTTCGACGTGATTGGGCAACTGCTGGCACTCAACGAACTGCGCCTGGAAGAAATGTTACGTGAAGCGGCCATCAACCCGGCGCGCATCGAAGAGTATACTGGGCAGATCGAACAATTAAGCATCGAACAGCTCACGCAGTTAGAGGAGGCAACTGGCGTCGCTCTGGCCACTTCTCAAGTAGACCTGGCATGGGTGCGAGGCAGCGACATCCGCTCACAAGAGCGACGACTGATGCCTGAATACGTCGAAAAGTTTTTTGTGCGAGCCGCTGAGCGCGAAAAAATACCACTGCGCCTGCGGGCCGACGGATTGTATGCCATCGAACGCGTCCCAGTTCGCCTGCGTGATCAACATCTTTCTACTGCGCGACGCTATGGAGTACCGGCACAGGAGTATCGCAAACTCACGTTTGACAAAACCCTCCAGCAGCGGGACGAGCATCTGGATGCGGTCCTGCTCTCTCCAGGGCATCCACTCTTCGCGGCCCTTGGCGAAGTGCTGCTGGGCGATTTGGAGGGTGTGCAGGGACATGCTGCCCTTTATGTTGATCCCCGTGTCACCGAAAGCTACCAGGTGCATTTCTTCGAGGTTCAAATCGTCAGTGAGGAGCCGTTCACCGAGACGAAACACAGCAGCACTGGCGAGGTACACACCCAGGTTCTCTATGCAACGCTTGCAGCCGTCATCGATGGACCCCAGGGGAAAGAACTCGCCCCGGCGGATCTCCTGCACGACCTGACCCCACTCCCAGAGGAAGCTACCGTGTTTGAACAGATAATACCACCTGATCCACAGGCCATCGTGGCATTAGAGCGCTGGATGCGCGTCAAAGTGCAGTTTCCCCTCAAACAGCAGCAGGCCAGGGAGCGCCAGCGGCTCCTGCAGATTCGCAGGGAATACATTACAAAGATGTTCGCGGAGCAGATCAAGCGCTTGCAGCACCGCTATATGGAACTGTATCGGAGGGTGCAGAAGGGCGACGAGGCGGCTCGCTTAGCACGCGATGAAGCTGATCGCCGTCAGAAAGAATTGCGTCAGCGCCTGCGTGAGAAGGAGGCTGAACTGGATCGCTTGCAGGTCGTGCGCGAGGGGGTGGTGCGCTATATGGGTACCGCTCTGGTTGTGCCGATGGCACAAACGTCGCTTGCCATCCAATTAGAGCAACAGAGTGCTATTACCTCCGGAGAACTGGTGCGCAACGACGAAATTGAAGGCATCGGCATGGACTACGTGATGAACTACGAACAGAAGCAGGGGAGAGAGCCAGAAGATATCAGTAGGAACCACGATGGGAGTGGCTTCGACATCCGTAGTACCCACCCTCTCACAGGAGAGATTCGCCGTATCGAGGTCAAAGCACGTGCTGCTGAAGGTGAATTCGTCGAACTGACCCCGAACGAGTGGTTGCAGGCGCACCGTCATGGTGAGAGCTACTGGCTTTATGTTGTTTGGAATTGTGCAGAAAAGCCACGCTTGATCGTTATACAAAACCCCGCCAGGACCCTGGCGAATGTGATACAAGAGCAAGTTGTGATTGAGGGATATCGTGTACCAGGAAAAGTAATCAGACAGTGGGATGCATCATCTGAGGGTGAATAATATGGAATCTATCAATCTAACTGATGAACAACGCTTGTACTTACAAGCCATTTTCGATTACTTCCGTGAGCATGGAAAATGGCCTACGCATAAATATTTAGAACGACAATTCATCCGGACGCACCCTGACCTGGACATAGAAGAAATTGGACGAAGCCTTCCTAATGGGCTTACGAGTTCGGTAGACTTGAGGAATGATGATAGTAAAGCTGTTCTTACTGTTCCTGCTCTCTATCAGCACTGGGGACCAATACAAGAATTGGACACATTTGTCCGCGTAATAGAGATGTGTGTCGAGACATACTTTAGCTCAGGAGGAGAAACGCAATCTCTTTCTAGTGCTGATCTTGCCCGTAACAATCCTTTGTGGAGAGACACTGCCATTCGCAAGGTTGGGCTTTTACTTTATGGAGAAGTACCTCTCTGGTCTACCTTCGTAGGACCTGATAACGAAGGAGGATGGTCGTGCGTGCTTGAAAGAGGCATACGTCGCTTTCGCGGCGTAAAAACCATCGAACAATACCTTGAAAAGAGGAATATAGCCAGGAAAGGAACAGACCAACCAATTATCCCTGTGACAGCCCCTGTTATAACAGACCAGGAAACTGTATCTGCGAATGACATACAGCTTCATCCTGACATCCTTGCAAGATGCTGGGACTTGTACCTAACTCAAAGATATGACGATGCTATACTCAATGCGACCAAAACTGTGGAAGTTGCTGTGCGAACGAAGGCAAATCTTCCTCAAAATTGTGTTGGTGTCGATGTCATAAATACCGCATTTAGCTTGAAGAAACCATTACTACTTTACAGCAAAGTAGATGCTGAGCAAGAGGGAATGATGTCATTACTACGTGGAATCATCCAGGTCTTTAAGAACCCTCAGAGCCACCGCTTTGTAGGAGTTCAAAGCAAAGCGGAATGTCTTGGAGTACTACTCATGTGCAGCAACTTGTTGTACGTTGTTGACAATGCAGAATATGTAAGAACGGTCTCATGACTCATCTCACATAAGCAGATCGGAGGAACTTTCCATGGCAAGACCACGCTTCATTCGCTACAGGCGTCCAAGCCTGAGTACAATGCTAGGTATCACTCGTGCTAAGAAACGTTTAAATCGCCAGCTTGGTATCACTGCTGTTAAGCGACCATTTCGTGCGCCAGGCAATATGAAACGCCGTTTCCTGCGACGTACTGGCTACTATAGTGGTCCAATGAAATTTTTCCGCTTCATGAGTCACATGCTAAAAAAATAACATTAGAAAAGGACATCATCATCCATGCCCAATAACGACCGCCGCCTCATCGAAGACCTGATCCCCATCCGCGAGATCAGTGCCGAAGCTGCAAATGAAAAAAGTCGGCATCAAGGCAACATATCCACTCTGCATATCTGGTGGGCACGTCGGCCAATCGTCGCCGCGAGAGCTGCTGTCTATAGCGCACTTGTTCCTGCTTCTACTGGAACTAAAGAGCGTGATGTCTACATGGAACGTATCCGAAAGCTTTGCCGTTGGGACATATCCAACAGCATACTTGAGCAGGCGCGTAAAGACATCCTTGATGCCAACGGCGGTCAACCTCCGCGCGTACTTGATATGTTCACCGGTGGAGGCTCCATCCCGCTCGAAGCCCTGCGCCTGGGCTGTGAAGCTCACGCCGTTGAACTCAATCCCGTCGCGCATATCATCGAACTCTGTACGCTGGTCTACCCACAGAAATATGGCCCATCATTGGTGACTGACGTGAAAAAGTGGGGAGAATGGGTCATCGAACGCGCCAAAGCACAACTGGCCGAGTTTTATCCCTCTCCATCTTCACAAAGCAAGCAGTACAGCGATGAAAACATAGTACAAACTACGCTCGCTGGCGAACAGCACGCCACCCAATCCAACGGTACGCTTACTCCCATCGCCTATCTCTGGACGCGCACTGTTCCCTGTCCCAATCCCACCTGTGGCGCAACCGTTCCGCTGGCTCGACAGACATGGCTGCGGAAGAAAGAGGGTAATTATGTTGCGCTACGAATGACTCCAGATCATGAGACCAAGAAAGTGCGCTTTGAACGGGTACAGTCTCCAACCCTTCAAGGATTGGGCTTTGATCCAGAGACAGAAAGTAGAAGAGGAAATACTGCCTGCCTGCACTGTGGCGCTACTGTTAACTCCGAATATGTAAAACAAGAGGGGCGGGTCGGTCATATAGGGCAGCAATTGATAGCGGTTGTTGCAACCAGGAACGAAAGCAAAGGAAAAACGTATTTAGAGGTGGCTAATTTTCAGTTCTGGATGCCATTAGAAGAAGACATTCAAAAACGCATAGATGAACTATGTAAGCATGAACATCTAACATTGCCTGAAGAATCACTGCCCAAGGAGGATAGCAAGAATTTTTGGGCAGTTGATTATGGCCTAGCTCGTTTCGTTGACCTGTTTACGCCACGTCAACTTCTTTCCTTGCAAATAGTACTGTCTGCCGCTGGGATAACTCTCGTGAAACTATTACTAATACATTTGCTCGTCAAGCCATACCAATGGTATGGGATTTTGCCGAGGTAAATCCATTTGGCGGTGCATCTGGAGATATATCAGGAGCATTAAAGTGGATGCTCGAAGCTATGCAAAGTCTTGTAGTTAGCGGTCAACCTGCACTGGTGTTTCGTACTTCTGCCAGTCAGCTTCCATTAGAAGACGGAACACTAGATGCAGTAATAACTGATCCTCCCTACTATGATAATGTTTCCTATGCGGTTATGAGAAATGAGGGAACCCATGCGCGTACGGCATGTCCCAGCCAGTGGGGGAGTCTGCGTCGAACTTCTCGACGATGCAGACCACCCTCTTGTTGTGGTCTCTCATTTTCTGCATCATCTCAGTGCCCGTGGTTATTCTCCCAACACGATCTCTGCCTACGCCTACGATTTGCTGCATTTCACCCGCTTCCTCTCGCAACAGCCCCTGACCTTTGAGGAGTTTACTCCAGCGCACTCACTCGCGTTTCTGGACTATCTCAGCCACGTTCCCAGGCGCGGGCCAGCGCAACGGGTCGGTCTCGTCCTGTGCACCACTGCGGAGAACGGGTGCTCCACCACCCGTCTCTCACCTCCCACCATCAACCGCATCTTCGCTGCCGTGTCGAGCTTCTATGAGTACTTGATCGTCTCCGGCCAGCTCATAAGCCGCGAAAATCCCATCCTCAAAGTCGATGACCCCATCAGTGCTCGTGTTTCCGAACGTCATCGGCCATTTCTGGGACATGCCAGCCGACAGCGACCGATCCGGCGTGCCGTACGGGTCAGGACCGTTCAGCGTGTACCGCGCCCCATGAGCGAGGAGCAGGTGAAGCAACTGCTGGAATCACTTCACCTCTTGCGTGACAAGGCGATGGTTTTGTTGATGGTGCAGGGAGGCTTACGACCAGGTGAAGTATTGAACCTGCACCTTGAGGATATTCAGTACGGTCGACGCCGCATAGTGATCCGTCATCGCACCGATCATCCCAAGGGGGTCCGGACCAAATCGCGGACGGAACGGATGGTTGATTTGCACGAGCCAGAAGCGCTCCAAGCCCTCAGTGCCTACATCATGCAGGAGCGTCCCACCGAGACAGAGAGCACCTTTGTCTTTCTCGTGGGTGGAGGCGGCAGGAGACGATGCGAGCCACTGGGCTACCACGCACTCGTCAAGGTGTTTGAGCGTCATTGCCAGCGGCTCCACATGCGTGAGCCATGGATGACTCCCCATGCTCTCAGGCATACTCATGCCACCAAGATGTGGGAAGGAGGGATGCGTGAACTCACCTTGCAAAAGCGCCTGGGTCATGCCTCCCCCGAATCGACACGCATCTATACGCGTGTCACAGATGCGGTGGTGGTCGCTGAGTATCGCCATGCCCTCGGCGAGGAGGGATGAGCATGACCCTGTTGAGGCAGCAGAGTGCTCAACCCTCCTGTGAGCATGCGAGTCCTGAAGCGTACGCCACCTACATCCGGGGATATACGCAGAACGCTCGGCAAATCAGGCATCTTCTCGGCTTCCGAGCGCGGTTCGTGCAGCGGTATCCAGACCTGGGCGACTGGTTCGCAGCGCCGCTGGCTGAGCGGGTGGGTCGCCTCTATGGTGAAGAGCGGAAGCAGCCAACCTGCCGCGTTTCCTACGAAGCGCGTCCGTACCTGATGTTCCTGGCGTTGGATGGTTACGCCCAGTTCGATTGGGAATGGCTCTTGGCTGTCCCTCGCCTGTCCATCTGGAATTTGCTCGACCGTGTCGGCCAGGATTTGGGCACCGTTGAGCTCATTGAGGAGGCAGTCGGCCTGGGCTATGATCGGGAAGGCGCGACCCATGCCCTCCAGTGGGCAGTCAGCCGCATGTTTCTGCACACGAGCAACCCCCATGTGGAAAGCATTGGTGACACGCACCTCACGATGGTGAGCGAGGCCATCGGTCAGTTTGGTGAGCGGTCCGACCTGGCGCTCTTTTTCGGACCAGTCGCACACTCCTACCAAGGGATCGCAAGGCGCTACACATGCAATCTCCATCTGCTGCATGTGATCCTCTACCATCGAGGCCAGGTAAGCAAAGAGCCGCGCCGGTTTCTGAATCACAGGAACCCCCGTCGCGTCATGAAGCCGCGGATGGAAGCGGTCGTTGCTCGTTATCTCACCGCCCGTGGCCTCACTGATCGACCAGGCACCATTGGCGGGCTTGACCTGGCACTTCGTCAGTTCATTGGCTGGCTCGCACCAGCGTATCCCGAGGTGCAGTCTTTCGCCCAAGTGACCCGCGAGCATCTCCTGGAGTTCGCTGAGGCCATGAACACGATGGTGGGGACTCGCACGCATCGACCTCTCGCAACCCTAACCAAACGGGGCCGACTTTCGCGTCTCTGTGTGTTCTTCCAAGACGTGGCCAAGTGGGGATGGAATGAGGTGCCTGATCGACCGCTCCTGGGGAGTGGAGACCTTCCGAAAATACCAGCGCGTGTCCCCAGGTACATTCCCGAGGACGAGTTGGCTCGCCTGATGCCAGCCATTCGCTCGCTGACCTGCCCCTATCAACGGGCGGCTCTGCTCATTGCCCGTTGGAGTGGGGCCAGACGCGAGGAAATTCGCCGTTTGGCCATGGATTGTCTGGATAGCTACGCAGATGGGACACCACGTTTACGCATCCCTGCGGGCAAGACGAAGCGCGAGCGGATCGTGCCGCTCAACGAGGAAGCGGCAGCGGCTATTCGGGTTCTGCAGGCTGACAGAAAGACCGAGCGAGGCTTCCGCGACACGCAGACAGGGATAGTGACACGTTACCTCTTTGTGCGTCATGGCCAGCTGATTTCATTGCAGTACCTTTTTGATGCCTCTTTACAGACGGTCTGTACGGCAGCAGGGCTCACCACAGCCGATGGCAAGCCCACCATCTCGGCGCATCGTTTCCGGCACACGGTTGGCACACAATTGGCTGAACGGGGGGCCAAGCTCCGCACGATTATGAACGTGTTAGGTCATTCAAGTGCGAGCATGTCGATGGTCTACGCACAGATCAGTGACCGGGAGGTCCTCAAGGAGTATCAAGCCGTGCTCGGGCCAGGAGCAGCCATCGCGGGTCCCTTTGCGGAGACGTTGCGCTCGGGCCAGCTTTCAGCGTCTGCCGTGGATTGGCTCAAGTCCAACTTTTTCAAGACCGAGCTCGAACTGGGGCGCTGCCTGAGGTTGCCACAGGAGGGGCCCTGCGAATGTGAGCTGTATCTGATGTGCACCAAGTTTGTGACCACGCCAGAGTATGCACCACGTCTGCGCCGCCGCCGTCGCATCGAACAAGCACTCGCCCAGGACGCGGCTGCTCACGGGTGGCAACGGGAGATCGAGCGCCATCAGTCGACGATGCGCCGTCTTGAGCAACTCCTCACCGATCTGGGAGAGCCCGTCGAGGGACCGGAGGCAACTGAGTGACCAGAGGGGTGTCCACTCCAGTCAGATGTGTCCGTGTCTAGACAGGGTCCAGGCAAGAAGGAGAAAGCGAGAGGTATCATGGAAGCGGCACGGCGCTGCGCCGTTAGCGACAAAACGATCCGACGTGCCATTCACAAAGGCACATTACCGGCCCGCTTCCCCAAACCAAACCGCTGCGAGATTGCCGTCTCTGATCTGGAGCATTTCACACCTGGACAGGTCCAGGGAGCAGTCCAGAGCCGCATTGCGGCGTTGGAACGTCGTGTAGAGGCGTTAGAACAGCAGGTCCAGCGCGGGCTTCGCCGGCCAGGAGCATCGAAGCCGAGTCGTCCCTCGCCCAGAGCAGAGGGCACCACCGGGCCATTACCACGGAATCTGGTGCCGCTTCCTGCCTTCGCTCAGAAGCACAGTGTCGCTGAGCACAAGGCCCTGGCCGCCATCGAGATGGGACTCTTGCCGGTGAAATGTGGGGAGTGGACAGACCAGCACGGGACCCTCGTCACCAGAGCGCTCGATCCGAAAGGAAGGCAAGCCTTCTACCAAATCTACCAGGGAGTTCCTCCCTTTGTCCCTTGTGAGCAGTGTCCTCATGAGGGTACCTCGACACCTGTCTAGACACAGACGGCGTGCTATCGGAGTGAGCGCAAGCAGTGGCCAAACATGGCATTGAGCAGAGATGTATCCAAAAGCTCGGGAGTATCTGCTGGGGTTAAGGATTTGTCCACATAAATGCCGACCTCTCTGATTTTTTCTATGTTTGGCTCAAGCGAAGCATCGGATTTCTCTATCCTGAACATTTTAGTACACCTCTAACACCTAAGAAACAAGAAGCAATTATGGCCACATACCGCCATAACAAAAATAAAGAGATGGCCAGGTTGAGCTATGAAACGATGATGGCTCAAGCCTTCTCCGAGGCACATCGTGTACTGAAACAAGGTGCTCCTCTCGTTTGTGTCTATGCTCATAAGACAACTTTAGGATGGTCAACTCTTATTGAAGCACTTAGGCATGCAGGTTTTGTGATTACTGAAGCATGGCCACTTGATACTGAAATGAAGGAGCGTTCTGTAGCGCGAGGCACTGCCGCCTTGGCCTCTAGCATCTTCTTAGTAGCTCGTCGGCGTGAGAATGAGGAGACGGGCGACTATGGGAGCCAGGTGCGACCACAACTTGCTAGTATTATCAGTGAGCGACTCGATACATTGATAGGGGCAGGAGTAACGGGAGCCGATCTCGTTATTGCAACGCTGGGCGCAGGGCTACGGGCTTATACACAGTTTGCGAGAGTAGAAATGCCCAATGGCGATGAAATGGATGCGGCCACCTATCTTGGCGAAGTTGAGCGTGAGGTAGCACAACATGTGTTGCAACGACTGCTCGGCCCGGCAGAAGAGGGTGAAGTACGGGAAGCAACTGGAATGCACGTCGCCGCTATAGACACCGTGACCCGCTTCTATGTAACGGGAAGATTCTTCTACGGCGAGATTGCCGCGCCTTTTGATGATGTGAACCTGCTGGCGCGGGGCATGGGCGTGGAACTTGATGGGCCGCGAGGATTGACCCAGGGTAAGAAGGGGCTGGCAAAGAAGGAGAAGGATACCGTTCAGTTGCGTGATTATCGCGCTAGAGGCGATGACGAGCACCTTGGAATACTGAGCGAAAGCGGCAACGCTGCACCATTGATCGATGTGCTGCAGCGTTTGCTCTGGCTCCAGGATGAGCAGCCCAATGAGATACAGGATTTCCTGATGAAGACGCACCCGCATATCGAGCAGTTACGCATGGTGGCGCAGGGCCTGGCGGGTCATGCGCTGGCACCGGCAGGAAACAATGGAACAACAAAGCAGGAACGCACCGAAGAGCAGAAAGCGGTAGATCGACTACTGGCCGGTTGGCGCGGCCTCTTCACTGAAATGACGGGCAAGACTTTATGGGGATAATGGTGTTTTTGAAGAGTTGACGTTTAAACTAAATTAACCTCAGCAATCCTTGTGAGGGGATTGCTGAGGGGGAGTAATGTATCCAAAAGAACCAAAGTCAGGAGCATTACTCTCATGGACCTTAACACACTGAAAGAATTTCGTCACGGGATGTACCGCTGCTTTGGCAACGCCAAAGACGCCCTGTTCAATCTGGTGGATGCGCTCGCCAGTGAAGCAGGAGCCAGCAGTTTCCCGGAATTGTCGTTCTCGCCGTTTTTTGAGCGGACCTGGGCCAGCTTGTACGAAGCTCTGGAAGACGGTCAGATCGATGGCGAGCGATTGCGCCAGGTCTTTGTGGACTTCGCGCCACTGCCGCAGGCAGGGGAGATCGTTTTTCTGGGGGTGGACACCAGCAACCTGTACCGCCCGGAGGCCGAGACCGCCGAGGACCGCACGTTGGTTCCCATGGCCAATGTGCCCAAGAACACGCACGCGGCCAGCCCTGGCTGGGTCGTGAGTCACGTGGTCCTCTTGCCCACACAAGCCGGTCAAGGCACCTTCGTGTTGGACACGGCACGGGTAGCTTCGACGGAACTGGCCACGGAGGTTGCCGCCCGCCAACTGCGTGCCGTCGTGGCCTTGTTGCTGGCTCGTGGATTGCATCCCATCATTCTGGGCGACCGCTGGTACGCCTGCGCGCCGTTCCTGGCTCGCTTGGCTGACGTCGAGGCGTGTAGCCTGTTGCGCGTCAAAAGCAATCGCGTCTTCTACCGTCCAGCCCCGGCGCGTCTTCCCGGCCAGGTGGGAGCCAGTCGCAAGGATGGGGACCGCTTTCAATGCAAAGACGAGAGCAGCCACGGCGAACCCGATGAGACCTGGGAAGGTCTCGACGCCAAAGGAACGCGGGTCGAGGTGCGCTGTTGGAACCACTTGCACCTGCGCACGGCGCGCTGGGTAGAGGTTTCGCTGATCCAGATCATCCGTCATGGGGCCAGTGGCAAGGCTCGTGACCCCAAGATCAGTTGGTTTGTCTGGAAAGGCGAGCGCTCTGCTCCTCTGGCCCAGATCAGCCCGACGTATCGCTTGCGCTACTCGCATGAGCATGGTTATCGCTTTGACAAACAAGAGTTGCTCTGGGATGTGCCACGGCTGAGCACCCCAGAGCGCACGCAACGCTGGACGCACATCGTCGCCTGCGCTCACAACCTGCTGGTACTGGCTCGTCCTCTGGTGGAAGGGTGCTATCGACCGTGGGAGACACGCTCCAAGGGAGCGACGTTGGCGCAGGTGCGACGGGCTCTGCCCACCCTTTTGCAGCAGTTGGGGACGCCTGCTCGAGCGCCACAACTGCGTGGAAAAGCGCCGGGACGGGCCAAAGGCTTTCATCCCAAGCCCAGGACACGTCATCCGGCCATTCGTAAAACGAGCAAAAAGCAGAAAACGAGCAAAAAGAGAGCCTCTGCCTGAGGTTGTTCGACTGATCGTTTTCATTTCTCCTCGTCTTTCTTGCTTCTGAGCCATCGATCATATGGCTCAGCTAGGTTCGTGTTAGTTTAAACGTCAAGAAGAGGAAAGGATCAGGAAAGTCATGACGATACAACGACAAAGCAGTGGGGCCACTATTCCCGCGTGGAATCGCGTGGTCACGCCTCATACGGATATTGTCCAGGGCCAACTTTCTATGGATGCCTATGCCGTCAACCTTGGCAAGGTTGTACAGGGGGATAAGAGCGTGCGCCCGGTTTATGGTGATGCCCATGCCTTCTTCGAGGCTACATATCTCACGGCGGAACTGCGCCGTATTCTCTCCGATGTGTTGGGAGTTCTGGCTGGTCAGAGCGGCAACCGCGTGCTGCAACTGCGCACCCCCTTTGGTGGTGGTAAAACCCATACCCTGCTCTCGCTCTATCACCTGGCACACTCGCGTCACCTGCTCAGCGACATGCCCGACTTGAGTGGCTTGCCTGATCCTGGTTCTGTACGGATAGCCGTGATTTCTGGCGTCGATA
>WNGK01008195.1_pt1 | contig 12963 bp, 9 predicted proteins | sample 5400601 | NCBI WGS metagenome assembly WNGK01 (sample SAMN13153376, study PRJNA577476) | soil metagenome | isolation source: 60 cm soil or saprolite under Garry oak tree replicate 1 | place: USA:California | collected 2016-06-15 | reverse complement strand
CGAAAGTGGGAACAATCAGTGAAGCAGCCGATCCCCGTAGGGCTAGTCGACACGAACAAACTTTGTTGCTGACGCGCATCGCGGCCACGGAAAGCGTTTCTTTGTGCGAGCGGATGAAAAGCTGACCGCGTTCGTTGAACTCGAATCTGCGATCTGCGCTTGCGGCGAATGGTGCTTGACAAGCAGCGGAGATTTTCTCACAACTCGGCGTCGTTAAACGGATCTGAATCAGACGGAGGACTTTTCCCCGCTAAGTTCTTGGCCTTTTCCAGACCCCCACAATCCCACAATCAATTTAGCGGGGAAAAGAAAGGAAGAACCCCATGAATCCATCGATTCAGCTTAAAAAAGTAACTGCACTATTTGTCGTCGCGTTCGTTTGCTTCGGCCTTTCGCCACAAATGCAAGCGGTCAGTCCGGCACCGGATGGCGGCTATCCCGGTGCCAACACCGCTGAGGGCACGGACGCTCTGTTCAGCCTCACCAGCGGGATCGCCAATACGGCCGTGGGTTTCAATGCGCTTCATGACAATACCACCGGCGGTTTCAATGTGGCGATGGGTTCTAGCGCGCTTGCCAATAACATCAGCGGCAACTTTAACATGGCCGTTGGGACGGACGCGCTCCGAGACAACAACGCCAACTTCAACTTGGCCATTGGTTTTCGAGTGGGCTTCATGAACACCACCGGCAACCATCTCACCGGAATTGGCGCTGCAGCGCTCAGGAACAACACCACCGCCAGTTTTAACACGGCCATCGGTGCCGATGCGCTCAGGGAGAACACAACCGGCGAAGACAACACGGCCATTGGTGCCGATGCGCTCACGCTTAACATTGATGCCGGTTCAAACACCGCCGTCGGCTTTCAAGCGCTCCAGAATAATGACTCGAGCGGAAACGCCCTTGCGGATAACAACACGGCAGTTGGCACTGGGGCGCTCAGAGCCAACACTGACGCGGCTTCAAACACCGCCGTGGGGTCCCTCGCGCTCCGAAACAATGACGTCTCCGGAGCCGCCAATGCAAACGGCAACACGGCAGTTGGCACTCAGGCGCTCTTTTCTAACGGTGATGGCGCCTTCAACGACGCTGTCGGCGCCTTTGCGCTCGTTGATAACACTAACGGATTCGGCAACAACGCTTTTGGCAACTCCGCGCTTTTCTTCAATGTTATCGGCGCTGAAAACACCGCCCTTGGTGATGTCGCGCTCGCGTTTAATGACTTTGATGGAGCCGGTTTGGGCAATAACAACACAGCAGTTGGCAGTGCGGCGCTCTTCAATAACGTTGATGGCAGTGAGAACACAGTCGTGGGTACAGGGGCAGGAAATAACGTGATCGCTGGCTTCAATAACACTTACGTCGGCGACTTCATTGGTACGTGTGTTGATATAGGGTGCTCCGGCCCCGTCCCCGACGAAAGCAGTACGATCCGCATCGGCGACCTCTCGGAGAACGGGTTCGGGTCCGCAGCCTGCTTCATCGGTGGTATCTTCAACAACTTTCAGCCTGTTAACGGCGTCAACATTGTTCAAGTTACTCTAGACCTTAATACCGACCAGCTTGGCTTTGATTTTGGCCCGAGTAACCAGCCTCATAGCACACCTGCGCCTCGTAGCGGCGCACCTGTGCGTCGTGGCGCACCGCAACCTGCCGCGCGCCCCGGGCAAGCCATGCTGAATGACAAAGTTGAGAAGTTACAAGCAACGGTCGCGCAGCAACAGAAACAAATAGAGGTTCTCACAGCCCAGCTCAAAGAGCAGGCAGCGCAAATTCAGAAGGTGAGCGCCCAGCTTGAAGTGAGCAAACCTGCGCCGCAAGTGGTCGTGAATAAACCGTAATGCTGCGACGCAAAGCCGCCTTGTGTGTCAAAAGCATCACGGCGAATTTGTAAAGGCGTTGGCCACGGCAAACGCCTTTCCTTTTTGATTTTGTTTCTTGATACAGCATCTGCATTTTTGGCAAAAGAACTTTGGGTCAGATTTTTGCTTTGTAGAAAAGGTGAACCCCGACTTGGTAGCTCGCGATGCTAAAGGAGAAGTGTACACGATGCGTTACGATGCCGTTAACGCGATGTTGCTAAACGAGTTTCTCAAAGAGCATAAGGCATTCATCGAGGAGCAGCGCAAAGTGCAGAAACAAGAGGTGACAATCACGCAATTAAGGCGGGACTTTCAATCGCGAATCGCCCAGCAGGAGAAGCAAATTGAGGCTCTCACTGCTGGTTTGGAAAAGGTGAGCGCCCAGCTTGAAGTGAGCAAACCTGCGCCGCAAACAGCCCTGAACAATCAGTAAAGCAGCCGCACCAGTAGGCTTAGTCGCGGGCGTGCAATCTGGATTACTGACGCGCATCGCGGCGACGGAAAGCGTCTGCTTATGCGTGCGAATGAGAAGTTGACTGCGTTTATTGAACTCGAATCGGCGGTCCGCGCTTGCGGCGAGTTTACCTGACAGATTTTCGGTGCACTTCCGAAACGAAATGTTGACTTGTTGACGCGCATCACCTAAAAGCCTCCTCGATTACGTCATCCGACAGTTTCGACTTATCTTCGGCACGGCTGAATAAACCGCAGGGGCTGAATCTTCGCTGAGACACCGTTTAGCGCGATCTCCCCAGATCCAACTGGAGCCCGAGTCAGCCGAAGTGAGGCTGCTGTTTCAAAGCGCCTTTTGAGGATGGTTCCTGGTTCCGCGCGGAACTGGATTGCAGTTAATGCACCTCAACGATTCACCCCAAAAAAAAATCAAACATGACAACTCTACGCTCAATAAAACCAAACGACCATTCGCCTGTGCGGCATACTCTCCTTCTCCTTTCGCTTACGTTTGTCCTCGTCTGGCTTACTTTAGCGCCGGCAGCTCGCTCGGTTCTTCCGCCGCCGGACGGAGGCTATCCCAACTTTACCACGGCAGAAGGAGCCAACGCCCTTTTTAGCCTCACCACCGGCTCTGCCAACACGGCAGTTGGTTTCTTTTCGCTCTTTTCCAACGCCACCGGTAGTTTCAACACTGCTGTTGGCGCTGGAGCGCTTGATCTCAATACCGCAGACAACAATACGGCCACCGGCGCTGCAGCACTTTTGCTCAACACCATCGGCACGGACAACACCGCCACTGGAGTAGACGCGCTGGCCTTAAACGATACCGGCAGCCAAAACACGGCCAATGGAGCGTTCGCTCTTTTCAACAACACTACCGGCATCAAAAACACAGCCATTGGTCTCCAATCGCTCTTTAGAAACACGACCGGCAACTTCAATACTGCCATCGGTCAGAATACGCTCGCTAACAACACGACGGGCAGCAACAATCTGGTCTTGGGCAGTAACGGCGGCGGCATCACCACCGCGAATGGCGTTATCTGTATCGGCTCCTTAGGCGCGAACGTGACCAGCAGCTGCTTTATCGGCCGGATTCGCGGGACGACAACGCATAACGCTGACGCCATACCAGTGGTGATCGACTCCGCCGATCAGTTGGGCACGGTCAGCTCCTCCCGCCGGTTCAAGAAAGAGATCACACCGATGGATAAAGCCAGCGAAGCTATCCTTGGTCTCAACCCAGTGACGTTCCATTACAAGAGCGACGATACGAACACACCGTGTTTTGGTTTGATTGCGGAGGAAGTTGCCCAAGTAAACCCGGACCTGGTGGTGCGCGACGATAAAGGCGAGATTTACACCGTGCGCTACGACGCAGTGAACGCGATGTTGCTTAACGAGTTTCTTAAAGAACATCGCAAGGTTGAGGATTTAAAGAAAGAGTTCCAAGCGACGGTCGCACAGCTTACTGCGCGTCTCGAACAGCAAGCAGCGCAAATCCAAAAAGTGAGCGCCCAGCTCGCCGCAGTGAGTCCGTCCCGTGGCGGACTTGAAGCGAGCAAATTCGTCCGCCGTACGGCGGGACGAATCCGCGGTGTCGGACCTGCGACACAAGTGGTCAACAATCCATAAAAGCTGCTAATAATCTTAGGAAAATTCGGATGATGATTCCTGGTTTCGCGCGGCACTGGATTGCATTTAATGCAGCTCAACAATTCACCTAGAAAAATCAAACATGACAACTGTACGCTCAACAAAATCAAACGACCGGTCGCTTCTGCGGCATGGTTGCCTTCTCCTCTCGCTTACCTTCGTCTTCGCTTGGCTTACGCTAGCGCCGGCCCCGAAAGCTTTCGGGGTAGTCCCCGCACCGGACGGAGGTTATCCCAACTTTACCACGGCAGAAGGAGCTAACGCCCTTTTTAGCCTCACCACCGGCTCTGCCAACACGGGAGTTGGTTTCTTTTCGCTCTTTTCCAACGCCACCGGTAGTTTCAACACTGCTATTGGCGCTGGAGCGCTTGATCTCAACACGGCAGACAACAATACGGCCACCGGCGCTGCAGCACTTTTGCTCAACACCACTGGCATGGACAACACCGCCAATGGAGTAGACGCGCTGGCCTTGAACGATACCGGCAGCCAAAACACGGCAGATGGAGCGTTGACGATGTTTAATAACACCATCGGCAATTCCAACGTCGCTTTAGGTTTTCACGCGTTGTTTGGAAACACCAGCGGAGATAGCAATATTGCCATCGGCGTCGAAGCGCTGTTTAACAACACCACGGCCACTGGAAACACAGCAGTCGGTCAGGGTGCGCTTTTCACATGCAGGGGTGCTCAAAACACTGCCATTGGCGCTGGTGCTGGGTTCAGCGTCAGTACGGCGAGTAATGTCATTGTTATCGGGGCGAACGTTCCTGGTGCAAACGTGACCGGCAGCTGCTTTATCGGACACATTCGCGGGGTCGCAACGCAACACGCCGACGCCATACCGGTGGTAATCGACACCGTAGGCCAGTTGGGCACGGTTAGCTCCTCGCGCCGGTTCAAAAAAGAGATTAAAGCGATGGAGGGAGCCAGTGAATCGGTCCTGGCCCTTAAGCCAGTGATGTTCCGTTACAAGAGCGACGACACCGGCACGCCGCAGTTTGGTTTGATTGCGGAGGAAGTAGCCGAAGTGAATCCGGTTCTGGTGGTGCGCGATGAGAATGGCGAAATCTATACGGTGCGTTATGATGCGGTAAATGCCATGCTGCTTAACGAGTTTCTGAAAGAGCACCGCAGGGTCGATCAACAGGAAAACACTATTGCTGAATTGGAATCAACTGTAGCGCAACAGCGTGAAGATTTCGACGCGGCTCTTGCACAGCAGCGAAAGGATTTCGACGCCACGATCACGGAACTAAAGAAAGGAATTGAGACTGTGACCGTACGTTTGAACAAGCAGGCAGCGCAAATCCAAACCGTGAACGCGCAGATGGAGGTGAGTAAACCCATCGCGCGGATGGCGTTGAATAATCCATAAATTTTAGCCAGGGCTGCCACGAATTAACGCCAGAAAAGGCCAGCGAGATAGCGAGTCACTCGTGGTCTACTCGGTGACTCGCTGGCTGCGATTTTTGTTGCAAGGATGGCGGAATCTTGTCAATACGCGGTGCTACTAAAGAAATCTGGATTGGGGATAAGGAGAGAAAGCTTTTCTCCCGGAGCTTTCTTCCTCTCTTCAGTCATGCACTGCCAGGGTCAACGCGACCGGGAAAAAGGAAAAAACAAATATGAAGCTACAAAATGTGATTCAAATCTCGATCCTGATTGTTTGTCTCGGGCTGTTGCCAAAACTACAAGCGGTCGTGCCAGCGCCGGACGGCGGCTATCCTGGCGGCAACACGGCGGAAGGGCAGAACGCCCTTTTGAGTCTCACTACTGGGGGCTTCAACACGGCAGCGGGTTTCTTGTCGCTCGGGAGCAACACCGTGGGCAGCTTTAACACAGGTCTCGGCGCCGGGACGCTCCTTGCCAACGTCGGAGGCAGTAACGGCGAGGGAAGCCAAAATACCGCTACTGGCGCGGGGGCGCTTTTAAGCAACACCACCGGTGCCGACAACACAGCCAGTGGAGCGTTCGCCCTCTTTAGCAACACCACTGGCGTCGCCAACACCGCCACCGGTGATGGCGCGCTCCAGGGCAATACCACCGGCCGTGACAACACGGCTAACGGTTTTAACGCACTCCATCAGAACACCACCGGCGAAAAGAATACGGCGAACGGTCTCTCCGCGCTCTTTAGCAACAGTACCGGCAACCAGAACACAGCCATCGGCTACTTCGCCGGCCTCAATCTAACAACAGGTGGTAACAACGTCGCGCTGGGCTTCAATGCCGGCGCCTCCCAAACAACGGGTACCGAGAACGTCTATCTCGGCGCAAACATGTTCGGTGTTGCTGGCGAGAGCAACGCCTGTTACATCAAGAGCATCTTCGGCCAAACAACCGCCAGCGGAATCCCGGTTTTTATTAACTCAAATAACAAGCTCGGTACGGCCACTTCCTCAAAACGTTTCAAGGAAGAAATCAAAAAGATGGAAAAATCCAGCGAAGCGTTGTTTGCGCTCAACCCGGTCACCTTCCGCTACAAAAAGGAAATTGATCCGACAGGCACATCGCAATTTGGGCTGGTCGCCGAGGACGTGGAAAAGGTGAGCCCTGACTTGGTGGTGCGCGACCAGGAAGGAAAACCTTACAGTGTGCGCTACGACCAAGTGAACGCGATGCTGCTCAATGAATTCCTTAAAGAGCACAAGAAAGTCGAGCAACAAAATGGTAAGCTGGAAAGCCAAGCCCGAAAGATTCAGGAAGAACAAACGACAATCACGCACCTGCAGAAAGAGATGGAAACTGTCATTGCCCACTCCAAAGAACAGGATTCACAAATCCAAAGAGTGAGCGCGCAGCTTGACCGCAGTAGACCTGCGCTGCAAACGGTGGTCGAAAATCCGTAACAGCCCAGAAGTAAAGATCACGCGACGGACACTGGATTTCTGGGATACAGGCTGCTAGCCCGCCATGGGATCTTCGACGTGGCGAACCCGTCCTCTTCGGTAGCCTGCCGAAAAGCTTTCCGCGCACACTCTAGGATCTTTGACCGCCGCGTTGTCGTCGGCAAGCCTGTGAGCCAGCCTCGCTGACTTGGCCGGCCGGCTGGCAGCCAGAGGAACAGGCTTGACTGGGCTGGCAGCCCGCTGGCCGGGTCAGGCTGGCAACGTGACATCCTATTTCCGACTTCCGCGGCTGACAATTCATCAGCACTACTCAGAAGGATCCACGAACGATCTTTTAATCTCGACAAGCGGCCGGGATTTTTCCAACCTGTAGTATGAAAACATTAATCCGATCAGTTTTACCCCTAATCACGTTTCTTTGTCTGACAGTTGTCGGACCAGAAGTCCGAGCCGTCGTTCCGGCGCCCGATGGCGGCTATCCCGGCGGCAATACGGCCGAAGGCGACAGCGCGCTGCTTAGTCTCACGACCGGCGGGTTCAATACGGCAGTTGGTGACCTCTCGCTAAGGGCTAATACAACCGGGAGCTTCAACACCGCCATCGGTGCGGGAACGCTCCTTGCGAACGCCGGCGATAACAATACTGCCACGGGCGCTGCAGCCCTTTTGAGCAACACAATCGGCACTTTAAATACCGCCAACGGGGTCTTGGCGCTGTTCCACAACACCACCGGCAATGCCAACATCGCTATAGGTTTTCACGCGCTGTTTGGAAAGACCAGCGGAGATGACAACACGGCCGTCGGCGTCGAAGCGCTCTTTAACAACACCGCCGCCAGTGGCAATACAGCCGTCGGTGAGGGTGCGCTTTTTGCCACCACCGGCGGCGGAAACACGGCCCTTGGCGCGGGTGCCGGCGGCAGTGTCAGTACTGCAAGTAATGTCATTTGTATCGGCAGCGCCGGTGCCAACGTGAGCAACAGTTGTTTTATCGACCACATTCGCGGGATCACAACTCACAACGCCAACGCGATTCCCGTCTTGATCGACACCGCCGGCCAATTGGGCACGATCAGCTCTTCGCGTCGATTCAAGGCCGAGATAAAGGCGATGGACAAAGCCAGCGACGCTCTTCTGGCGCTCAAACCGGTGACCTTCCATTATAAGAGCGACAAAACAAACACGCCGCAATTTGGGTTGATCGCCGAACAGGTTGCCGAAGTAAACCCAGACCTAGTGGTGCTCGACGAGAATGGCGAAATCTACACCGTGCGTTATGACGCGGTCAACGCGATGTTACTCAATGAGTTTCTGAAACAACATCATAAGATGGAGGAACTAAAGAAGGACTTTGAATCCAAGCTTGCAGAGCAGCAGAAGCAAATCAACGCGCTGACCTCCACGCTGGAAAAAGTCAGCGCTCAACTTGAGTTCACTAAGCCTGCGCCACAGCAGGTAGTCGCCAACGTTCCCTAAACTTGCGCAGACAAGGAGCGGCGTTCTCCGGGCCGCCGCCAAATCTTAGCGCACCAACCGCGCTAGCGGAAGCAATAAACGCGGCCGACTGGAGACAGCCGCTCCTTGATAAACGCTTCCTCGATCCCCTCCGCGTAATCCGCGGTTTAACCCTCAACGATTCGCGAGGAGATTTTGTTCTCGACAACCCGCGGACATTTTTACAAAACTCCGCGCCTATGAAAAACATCATTCCGTTATTTGTCATCGCAGTCCTGATTGTACTCTCGCCAGAAATGGGCGCGGTCGTCCCGGCCCCTGACGGCGGTTATCCCGGTGGCAACACGGCAGAAGGGCAGAGCGCTCTACTTAGCCTCACCACAGGTGGCTTTAATACAGCCGTTGGCCTCTTATCGCTCAGGAGCGACACTAGCGGCCAGTTGAACACGGCGATAGGCGCCGGAACGCTCCTTGCCAACACCGCGGACGAAAACACGGCCGCTGGCGCCGGAGCGCTTTTAAGCAACACCACCGGCAGTCAAAACACGGCCAGTGGAGCGTTTGCTCTCTTTAACAACACAGAAGGCGGCAGCAACACGGTCGTCGGCCGTAACGCGCTTTTAAGCAACACTATCGGCGGCACCAACACGGCCATTGGGGTTAATGCGCTCAGCGGCAACACCACTGGCAATTCCAACATCGCCGTGGGCTTAGCCGCCGGCCAATTTAACGTCACAGGGAGCAGCAATATCTACATCGGCAACACTGGTGGCGACGAATCCGGCACCATCCGCATCGGCGGCGGCAGTCAGATTCAAACGTTTATCGCCAGCATTCGGGGGGTGACAACGCAAAACGCCGACGCCATACCAGTGCTGATCGACTCCGCTGGCCAACTGGGCACGGCTAACTCCTCGCGCCGGTTTAAAAAGGAGATCAAATCAATGGATGCCGCCAGCGAGGCGATCCTGGCGCTTAAGCCGGTGACATTTCACTACAAGAGCGACAAGACCGGCACGCCGCAGTTTGGTTTGATTGCCGAGGAAGTCGCAGAGGTGAACCCCGACCTGGTGGTGCGCAACGAGAACGGAGAGATTTACACCGTGCGCTACGATGCGGTAAACACGATGTTGCTCAATGAGTTCCTCAAGGAGCACCGCAAAGTGGAGCAATTAAACTCAACGGTTACAAAACAAGCGGAGACGATCATGGAGCAGCGAAAGGACTTTGAAACCACGATAAGTGAACTGAGGAAAGAGATTGAGACGGTCGTTGCGTATTCTCAAGAAGAGGACGCAAAGATTCAAAGGGTGAGTGCCCAGATTGAATTAAACAGGCCTGCAATGAAACTGGTACGTGACAGTCATTGACGCGCAGGCAGAACTCTCGTTTCAGTTTCTGTAGCCACGGCCCTGGGGGCGTCGGGTTTTTTGTGCCCTCGTCGACCGGCCGCAGGCCGATGGCTAGAGGACGATTCGTTAGCACTGTGCGGGCGCGCCCGCCTATGGAGGGCACGACGCGGGGCGTCCGCGCTTAATGCTCTAAGGGCAGCGTTGATGCCATTTGCTAAACTGCGCCCCCGGGCCACGGTCATCCGTCTTCGCTGGCAACTACGACATGACGAGCCCATACCGGCTACATCGAGCGGCAGCGAGGTTTTTAAGCTCGACAAGTTACCCGGATTTTTCCAAACTCCGGGCCATGAAAATAGAATATTTAGCAATTCGTATAGTACTCATGTTTGGATTCATCGCATTCTTGCCAAGAGCGGAAGCGGTCGTCCCGGCACCGGATGGCGGTTATCCCGGAGGCAATACAGCCGAAGGGCAGAGCGCCCTTCTTAGCCTCACCACCGGCGGATTCAATTCGGCGGTGGGCTGGCTTTCGCTCAGGAGCAACACAACTGGCCAGTTCAACACCGCCATTGGTGCTGGAGCGCTCCTTGCCAACACAACCGCTAATCAAAATACGGCCACTGGCGCGGGGGCGCTCTTCAGCAACACCATCGGCATCGACAACACGGCCACTGGAGCGTTCGCGCTCTTTAGCAACACCAACGGCATCTCCAACACAGCCACCGGTGGTCAGGCGCTCCAAAGCAATACCACTGGCTTCGACAATACGGCTGATGGTTCTGCCGCGCTCCAGAGGAACGCCACCGGTGGCGGCAACACGGCAACTGGTTTTGCCGCGCTCGTGAACAACACCACGGGCAGCCAAAACACAGCCGTCGGTGCCCACGCGCTTTTCAGCAACACCACGGGCAACCAAAACACGGTCGTCGGTTTGGATGCGCTCTCTAGCAACACGACCGGCAGCTTCAACACGGCCAACGGTGCCGGGGCGCTCGTGAACAACACAACCGGCATGGGCAACACGGCCTTGGGCCTTGTGGCTGGCGGAAACGTTACCACCGCTAATAACGTTATCTGTATCGGCGCCGCAGGTGCGGACGTGAGCAACACCTGCTTTATCGGCAACATTCGGGGGGTGACAACGCAAAACGCCGACGCCATACCAGTGCTGATCGAAAACCGAGATTAAGTCGATGGATAAAGCCAGCGAAGCTCTTCTGGCCCTTAAACCTGTGACCTTCCATTACAAGAGCGACCAAACAAGGACGCCCCAATTTGGATTGGTTGCCGAAGAAGTAGCCGAGGTAAACCCAAACCTCGTGGTGCGCGATGAGAGCGGTGAGATTTACAGTGTGCGCTACGACGCGGTGAACGCGATGTTGCTTAATGAGTTTCTAAAGGAGCATCAAAAAAATGATGAGCAGCAAGCGACTATCGCGCAGTTGAAAAACGAAATGGCGAGCCTCACCGCGACGGTCAAAGATCAAGCAGAGCAAATCCAGAAGGTGAGCCTCCAAGTCGAACTGAGTAGGTCTGCAACGAAACTCGTAGGCGACAATCAGTAAAGCGTATTTTTCCGCGTCGTCCCTATAGCTGGCGTCGTTGATGCCGGTCTCCAAAGCGCCCGCTCATTCCTAGCCGGGATCAACGATCCCGGCTACAGGCGCAGCGCCGAGATTTTGTTCTCGACAAGGAGCCAAGATTTCTACCAAACTCCGCGCCATGAAAATAAAACATTTAGCAATTCCTATCGTATTCTTGTTCGGATTCATTGCGTTTTTGCCACCAGCGCGGGCGGTCCTCCCGGCCCCGGATGGCGGTTATCCCGGAGGCAACACGGCGGAAGGTCAGAGCGCCCTACTTAGCCTCACCACAGGTGGCTTTAATACAGCGGTTGGCCTCTTATCGCTGAGGAGCGACACTAGCGGCCAGTTGAACACGGCGATAGGCGCCGGAACGCTCCTTGCCAGCACCGCGGACGAAAATACGGCCACTGGCGCTGGGGCGCTTTTAAGCAACACCATCGGCGACTCCAACACGGCCAATGGAGCGTTTGCTCTCTTTAGCAACACCAGTGGCAGTGGTAACACGGCCCTTGGATTCGAAGCACTCTTGAGCGGCGTCGGCGCCTTCAACACGGCTGTCGGTTTCTCGGCCCTCAAAAACAACACCACCGGCTCTGGCAATATCGCCTTGGGCGATGGTGCGGGCTTGGATCATACCACAGGCAATGGCAATATCTACATCGCCAGCCGAGGTGTTCCCGATGAATCCGATACCATGCGCATCGGCAACCCGGCGGTTCAAACGAGAGCCTTTATCGCCGGAGTTCGCGGGGTGACGACAGTAAACACCGCCATACCGGTCCTTATAGACACCGTGGGCCAACTCGGCACGACCAGCTCCTCGCGCCGGTTCAAGAAAGAGATTAAACCGATGGATCAAGCGAGCGGAGCCATCCTCGGCCTCAAGCCGGTGACCTTTCACTACAAGAGCGACACCGCCGGCACGCCGCAATTTGGTTTGATTGCCGAGGAGGTCGCTGAGGTTAATCCGGACTTGGTGGTGCGCGATGAAAAGGGCGAGATCTACACCGTCCGCTACGACGCGGTGAACGCGATGCTGCTCAACGAGTTCCTCAAGGAGCACAAGAAAGTCGAGCAATTACAGGCCACTGTGACACGGCTCGCGACGACCGTGGAAGAACAGGCGGCGCAAATCCAGAAGGTGAACGCGAAAATTGAGCTAAACGGGGCCGCGTCGCAAGTGGCTGCAGGCAATCAGTAAAAAACCGATATTGTAGACCGGCGCTGTGTCGCCGTGCTGGGAGTGAGTAGCACCCAAAGCGCCTCGACGCAGGAGGCGGCTACAACTCCTCGCGTTCGAGCATGTCTTGGAAGGGCCGGAAAAAATTTGCATAGAACGGATAAGGCCGGTCCGGCTTTGAAGGCAGGTAGCGCCAATGCTTGTACATCCAGAGCCAGGGCGCGGGGTTCTTTCGCACGTGAGGTTCAAATGAATTCCAGCATGCCTGTGCGATTTCCTGATGAGTCATCTCAGCGGTGCGCTCGATCTTCGGATGAAAGATAAGTCGGTAACGTCCATTTGGCAGCGGTTCGCAGTGCGCTGGAATTATCGGGACGCCAGTCTGCTCAAAGAGCCACGCGTGCGCCGAAGTCACGCTGGTTTTTAATCCAAAACAATCAATTGCCACGGCGCCCTGGCTGGGCGGCACGGTGAGATCGGCCAGCAGCGCGGTACGCCCTTTTCGCCGGAGCACCTTGTAAAGCCGCATAATGCCGCGCTCGCGTGGAACCAGCTCGTG
>WNGK01005862.1_pt1 | contig 12963 bp, 15 predicted proteins | sample 5400601 | NCBI WGS metagenome assembly WNGK01 (sample SAMN13153376, study PRJNA577476) | soil metagenome | isolation source: 60 cm soil or saprolite under Garry oak tree replicate 1 | place: USA:California | collected 2016-06-15 | reverse complement strand
CCTTGCGTGAGCACATGCTCGATGAAGCCGCCGGTGGAGACCAGCACATTGTAGCGATGGGCCAGCTCAATGATCTCTTTAAGCTGCTTCTCCGGCATCAGCGTGAATGAGCCGCCCGCGAATTTCAGCGAATCTACATACTCGCCCATCGTCTCCAGCACGTCCTCCAGGTAGCGCTTGCCCATAGGCGTGTAGTAGGGGCCGCGAATCTCGGTGATGCCGCGCGTGCGGGGTTTGCCCTCGCGCTCGTTCATACGAATAAATGGAAATGCTCGTTCGCTCATGGTATTGTCTCTCTTTCTCTGCTTAATGGGTACGCGCAAAAGATGCGCCTAATGATTGGGTCAACTGTTCTGCTTCTTTTGTTTCCAGGTGAGCCACCGTCTCTACGATAGCTTCACGCTGCGCGGCGTCGGTATAGGGTGCCGCGAGACGCTCAAACCTGGCTACGGCCTTCTTCCACGACATCGGTCGCGTATAAAATCCTTCGTAGTCCTGCTTTTCAATGGCAAGCGTCCGACCGTCTTTGAGCGTGATCTGTATACGACAGGGCATCTGGGTGGGGAAGCGTTTGCTCAATTCTTCATCGGGCTGGATTGTCACCCTGCGCAGCAGGCTCTGCACATCCTCGCGCACAATGCGCTCCGGCATGTACTGTGCAGGGGAAACGTCGCCGTCCAGCAGCGCGACCGCTACCATGTAGGGCAGACTGTGATCGGCCTCTTCTTTGGTACGCACCCGCTGCTTGTCTCCCTCTTCACCCCCGCCGATGATGTGATACGCGACATCAAAAATGTCGATGCTGACGGCTTCGATCTCCTCCGGGCGCACATGATGGGCCGCACGCAGCTCCAGGATGCCCTCAAGCGCGGACTGCGAATGAAACTCGGCGTTGTACTTCTTGACACTGGTGCGCCGCACGACCTCAAGGTTCTCCTGGCTCCAATCCAGCTCAAAAGGCCCGGTGATAGCGTCCATCAGGCCCTTGTTGCCCTCGAAGACTTCCAGTGGTCCGGTAATGCCGCGCATGGCGAGGAAGGTGGCATGGGTAGCGCCAAAGGCGGTGTTGGGATATGCCAGCCCTTTCCAGTGAGAGAGCCTCCCCGTGCGGGTGACGCGCAAGGCGTTGTAGGCTGTTCCGCTTATGGCGACGGCGTTCGCGACTCCATTCTGATCAAGGCCTAGCGCCTTTGCCACTCCAGCCGCCACGGCATAGGCACCCTGCGTTGTGTGATCGAAGCCCTTCGCGCGCACCGGGGCTACGTCCGAGAGCCGGCATTGGACCTGGTAGGCGATTGCCAGAGCGGTCATGAATTCCCTGCCGTTCCTGTGTGCGTATTCGCTGGCGGCAAGCACCGCGCCGAGGTTGTCGCTGGGGTGGCAGGTCTCCTTTTGGGCAAGGTAGCTGTCGTTATAGTCCAGGTAGCGTACAAGCGCGGAGTTGTAGAGCGCCGCGCGGTCGGGAGCGGTTCTGCCGCCGCCGATCAGCGTTGCCAGGGGATTGCCGCCAAAGTCTTCGAGTTGGGCGCGCAGCATCTTGATGGGCGGTCCCTCAAGCGCGCCAATAGCACAGCCGAGGGCGTCCAGTATGCGGATCTTGAGTTGCTGGCGCGCTTCCTCTGAAAGGTCTTCATACGACTTACGCACGACGAAAGCTGCCAGTTGTTCAACCTGTGTCATATATATCTCCCTCTTTTGCCTCTTTCTCATCTGAATGAAAGGTATTATGGTTGTTTGTCCATCAAGTACAATCCCGCGCGAGTATTATCATACTCATAGTATAAGGCGGGTCAGTTGATGCGTCCAACACTCGTTTGATATAATATTGATCTCAAAGTGAGATCAAATTGAGGAGCAACACTATGGAGTTCTACCAACTCACCTATTTTTTGGCGGCTGCACAGACGCAAAACTTTCGCAAAGCCGCCGAATTATGTCTGGTGGCGCAATCCGCGTTGAGCCGCCAGATCGCGGCACTGGAGGAGGAGTTAGAGGTCGAGCTGTTCAAGCGCAATAAGAAACGGGTCACGTTGACTGCGGCGGGCCAGGAATTTGCGCGCTACGTGAGAAATGCTATGGACCAGATACAGGAGGGTCAGCAATTCCTCGCCGAATTACAAGCCGGGCAGCGTGGCACGATTCGTATTGGCTGCATCGAATCGCTGGCAACGGCATTCTTACCAGCGCTGTTTGCCTCGTTTCATCAACAATACCCGTATATACGGCTGAAAGTGCGCGTGAACCATACAGATGAGTTGATTACCTTTGTAGAGCAGGGAGAGGTGGAGCTTGGCTTGATTCTTGATCCCCGGCTGCAATCGGAGCTGTTGATTGTCAAAGAGCTATTCCGCCAGCCGCTCCACCTGCTCGTTTCGGCGCAGCATGCGCTGGCTCAGAAGGTTCTGCGGTCACGCTTGAACAAATATTGACCGAACCGTTCTTACTGCTGGACGAGACTTCGCGCATGGGGCAGATCACCAAAAGGATCTTTGCCCAGCGCGGGCTGCCGCTCCATCCGCTGATTGAGATCGAATCGGTTGAGGGGGTTGAAGGAGATGGTCAAGCAGGGCGTTGGTGTGACGCTGACGCTTCCCGCCTTGATTCGACCATCTCAGATTGGTAGTGACCTGGCGCTCCTGCCTATAACCGGTTTAACAGAAGAGTTCATTTTTGCGCTTGTCTATCGCCGCGTCGGGTCTATTTCGCGTGCTGCGCGGGAATTTATCAAGGCCATTACGCGGCAAACTATCTCCGCCTGATTCGACTCCCTGCTGCCAATCACGAAGGCTTCGCTGCACATGCAAGGCGTTGGCACTCCCGCCTCAGGAAACAGGTGGTATAGCTTCAGGCCCATCTGCATCTCCAGCCCGGTGCAGCGGAACGCCCCCTTGATCCAGGCTTCGAGTTGTTCGTTTTAGCTCTTGTCGTTGCGCGGTGCACTCAACACGGCCAGAGCGGCAGGAATACTGCCGATGAACAGCAGGACAACACCTGCAAGGACGATGGCGGATTCAACATGATACGACACAAAAGGGAAGAGAAACACAGGCAGGCGACTAAACGTAAGACAGATGGCGGCCCACACGGGGATGGCTCGCGACCGCCAGAGCGCGATACCGAGCAACGTCGGACCAAACACCGTGCCAAGGCCAAACATTATTCCATAGTAGGCCATAATCCCGTCGTTATTCCACCGCTGAGCCAGGTCTACAAACTGAGGATTGCTGCCCCAGCGCGCGATATCGTAGAAGAGAGCATCCTGGCCAACGTACAGGGCGAGAGGAAGGAAGCCGAGCAACGTAATGAACGCGCCAATACTCGCCAGCCATGGAGAACGGCGATTTGCCAGCCATGCCATGGCCAGGAAACCGAGCGGCAACAAGTAAGCGGCGATCAGTTGGGCGACGAGATGCGTTTGATCCATCAGGTCGCTGTCCGTGGCATTCGTGGCGATAGCAGTGGCTATGCCCTGCTGCGAACCGTAATAGGGGGGATTAGCGAAAGCCGCGACAAGAATCGCTGCCGTTCCCAGGACGATGCTGACAGCGAAGAACAGGCGTTGGAGGCGATAGATAATGGGTACTGTGTTGTTCTGTTGTGACTGATTCTCGACGAAGCTCATGTTGATCTACCTCCTTGAAGCAATGTAATCGGTCTTTCCTAGAAGAAGTGATAGGATAAGTATATCGTCACAGAGGGCAATCTGAGACCCGTCTAGAGGCGCGATTTCAACACTCCTCCAGTCCTGTTTTACGTATAGAAAGAGAAAATGCCTACTCTTGAACGTTCATAAGTGATGGAGCAGGTGTAGCAAGTGTAGCAGGTGTAGTGGGTGTAGCAGCATCGTTTTGGGAGAACAATGTTTCGGGAGATAGATGGTCATGAGTAATGTAGAGACCATAGGCTGGAGAGATGATGTCTCCTGCATTGAGCATGCGTCGAAGCAATTGTCTCATGAGCGTACCGTCCTGACCTGTCTGTTCAGCCAGTTCTTTGGGACAAGAGGTCCGTTGCTTGCCAGGTTTTGAGGATCTCTTGTTTAGGCGCTAGTGAGGCGAGCTACCACCGGGGCAAACGCTTCCATATCTTCGGTGCCCACCACCAGGTACGAGATGCCAAATTGATCACGCCATCGTTGCATCCGTTCAGCGAGTTGCTCGGCGCTGCCAATGAGCAGGTAGGGGTTGGCTAAAAGTTGTTCCGCCGTCACTCCTGGCCGTCCAATTTCTTGAATGCGCTGCTCTGCTGCTTGCTGCGGGTTCTCTGTGATCACGACACCTCCTAGGAGCAGATTCAACTCCACTGCCGCGAAGCGCTCTCCTGCCGCCTGCCGGACCCACTCCACTTTTTGAGCTAGAGCCTCCTCGGTGGTCTCCCTGGCGTCGACTGTGCCATCATCATTCACCTTGAGGTGCAGGCCAATGATGTCGGCCTCTCGGCCTGCCAGCGAGAGCAATCTTTTCCCACCGCCGCCCATGAAGATGGGCGGGTGAGGACGCTGAAGCGGTTTGGGGAGGGCCTGCAGATTGGTCACGGTATAGTGCTTGCCTGCAAACGTGACCGTTTCCTTTGTGAAGAACTGTTTGATAATGGATAACGCCTCTTCTAAGCGAGAGATACGGATGCCAGCACTTTCAAAGGGGAGGCCAATCTGCTCGTATTCGGGGCGGTGCCATCCTGCTCCAATGCCAAGCTCGAAGCGTCCACCGGACAGCAGGTCGAGCGTCGCCACCTCTTTGGCGAGCAGGACTGGATGGCGAAAGTCATTGTTGAACACAATGCTGCCGATGCGTATCGTGCTCGCTGCATCCGCTGCGGCCATGAGGGCGGCGATGGGGGGAAATTCATTGACATAGTGATCCGCCAGCAGGAACGTTGCATAGCCCAGGTCCTCAGATCTGCGTACCAGTTCGATCCATGCTTCCCGTGATGGAGCGCTTTCTGCTACCACGCCAAAACGGAATGGTCGTGCTTTCGTCATATATCTTCTCCTGTTCGATGCGATAGCTCAAGCGTATCGATGTGGATGCAGCCTTATCTCGTTCAAGAAATCATCCACGATCTGCTCTTGAGTATAGCGGGGTGCCCAGTCCCACTCCTCGCGTGCTCTCCTGTCATCGAAACGCACCATCAGCTTAGCAAGGATGGGCTGCAGCGCCGGGTTTGGCTGGAAATCGATCTGCGCGCCGGGTATTCTGGTTCGCACCATGTCGGCCAGTTCTCCGGCGCTGGCGATTGGCTCGATACCGGCCAGCAGGTAATTGATCGACTTGATGTTTGCCAATGGAGCCTGTCCCAGTTCCACTATGGCGCGCGCCGCGTCCTTGAGGTAGAGTACTGGGCAGCGGGTGTCAGGCGGAACCCAGATCGTGAAAGGCTTCCCTTTGGCACATTCCTCGATCGCCCAGGAGGTATACTGCACCACCCCTGGCGTTTTGACGCCAGGTCCGACGATAGACGGATAGCGCACACAGCGGAAATCCAGGCCGTACTTGCGTTTGTAAAAGATGCCCATATGCTCGCCGAACACTTTGGTCGCACCATAAAACAACAATGGTCGTTGAATGGTCGTATCGTCGATGACCTCTCCCTCGAAATCCAGTCCGTAGGTGGAGATGGAGCTAGAAAACAGCACCTGCGGGACGCCGAAGAGCCGTGCCGCTTCTAGCACGTGAAAAGTTCCCATGGCGTTGGCATGTATCGCAGCCGCGGGGTCAGCATCCGAAGGGACGGAGAGCATGGCTCCCAGGTGATAGATCACGCTCGGTTGAACCTTTTTCACCACGTCCAGGATATGGCTGAAGTTCGCGAGATCCCCTCGCACCAGTTCTACCTGGTCTGCCACGTCATCCACTCGCTGTGTGTTGCCGCTCACGTGGAACACGACCGGTCGCTGCTCTCCCCTGGCGAGCAATATGCGCACCACCTCTGCGCCGATAAAGCCTGTGCCGCCGGTAATCAATGTGGTCATAGATGCCCTCCTGATAAAGGTTGCCAGTGATCCTAAAAGGCGTTCTTCGCCTCACGGACCCATGCCCCCGGTATAAAGCCGACTTCTGAAGTGCTATCACGCCATCTGGACGTGTGAGAGGTGCAATCATCCCTGCCAGATGAGTATATCACACTACAGGTTGGCGCTTATCATAAGCACATATATTGATCATCCGCGTTCATCGAGTCCTCTTCGGTCGGGAATAAGCCTGGAAGTCTATCGGTTTATATAGTAATATACCAATTTGTGAGATACAATTATCTCATAAATACTTTAATGAGGATGAGCTATGGCAACAAAGTCAAAAACAAACATAACTACAACAGGCATATGCAATTATTGTAATGGCGAGTTCGACAAGGGTAAAATGACCCAGCATCTCAAGCATTGCAAAGAGAGAGCCGCTGCTATCACTGCCAGCATAGAGGGTGGAACAAAGCAAAAACAGAAGCTGTTTCATATTCTCGCAGAGGGGCGATACAATCCGCAGTACTGGATGCATCTCGAAATACCGGCCTCAGAACCGCTCTATACGTTAGATGGCTTCTTTAGGGATGTGTGGGTTGAATGCTGCGGTCATTTGAGCGGGTTTGAAATCGCTGGGACATCTTACTCAGATGAGCCGGAGGACTTTTCCTTTGAGATGATCGGAGCAGAAGCTCAGGAGAAGGAAGACGAAGTGGATAAGGATGAGGAAGAGGAGGAGTACGAGGATTTAAGCCCGGAAGAGCTTGCCAGGGAGGTAACAAAATTCCTTGGTGAGGATATACCAGAGACGCGTACATTACTTCCACGCGAGTTCCGAGCTGAACTTAAAAAGCCTCGTTCAAGAGATGATCTTGTTGCTTTCTTGAGAGAAAAGCTGAAGTCCCTGCCCAAATGGCACGGTCGAACCGCTCCAGAAAGTCTCGAGGAACGACGGAGTCTCATGTTCCAGGAAAGCGCACTGAAAACGTTGCTCGATATGGTTGAAGATCGAAGCCTGGATGTTCCGTTGGAAAAAGCTCTGAAAGTCGGGCAAAAGTTTACCTACGAGTACGACTTCGGGTCCACCACAGAACTTAATCTAAGGGTCATCTCGGAAAGAGATGGGGTGGTTCAAGAAGGACAAGAGGACGATTCTGTGACTATTCTTGCCAGGAATGTCCCACCGGTCATCCTCTGCAAAGTGTGTGGAAAACCTGCAACGAAAGTGGTTGGTGGCTACTTCAATGTGGAGGAGAATGCGTACTGTAACAAGTGCGCCAGGCGCAGTGAAGAGTCAGATATGATGCTGCCTGTCGTCAATTCTCCACGCGTGGGAGTATGTGGATATACAGGGTAGATGAAGGGATCCACTCTTTACGTCTGCTCGGCCTTGTTGTAAAGAGCGTGCCAGGTGTCATCATAGTAGGGAGAAAACATAGACCCGCGCTGGAGACTGCTGGTGAAGTCGTTATGGCCGTTGAGGTACCAGTTGCCGCTGATCTGAATGAACCAGGGGCCACCGCTTGAGCCACCGGTCATATTGCAGGGGATGGAGACCACAGTGCCGCCCCCATGCTGCCAGATGGTGCCGGAAGAACCCTCGCAGGACTGCCTGGTCTGGCCATCGAAGGGATACCCGGCGGGGTAGCCATAAGCGTAGAAAGGTTGGCTGACCGGCTGATTATATGCCCAACCGGCACCACCGACCAGGTCGGTCAGGTTTCCCTGGCTATTGGGAGCCACGATGGCCATGCCAAAGTCATGATGATAGTCATTTGGCCGGGCGCTTATCCAGTCGGAAGGGACCTCTAAATCGCGAGCAGCCCAGCAGCCATAAGGCGTCGTGCCGTTCTTGTAAAGAGGGCAGAAGATCACGTTATGCACCCAGTTACCGTACCGGTAGAGGCAGTGGCCAGCGGTGTCAACCACACTATGGTTGCTGCTCACGACCGCGGTACCAGAGCAAGCGAGGTTTTGACCGGCGGCGTTGGTAGCAAAGACTTTCCCAACGGTCGAGTGGGGATAAGAAAGGTCCCTATTGCGCGGGAGCTGCCCCTGTTGCTGGACCGCTTTGCCCTGGCTTGTGTCGCTGCTCTCCTGTGTCGGCCCGGAAGCCTCGCTGATCTGCTGATCGGCATCAGTGGCACTGCGCATGCTCGCCGCCGTCCAATACTTGACGACAGTGTCGGGGTTTGTATCCACGGTGTGCTCAGCGATCGCCACCGAAGGAACTGACAGCCAGGTGTTCAGAAAATGCCCAAAACCAAGCAGGGACATCACGTACACAATGGCAAGCAGGCAAAGAAAGATCCTGTCAAACAGGGGGTGGAGCATGAGTCTCTGCAAGTGTCGCGACATAGCGCTCTCCTTCCTCAAGCACGGGGCGGATTAGAGGCTTCTGGAGGGTGCGGCGGCTGCTTTTTCCCTCGCCTGAGAGCATTGACGTGCGGCAGCCGGGCGGGCCTGGCACTGCGCATTTTGTCCGCCGTCCAATAGTTCAGGACGTCATCGGAGGGAGTCTCCACCGAGTGCTTCATGATCCTGGCCGGAGGATCTGGCTTCGAAAATCGCTTCCATGCAGCGAGGTACACAGCAACAAGCAAGCCCAGAAGGATTGTGCCAACCAGGGGCAGGTAGATGAGTTTCTGTTGTCGTAACATCATGGCCCTCTCTTTCAGACAAGATGGTGCGGGCAGAACGCGCACGCATGGTATCATGCATGTTGTTTTCCTCTGCGCATGATCCAGAAGCATCGCTTGCCCGGATCAGGATCGCATTTCCTCTAGAAGAAGTATATCAGCATTTCCTGATTTTAAGAAGAGGTATGTAAGGTTTTGTTGTAGTCAGAATCTCAGCCTGTGATATACTGCTGATCATGAAAAAATGTAGGTAGCCAATCAGGGAAATTGGAAGATGTTTATCACGCCCGAAGAATTGCGAACGCTTCTCGTGCAGCAGGGACTCGATTGACGAAAACCTCTTTCCAAAAGTACCTTTCACGCAGTGAATGGGGACAAATCTATCAATGATATGCTATAGTATTAGACGGTAGTGAGGCCATGTGGTGATGAGGAAATATCCTCCATTGCAAACATTGGACTTTGCTGATGTCAGGTGGTGCTGAGAAATACCCACAGATCGAAACTTTGGAGTTTGGTGGTGTAAGGGTCAAGTCGTGTCAGGGAATCACCCGCACAAACTAGCTAGGAAAGAGGACGTTGGTAGGATGGATGTACGTGAACTACCTCCTGGTCAACATTTAGCACGAACCCGCTGGGGTACACATGCCAGCGGGATGGCTTTTGATCGTAAGAAAACCTCGTATTTAACAGAACAGGCCCAGGCTTTTATCGCAGAATGATCTTTCTGTGTAATAGCCGGGCCTGTTTTTCAGGTGCAGCGCAAGTAGTAGAGTTAAGTGAATTGCCCGCAGAGCTAGCGCAAAGCTGCCCTGGAGCCGAGCGGGTAATAGCGCTATCGGTGCAGCGTGTAGAGATACAGAACGGAGACTGGTCTACAGCTCTTGCGTATGAATGCGCTTATGCTGACACTGCCTTGCTGCGTGCAGAACCTGTTACTGTCTGTCGTGTTTAGTGAGTGGAAGGATGCCAGGATGCATGGCTTAATCTTTGTGACGTGGGAGAAATACTTACGCGATCGTTTTGGTGATGGACTTCTTAACCAGTACCGGGCTACTCTAGGAGAAACGGCGGCAGGCTCGCCCCTTGTCAGCCGTCTCTACGACGATGCTACCTTGCTGGCCGGCGTGGATGCCGCGCATAAACTCACACATATGTCTGCCGACACCCTGTTGTGGGAATACGGTCGCTATTTCATCTTGAATGGATTGACGAGCCACTTATGCGCCTATCTACTCACGCAAGTGCGCAGCGGGTTTGATCTTTTGCTGGCGATGCGCGATGCCCATGCTCAGATGCGTCGTGTTCCTGGTGGACTCACCCCACCACTCTTCACGTATGAACCTATTTCCACCAGCCCGCGTGAGATGGCACTCATTTATGATAGCCCACGTCACCTCTGTGCTGTATTGTGGGGAGCCATCGAGGGTTCTGCGGAACGCTACGGCGAGAGAGTGCAGATTTTAGAGCGTTCCTGTATGAAGCACAGAGCGCCCATCTGTCGCTTCGAGTTACGCTTTTCCTCTCCAGTTTCCCAGCCACTCAATAGACTCGATACGCCAGAGCAGATCGCTCATCATAGAGATCAGCAACAGCTGGCCAATCTTGTCTTGTCGGTGCTGCCTGGCTACGATGGAGTAATGCTGACAGAGCTCCGAGATCTCCTGCAACCGTGGCAACTCCGCCCAAATCAACTACGCCCCCGCTCGCTGCTAGAAGCAGTGCAGCATTTGCAACATGCCGGATTGGTAGCCAGTACTGCCAATCAGCCGGGGGATGATCTTGCTCATCGTCGCTACTGGCGAGCGCCAACTTCGGATAGCGGCGGCGGCATGTAAGTAAATAAGGCGCGGTTTTCTCCGCCCCCAGGCAGATTACTGTGTGGCGATCGCCGCTCTGCCGCCACGCAGTACATATTTCAATCTTGCCGGTAGCAGTCTTGGGCAATTCAGTGACAAACGTGATCGCCTTCGGCACTTTTTTCTCGATCGGCATCCTTCCATGGCGCGCGCTGATAAAAAAAGTTCGGTTTGAGTATCGTATTTTTATAGTGGGTGATAGGAAATAGCGGGCTGGCTGAACCGGAAATAGGCGGAACAAGCCAGACCCAATGGGCCGGTACGATCCGCCCGGCTCGTTTTTCTTGCTCGTCGTGTAATAAAAACTGGCGCGAAGCCGTATGATGATCTACCATGGTGACTCCGTGTTTGGCAAATGAGGACAGCACAGCCACGTTTAATTCGACCAGCGCTCGATCTTTCCACAGAGTACGATCGGTATGTATGTCCAGCCCCATTTTTTCTGCAATGAGGGGAAGTAGATTATACCGATTGATGTCACCGAGGTTGCGTGCTCCAATCTCGGTGCCCATATACCACCCGTTGAAAGGCGCGGCAGTGTAGGACACCCCGCCAATTTCCAGGCGCATATTGGCAATTAACGGGAGCGCATGCCATTTGAGACCCAACTCGGCAAACCAGGGATAATCGGGATGGCTGAATGGAACCTCCAGCACGGTATCTTCTGGCAGTTCAAATAATCTGGGCCGCTCGTTCGGCATCTGGATAACGAGCGGGAGGAGATCAAAAGGTGTCCCTCTCCCTCCTTTCCAGCCAAATTGCCGAATAACTTCGGTGAGTTGCACGTGCTGAGGGTCTCCGATGATAGAGCCATCTGAGCGACGGTAGCCCGCGTAACGGATGAGCTGCGGATTCCAGATACGGATGCCTGGTTGCTGCGGTGCCTGCGGGGCGAAGACGGTGATCGTGGAGCGAATCTTCCCGCTATTTGTTGCGAAACGAATGTGCTCCACGAGAGCGTCGAAGATCTCCTCCGCAGTCGAGAGGTGGCGCATGTCTCGCACGACGAGTGATTTCCAGTGAAGTCTGCCGATACAGCGCGTGTTGTTCCTCCAGGCAATCCTCGCACCGTAGGCAAGCTCTTCGTAGGTGTGCCAATACGTGCCGGTGAGTGCGATCTCTTTTTGAACTTGAGCAAGCCGCCCGGCGTAGTCGTCTAGCGTCTCCTGCTCGCAGTGGAACAGGCGTAAATACGTTTCGGCTTCGCTCAAACATGCACGATAACCCTGCGGAAGTATGCACGATGGATTTGCAGTCGGTCGGCTTGGGTGAAAAATATGTCGCTTTATCATATCTGTCTGCTCCTCCCTCTCCACAATAAAAGAAAGTCTATCGATCCTATTAGTAGTGAGCAAATTTTATCGAAGTATTCAAACAGTTACATGATAACCAAAACCGAGAAAAATGTGAAATGTAATAGGACTTTTAGCGATGTCAGGTATCCGGTCTGGGAGGGTGTTCGTCCAACTCTACCTGGAGGATACCATCAGGAAAAGCGACCTGAATCTCGGTATCATGGCAGAGGGCCAGCGTGGTTTTGCCGAAACCGCCAACGCCGCGCAACGCGGTAGCAATTGCTGTGGTCTGGCTGCCCTGTTGGTTGAGTCGGCCTGCGGTTAGGGTTATCATATTCATGTGAAAACAGGAAGCTATGAGCCAGCGTCCAGGCGGGCGATGCTGGCATCCGGACTACTGATCCTCCTGTGCGGATCGATTGAGCAACTGGGCCTTCACCTCGTTCTTGAGCACCTTGCCGACTTTGGACCTCGGTAGGTCCGGCCACACATCAACCTGCTTGGGGGCTTTTACGCTGCCGATCCGCGCCTTGACGAACGCTCGCACTTCGCTCTCAGTCACGCTGTAGCCTGGGCGGAGCTGCACCACCGCGGTCACGCGCTCACCCCACGTGTCATCCGGCAGTCCAACGACGGCACAGTCCTGGACCGCAGGGTGCTCCATCAACGCCTGCTCAACTTCGGCGGAGTAGACGTTGAAGCCGCCTGTGATGATCATGTCCTTCGCGCGGTCGACGATGAACAGGTAGTTGTCGGCGTCCAGGTAGCCGATATCGCCTGTGTGATGCCAGCCGAATCGGCCGGCTTCCTCGGTTGCTGACGGGTTCTTATAGTAGCCCGCCATGACGAGGGAACCGCGGACCACGATCTCGCCGCGTTCGCCTGTCGGCAGCACGTTTCCGTCGCCGTCCATGATCGCGACGTTGACAAGTGGCGTTGGACGACCAGCCGACGAGAACCGCTCGCGCGCGAGCGAGCCGTCCGCGTGCACGTGCTGCTGTGGCGCCATGGTCGAGATCATCATCGGCGCCTCGGTCTGGCCAAACAGCTGACCGAGCACTGGACCAAACCTGCGGATTGCCTCCTCAAGCCGGGTCGCCGACATGGGGGCAGCTCCGTACCAGAGGCACTGCAGCGACGTCAGGTCTTTCGACGCCAGGTCGGGGTGCCTGAGCAGCATGTAGATAAGGGTCGGTGGCAGGAAGGTGTGC
>WNGK01010953.1_pt1 | contig 12966 bp, 9 predicted proteins | sample 5400601 | NCBI WGS metagenome assembly WNGK01 (sample SAMN13153376, study PRJNA577476) | soil metagenome | isolation source: 60 cm soil or saprolite under Garry oak tree replicate 1 | place: USA:California | collected 2016-06-15 | reverse complement strand
CTCAGACACCTGCTGCAAGCTTCCATCCTGCTGAAGTTTCTCAAGGGCATACTGGTGAGTCGTATCGAGTAAGCGATAGCGTACTTCTACGGTGTCCCTCTCCCATCCCTCTTGCTCCTCGGCCACGACCAGAGATTTATTTACCAGGTAGACGAGCGAATCGACAATGGCTGTCGATTCGGGAGTGGCAGCAGCACAAATCTGCTCCATAGCATCAAGATCCCAACTGCCAGCAAAGATGGCAAGGCGCGGGAACAAGGCACGCTCAGCGGGAGTAAGAAGGGCGTAGCTCCAATCGAGCGTGGCCTGCAAAGACTGCTGCCTTGCATCAGCATTCCGCCTACCGTGCTTCAACAGCACAAAGCGTTCGCTCAGTCGGGCAGCGAGTTGATCAACGGAGAGCATTGGAAGAAGGGCGGCAGCCAGTTCCAGCGCGAGAGGAAGGCCATCCAATTGATGACAGATGCTGATGATTGCCGGTGCGTTGTGCGAGGTAAGACGAAAGCGAGGGTTGCTCTCGGCAGCCCGTTCACAAAAGAGCTGGATGGATTCGTAGCGAGCAAGCTGTTCAATGGAATAATTCTGCTCGGGATCAGGAGATGGCAGCGGGGCCATGCGCCAGATGGTTTCTCCTGCGACTCTAAGAGGTTCCCGGCTGGTTCCCAGAATATGCAGGTGGGGACAGGTTTGCAATAAGGCCTCAATAAGTGGAGCGCATTCAGTAAGGACATGTTCACAGTTATCGAGGAGGAGAAGGACGTGTCGCTCCCCAAGTGCAGACTTGAGGAATGAGGACAGTGAGATGTCTCGATCAGTTCGAATGTTGAGCACAGAAGTAATGGCCTGGGGAACCAGTTGAGGATCAGAAAGAGAGGCCAATTCGATCATGTAGACGCCATCGGGGAAGGAGCTGCTTAATTCGGTAGCAATCTGGAGGGCAAGGCGGGTTTTGCCGATCCCTCCCGCACCGACAAGCGTGAGGAGGCGTTTACTCAAGAGAAGAGAGGAGAGCGTAGTGCATTCCTGCTCGCGCCCAACAAAGCGGGTCAGGTACACGGGGAGAGATACGGGCGGAAGGGAGTGTTCAGACGATTGCTTTATTGGTTCCATGGTGCTGACACTCCTTTCTAAGAGGGCCACTATATTACAGGTAAAGCGCATACAAAATGCTAGTTTGTGTACTAGTTCTTGTGCAAGTTCTACTGCTGGGCTATATTAACAGAAACCAATGGTTGTGTCTAGTAGATTCAGCAGTATACATGTACGAAAAAGTTATCCATTTGGCTTGATATGTGATATAGTATCGTTATGCGTATTACCGCCATTGAACCACAAGCTCACAATCCTGAGCGTTTCAACCTCTATATTGATGGGCATTTCCTGCTCGGCGTCAACTCGGCCATCGTCCTGCAGTTGGGTCTACACGTAGAACAGGAATTGCTGCCCGAGCAGTTGGAGCAACTGCAGAGCGCCGAGCTGGAGCAACAGGCCGTGGACCGCGCTCTTAACTACCTCTCATTTCGTCCACGCAGTCGCGAGGAGGTGAGACGCTACCTGCGCCGCAAAGAAACTCCGCCCGATATCATCGAAGCAGTACTGGCACGCCTCGATCGCCTCGACTTCGTCAATGACCGCGCCTTTGCCTCGTTCTGGATAGAGACACGCGAACAATTCAATCCACGTGGAGCGCATGCCCTCAAAAACGAATTGCGCATGAAAGGCGTGGAACGCGAAGTGGTTGATGAGCTGGTTGATGATGAGCAGGACGAGGAACGTGCCCTGCGTGCTGGCCGCAAAAAAGCCCTGTCGCTCATTAATATACCCGGCATGGATTACACCACTTTTCGCAACCGGCTTGGCTCGTTCTTACAAAGGCGTGGGTTTGGCTACACCGTCTCTACGCACACGGTACGCAATCTATGGCAAGAGTTGAGATCGGAAAGTGACGACTAGCCCCCTACAAAAACTTGCGAGCATCGTGTATAATTAAAAAGAAGAACGAAATCCCGATATGCATCATTCAGGGTGGGCTATGCTTCGCCCCTGCAAAGTAGACCTTCCGCTTATTTGCAGGGGTGTGAAAGCTAACCCACCCTTTTCGCGTTATCACATGTTCGCAGTAGAGGTGCCGGTAGCGGTAGGCGTGGCAGTAAGAGTGGGTGTTGGTACCTTCTGCAAATCAAATGATGGATACGTTGTAGAAGCAACATTCACAACACGAATACGCTGCACGTCGGATGGAAGCGTTGAACCGCCGCCTTGCGTAAAGTGAATGGCTATCGTTTTAAGATCGACCCCCGGCTGCTGCGCAATGTAGGTGTGAGCAGCGGTAACGGTCAAACCCTCCAGGTGATGCCGGATATTCTGTAGTTCCGCTTGCGGGAACTGATAGAGTTCTACTGCTCCTGCCGCAATCTTGATTATCACTACACCGTTGCTGTCCACTCCCTGAATCACCGGCTCACCAATGTTGATTGTTGAATGGACCAGGGTATAATGCTCGCCCACCTGCTTGACCAGCAGTTGCCGCGCCAGGTTTTGTGCGTCCCCTTTCACGATATAGCCCACATTTCCCTGCTCAACTAATGTCACCGTCACCGTATTACTGACTGCTCCTACCATTGGGTCTGGCGTCGATGACACATCGTGGAAAGAGATCGAACCTACCTGAGTCCCTCCCGCAGCGGCAATCTGATTCCGCAAATCTTGCGTAATTTGACGCTGCAGCGCAGGCTTCATTTGACTGACCAGATTACTCACGTCCGAGGCATCAACGGATTGTTGGCAGCCAAACAGGCCAATGATACAATTCGTCTGTCCCGTGGTTTGTCCCGTTTGAGACGCCTGTTTTTTACTGATAAGTGATTTGGCAGGCATCGATTTTGAAGTTACATTCACATCTTTCATCTTCGGGTTAGCCTTGATCGTGTAGACCTGGTTAATCACCTGCGTTTTCGGCCCAAAATTGACGGACACGGAAACTGCTGAAACAGTCTGGTATCCATAATACAGTAGACCCGCGATAATAGCGAGAACGATGGCTATCAGTATAGAGACTATGGCCAGCACTGGATGGCCGCGCCGCTTGCGAGGGTGTTTTCTTGTCTGCGAAGCTCTCGTCGATGGTGGGGGCGCAATATGTTGCTTTCCTTGTGGCTGGTGCTTTGCATCATCAAAAGCGGTGGTGGGCGCCTCGAAATCGGTGCGGTTGAATTCTTCCGCCGCGTGTAGCTCGAGTGCCGGTATCTCCTCATCACGCAGCAAGGACACAAGCTCATGCTCGTCTTCTTCCTGCGTCAGGGAGTCATCAAATACCTGCCGGTGATACATTGCTGATCCTGAAGGCATGCTCGACAGCCTTCTAACATGTCCCTGGGAAAGACCAGGTGTTACCGCGGGAGTAGCCAGAGGTACCTGCTGCTCCTGCGGTGATGCCATGAGGTACTGGTAAGCACGCTCGAAGGCTTTCAGCACCTCTTCCGCGCCGGCGAAGCGCTCCTCTGGGCGAGGAGCGATGCAGCCGCGCACGACATATTCCAGCGGCTGGGGGAGTCTATGATTTATGTGCGGTGTTGGAAAGTGCCCAGTTAACATCTGGTAGAGAATGACACCAAGCGAGAAAATGTCATTGCTTGGCTCGGCTACTCCTGACAGGCGTTCTGGGGCCATATATGCAACGGTACCCACCTCGTTTCCGGCGGTAGTCAATGGCGCGCTGGCCGCCCCTCCCTGCAAAGAGGCAATGCCAAAATCAATGAGACGCACATAAATTTGTCCGTCCTGTGAATCGAGCAGGATATTGGTTGGTTTGAGGTCCCGGTGGATCACACCGCGGCGGTGAATATATGCCACGGCCTGCACCAGCGGTACAAACAGTTGATGCACTTCGATGAGTGATAAAGGACCGCTTTGCAGGTGGCGCGCAAGGGTACCCCCCTCGATATAAGGCGTCACGATGAAGAGCCGCCCCTGGGCCTCGCCAAACTCTACCAGCGACAGAATATGTTCGTGTTGGAGATGAGCACTCACCTCGGCCTCACGCAAAAAGCGCGCACGCGCTGTGAGATCGTGCATAAGATCGGAGCGAATAATTTTCACCGCCACTTTGCGGTCGAAGGCCGTTCGCTGGCGTGCCAGGTAGACTTCGCCCATGCCCCCGACGTCGATGCGACGTACCAGGTCGTAGTTCCCAAAACGAAGCCTGCTCTGATCTTCCATCTTTAGCCCATGTTGCTCTCTCATTGATCTGCTTTCAGTAGGTACCTGTCCGGGCATCTCTATAGTAATAGACGTAAATGCTCCCAGTTTTGTCAAAAACCGTGCCACGTTACTACGAAAGGATATATGTCAGACCAGGATGAAATACGTTGACAACGTATCAAGTCGAGAGAAGTATAGCATTTATACACTGCTGGGGCAAGAGAAGTAATTCACAAATTGGAAGTGACATTTCAGCTTACCACAGCAGGGTACCCGCGGGGGGCGGGACCGGGTTACGTCCGAACCACCTCCCGCTGCCCTGGTTCTGGCGCCCCGCTGCGGCTGTCAGGAGGAGGCAATGATGGAATGCTTGTCCTCAACCTCCCTGTCATATAGAGGAAGAAAGCCAGCATGAACAGCGCTTCCACAATATTGATGATCTCGTAAGCAGGCACGGAAAATGGGCCAAGTGTCACACTTGCGTTGTTGAAGTAATTGCCGATTGGCCCGGGGATGAGTACCAGGCCCCATGATCCGTTCCACAAAGCGTGTTGCAAGACGGCATAGAACCAGCAGAGGAAGGCCAGCAGCAGGCGACGTTTTTTCGCGTGCGTCAGGTAGTACCAGCCAAGCGCGACCATAGCAGCACCAAATCCATGCAGCAGCCCGGCCCCCGTGCGGATCAGCGCCACATTCAGCCAGTCATTGTAGCCCGAGCTGATGTAGCCCGTCGTCTCGATCAGGTCAAAGCCGATGCCGCAGGCCAATCCCAACAGGAAAGCTTCAGCCGCGCTGCGCACGCGCCCAATCAGTACTATCACCGCTATTGGCTTGACAGTCTCCTCAATGATTGGCGCTAGGACTGCTACCATGAGCAAAAGTAACGTGTAGATATGAGGGTTCTGGCAGCTTGGCGCATTGGGTTGATCCACGCAAATCAGGGGGTCCACACCATGGCCCTGCACAAGCAAGATGCCCAGCGCAAATTCCAGCACGCCAGCAATCACAATGCTCAGCGTAGCTCCGCTGATCAATGCCAGCGTCAAATGCCGCCAGCTTGTCGGCCATGGTGCATTTCTAGGGTAGTGCAGTCGCCTCACACCAAGCGCCAGCACTGCAAGTGCGGGAAAGATGCCCGCGAGCAGAATCAGGACCACGGTCAGCGCCGGATAAGCTACGTCCTTTCCCTGCGTATGCAGCCAGAAGGCGATACCTAGAACAACCAGGTACAGGATCACGAATATCCAGAAGCGGGGCAGAGAAAATTCCCGCGAGGGCTTCCTGAAAAATACCTGGCGAATACTATGATAGAGACCGGCACTGCCTCCAACTATACCTGTGATGGCAAAGGCGATAAACAGAACAATGCTCGCAAAAAAGCTGCTCGCGCTCGTGTTCTGGCGCGGAGCGATACTGAGAAGCGCCAGCAGCCCCAGGCAGCCAAGGCCCGCCAGAAATACAAGGACGGAACCTACCAGGGCCGCAATCCCAACGCCCAAAAGATAGGGATCGCGTTTGGGCTCCGGAGGTTGCCACATATAAGGTCCATACGGATAGTAGCCAGCCGGTGGATAAGGTGCATAGCCATTGTAGCCCGGAGGCGGTGGAGCGTACGTAGGTGGAAAGGAGCCATAGCCCTGATACGACGGGTACTGCGGGTTCACCGGATAAGAAGGCGGATACCCTGCCCTCTGAGGTAGATATCCCTGACCTTGCCCTTGTCCCTGATATCCTGGAAAGGGGGGATAAGGCGTATTTGCAGGCCGAAACAGTGGGGCCTCGGATGGATGAGAGGGTAACGCGCCCGTCACATGCTCTCGATGGACGAACTGTGGATCGGCAGGATTAAATTGAGCCCCTCCAGGAATCTGCGGCCTTTGGAATTGTGGCCTGGATACAGCATGCTGCGGCTTGGTATCATCCACCTGCTCCCATGGTCCCCATAATTCTGAGGTGGATCGGTTTGCCGGTTCATTTGGGTCGGGTGATGACCCTCTCTGCTCTGAACTCACGCTGTTCTACGCCTTCTCTCACTCATTCTCAGGATGTTTGTAGCTCACAAACATTGTGCTTAAAACAGCATACAGCACATTTGCTAATTTGGGAAGGGCATCTATTATACCACAACCTTAACTTCCACCATACCCTTTCCAAGCACCTCTTCCAGCTTTGTATGCAGATCTGGACTGTAGTACATGGTATTATCGTTGGGTGTCAGCAGCACTTGCCACTCGCCGTTGGCTACCAGAATTTCATAGTGGTCTCGCCCGGGACGCTCCCGAATGTAGCGATAGATGTCTTGCACCCTGATAATATCGTCGGAAATGGAGCGTTCATCTTTGCCACTGAGTTGGAGTTTGAGCCATACCTGGTAGCGTTTGCGATCCATCTCTTCCTCAGCCGCGTGCAACGGCTCGACCGCGTTACACAGAATACCCGGTTCGTCGCGCCTCACCTGCACCTCGCCGCGTACAATCACCACTGTGTCCTCAGTCCAGAGCTCCGTCGTCTCCTCGTAGACTCGTGGGAAGATCGTGACGCCGACAGAGCCGTACATGTCCTCCAATTGCACGACGCACATAGTATCCCCCTTCTTCGTCGTGATGCGCCGCGCCTCCCGAATTGTTCCGCCCAACACCACCTTCTGCCTGTCAAGCTCCTCCGTAATCTGCACCGTCGTGTGGGTCACCCGCTCCTTGAGAAGGTCAGTAAGATAGGCCAGCGGATGCTTTGAGATATACACGCCCACCAGGTCCTTTTCCCATTGCAGCAGCTGATTACGTGAAATCTCCTCGGCCTTTGGATTCAGGGCAAATTCAAAGGCATTCTCCACTTCTTCTATTCCCCCAAACAGGCTGACCATGCCTCGCTCTTTAGCGGCACGTTCGTTCTTGCCAAACTGCATGGCACGTTCCACAGCATCGAGCAACTGGTGCCGCTTGCCATCCGCCAGCGAGTCCATCGCTCCAGCCTTGATCAGCGTCTCAATGGCTCCCTTGCCTACAAATTTGGGATCGACCCTTGTACAGAAGTCTGCCAGCGACTTGAAAGGTCCGCCCTGGTTGCGTACACGCACGATTTCGCCAATCGGTCCTTCGCCAATGCCTTTGATGGCGAGCAGGCCAAAGCGCACGCCTTCGTTCTCTACAGTAAAACCCCTGTCGCTCTTGTTCACATCGGGACCCAGCACCTCGACCTCCATACGCTTGCATTCCGCGATAGCATTGGCGATCTTCTTAGCGTCCGAGGCCTCGGTGGTCATGGTCGCTGCCATAAACTCCGCTGTGTAGTTCGCTTTGAGATAGGCCGTGTAGAAGGCGACAACGGCGTAACTGGCCGCGTGCGCCTTGTTAAAACCGTAGCCACCAAACGGCATTATTAAGGTGAAGAGTTGTTCGGCTACATCTCGCTTCACACCGTTTTTCAAACAGCCCTCGATGAAATCACCTTTGTATCCTTCTACCTCATCCATTTTCTTTTTACTGAGGGCTTTACGGAACTTATTGGCCTTGCCCCACGAGAAGTTAGCTAATCCGACAGTGATAAACAACACCTGGTCCTGGTACACGATCACACCATAGGATTCGTTCAGCCACTCCTCCAGACGCGGATCGAGATACGTAATTTTCTTGCGTCCATGCTTGGCGTCAATGAAATCAGGGATACTATCCATAGGGCCGGGCCGGTAGAGCGCGATCATGGCCATGATATCCTCGATACGCGTCGGCTTGAGTTGTTTGATGTACTCGGTCATCTTCGCACCCTCAAGCTGGAAGATACCGGTTGTCTCGCCGCTCGCCAGCAGGTCGAACGCCTTTTGACGCCTGGCGTCCTGCACCTGGTCTCCTACCGGGTCGAGTGGCACCTTCTCCAAAATCACCTCTTCCCCGCGTGCCTGTTTGATATACTTGAGCGCATTATCAAGAATGGTCAGGTTGGAGAGACCCAGGAAGTCGAATTTGATCAGTCCGAGTTCCTCGAGATGCGATTGCTCATACTGTGTGATACGCCCCTTGCTGGGGTCTTTGGGATCGCGTAATTGCAGTGGCACAAAGTGTTCCAGCGCCTCGTTGGCAACAATCACGCCCGCAGCATGTACGCCCGTTGTGCGTACCGCGCCTTCTAACTTTAAGGCCTGGTCGATGATCTCTTGTGCAACCTGGTTTTGCTTATACAGATCTGCCAGATCTTTTACGCTATCGAGCGATTTCTGAAGTGTGACATGCGGTCCTGTAGGGATGAGCCGCGTGATGCGATCTCCTGTTTCCTGCTCGCCCATAACACGCGCCACGTCTTTGACCGATGCTTTTGCAGCCATGGTGTTGAAGGTAACCATCTGCGCCACACAGTCCTCGCCATACTTGCGCGTAACGTATTCGATCACTTCTTCACGGCGGTCATCCGGGAAGTCCATATCGATATCGGGCATATCCGCACGTTCTGGATTGAAGAAGCGCTCAAAAGGTAGTTGGTAGCGCAGGGGATCGACATTGGTGATGCCGAGGGTGTAGGCCATCAAGCTTCCTGCGGCAGAACCTCGCGCCGAACAGCGAATACCGTGCGAACGCGCATAGTTCACAAAGTCCCACTCGATCAAGAAATAGGGCATGAAGCCCTTTTCCGCGATCAGATCGATCTCGTAATTCAGCTGCTTTTGAATACCCTCGGTTATCTCACCAAAACGTTCTTTGACGCCCTCTACACACAGGGCATGCAGGTAATCTTTCTGCGAACTGTATTCTGGGGGAATGATATAATTGGGCAATTGTGCTTTGTAGGCCAGTGGATCAACGCTGCACTGCTCGGCGATGCGCACACTGTTCATCAGCGCATCGGGCAACTCAGGAAAGAGACGCGCCATCTCCTCCGGGCTTTTGAGATAATACTCCTGGCTATCGAACTTCATGCGCTTGGGCGAATTCAACTGCTTGCCCGTCTGCACACACAGCAGCACGTCATGGGAAGAGGCTGATGTTCCTGAATTTCCAGATAGAAGTTTTGCGGCCCGAAGACATCCTGGTACCAGCGCGCCATTTTATAGGCCTCTTCCACCTGCTCTTTAAGCAGCATCTTGGGAATTTCGCCGGAAAGACAGGAAGAGGTGACGATCAATCCTTCGGCATATTTGGCCAGGGCCTTTTTGTCGATACGCGGGCGCAGGTGGAATCCCTGCGTATTGGCGATAGTAGTCAACTTCAAGAGGTTGTAATAGCCAGTATTATTTTTGGCCAGCAGCAGCAGGTGGTGGTAATCATCACTATAGCGTTTCGAGTGGTCGTGCATATCTTCTGTCAGATACGCTTCAATGCCGATCACGGGATTAATGCCACCTGCTTTACAGGCCTTATAAAATTCGATGCCTTATAAAATTCGATGGCCCCATACATGGCCCCGTGGTCGGTAATGGCCAGGTGGCTCATCCCCAGAGCTTTGGCCTGCTGGACAAGTTTCTTTGTGCGGCTAAAACCGTCCAGCAATGAATATTCGGTATGGACGTGCAGGTGCGCGAAATCAGCCCCCATGATATTCCCTCCAGAAGATGTTCTAAATAAAGAATAAGAATAGGCGTTCTATTTGTCAAGAAAATAGCAAGGCAATTTAAGGTCAGAGACCGGATAGTTCAGATATCTGCCGTTTAAAACGATTCTGTAGTGAGCAACGAAACTTGTGAGGATTTTGGAGGGACTTTCGGGGTTGCTGAAATAACACCAGTAGAAAAAACAACAAAACTCAGGTAAAATTTCGGCAGGAGGGTATTTTCCTTGTTCAAAATTCGAAAACGAGGAGGCATTACATGTTTAATCAGGTACTCAATCCGACGGGGAATCTTGGTCTGACAGTATTAGCCGCACTCATCCCAGTCATAGTGTTGCTGGTGTTGTTGGCAGTTTTCCGCGTCACTGCCTGGCTAGCCACACTGATTGGCTCCATTCTCACTCTGATCATAGCCATCGTGTTGTGGCAAATGCCGCTAAGCAACGGCATCCAGTCGTATCTCATTGGCAGCGCCAATGGAATCTGGGCGGTAGACTGGATTACCTTCTGGGGGGTGGTCATCTTCAATACACTGAAGCTGACGGGTCTCTTCGACACCTTCAAAAACTGGTTGGTCGAGCAGGCAACCGCCGATGTGCGCGTCCAGACAATTTTGCTGGCCTGGGCCCTCGGCGCGTTGCTGGAAGGCCTGGTTGGCTTCGGTTATCCCTGGGCTGTTGTTGCCCCAATCCTGGTTGTCCTGGGCGTGGCCGAACTGGACGCGCTGCGCGTGGCAGCGATAGCCAACAACGCCCCGGTCTCCTATGGCGCACTGGGAGCGCCGATTATCGCGCTGGCAGCCGTGACCAACTTGCCGCTGTTATCGCTGTCGGCCTCGGTAGGGAAGATTGTAGCGGTGCTGGCACTGCTGCCTCCCTGGGTGCTGATCTACCTGGTCACGGGCCGCAAGGGATTCCGCGATGGCTGGCCACTGGCGGTGGTGGGGTCATTGGCCTACATCCTGGGCCAGTTGCCGGTCTCGCAATTCCTGGGTCCTTATCTTCCTGATATCATCGGTGCGCTGGTCTGCTTTGGCGCGCTCCTCCTGCTGCTGAAGGTCTGGCGTCCCAGGACCGTGCTGGGCTATGGAGGAGTAGCGCTGAGCGAAGAAGACCAGGCGATGCAGCGCTCCGCCGGAATTGGAGACCCAAACCCCACGTCCCGGCATTCAGTCCTGGCGGCCTGGCTGCCATTCCTGATCCTGGTAGTGGTGGTCGTGCTGTGGACCGGTCCCTGGTCCCAGTTGCCGAAGATCGCCGCGCCCAGCCTGCAGGTCAAGGCGATCTCTTCCATCAGCCATAAGACCGTCTCTTCCGCCTTCGCTTATGCGCCCTTTATCGGTGGAACCGCCATTCTGGCCTCCTGGCTGGTGATGCTACTGTTTATCCGCCCCAGTGGAGCACTGCTGGGACAGGTGTTTCGAGATACCTTCCGCCAGATGTGGGGAGCGCTGCTGGTTGGCGTCTTCATCTTTGGCCTGGCATTCGTCTTCAACTATTCAGGTATGGGAGCGTCTCTAGCCTACGGCTTTTCCAAGGTGGGTCCCGCGTTCATCCTGCTCGCCCCCATTCTGGGATGGATAGGCGTGGCGCTTTCGGGCAGCAATACATCTACCAACAGCCTGTTTGGCCTGGTGCAGGTGCAGGTCGGTAGATTGCTGGGTTTCCCCCTGCTATTACTGCCCTCGTTGAACTCGGTGGGAGCCGAGGTTGGCAAGCCGGTCGCTCCACAGACGGCCAGCGTGGGTGTCTCAACCAGCAAGTTCGTGCGCGACGAGGGCCAGGTCATTCGCCATAACATGGGGTGGACGCTGGTCCTGCTGGTGTGGCTCATCATCATCGGACTCCTCTATTACTTCCTACTGCCCGGGCTGATGCAATAGGTCCGGTCTTACCCTCCTACCGTAGGGAAGTGGTGGTTGAGCACAGTTTGCATGATGGCAGAAAAGAAGGGGTGCCAGTGGCCCTGGATGGCTACTGGCCCCTTTCAGTATCCTTTCAACCTTCGAACTGGCATGCCAGAACCTGTCATCCTTGCCGCCATTCAATTCGTTTGCAACCTATGGTATAATGCCGAAAACAGAAACATGTTCTAATTGCCTGGGGAGGGACGGCAGCCGATGAACATAGGCAAGATCGTCAAGTCGGACTCACACATCAACTATGTCTGCCAGATTCATGGGCCACTTGAATTTGATCAGCAGCCGGACCCGGCGGACTATGCTTTTGGGCGTTTTGTGCGCATCGCGATCCGTTCTGAGCAGTCAGATGACCATGATGTAAGTCTACAACTCACTCCTCGCAAACGTTCTGAAAGTCGGAAGCACGCCGTAGGAGTTATCTACGACACCATCCTGGTCAATCCCGCTTTTGGTTCGCTGGGGCCGCGTCTCTCCAACGAGACACAGGTGGAACTCTTCTCACCCGATTATATTTCCGAGAAAGCCGTTATCATCTACGTGATGGTGCTGGGCATGATCGAGCAGCGCCTGACGCCTGGAGGCGAACGAGAAATCCTCTCGGTCATGCATGGTGTGCCGCTCCTGTCGCTGGAACTGGGCAGCGTCGTTGAGACCATGACCGATGACGAGGTTTGTGTCTTCCACTACTTCAGCGACCCCGAACCGACGACTAAAGGCCAGTATTTGCACATGGGCTACCTGCCACACATCATCGCCCAACGCAGCAGCCTGTTGCCCATGGTCACGCTGCGGATCATCGACCAGTTGGAACGTTTATTTCCCCAGAATCTCGCGCTGCTTTCGATTGTTAAACGCAACTTTGCCTGGCGACTGAAGGTGGAGACGGCAGGTTGATGGAGGTTCAAATTCATGCTTGATGCAACAGATCGGCGCATACATTTCAAACCTGTCGGTATTACGAAGGGGCCGGGCGAAAACGCGCATGAATATACGTTCGTCTCGCGTGACGACGAGCAGGTGCTGAAAAATGGCGAGTACGTGTATTATGAACTCGACCAGGCCGAGAACGAGGGACAATTACAGAATGGTGCAGGGCAGGCCTTCCAGATTCGCCGTGTACTGGGGCGCATTATCCGCCGCGTGCCGCTGCAATTGTACCCGGATACATTCCTGGCCGAGCCGGAGATATCGCCCACACAGGTCGCGGCCATGGTGGGCTACGATGCGCGTGCCAACGAGCTATTTGAATTACATGTTGCCATCATGGGCTACTATGCTGCCCCCACCGCCTCCTTTATCAATCCCTGGAT
>WNGK01008387.1_pt1 | contig 12969 bp, 13 predicted proteins | sample 5400601 | NCBI WGS metagenome assembly WNGK01 (sample SAMN13153376, study PRJNA577476) | soil metagenome | isolation source: 60 cm soil or saprolite under Garry oak tree replicate 1 | place: USA:California | collected 2016-06-15 | reverse complement strand
CATCGCGGCGATCCACGTTGCCAGCTTCGGCCCTCACCTTCCGGCGAAACTCCTCCCAAACCTTCATTTCCGCGTCTTTTTTGGTCTTATAATTAGCCACCTCGGTCTCCTACCTTGCCGATTCGGATCGGCCCTCTCCGGTGATCTAGGTTCAAGCCGTGTCCACTCGAATGCAGCCAGCTGCATTTCGGCCCCCTTAGCGGGTCCGCGAATGGCACGACCGGCACGGACTGCAAATCTCGCCAAGTAAACCTCCCTCCTGCATGGCATGTCGCTTGTGACGCGAGTCCCGGTTATCCGGTATTCACTGTTTTTTTTGGACTAACCGGTTCTAGTGTCACAAGCGTCATGCTGGTGGGTCCAGAATGTTTATTGCCTTCGCGTAGCCGGACGCCGCGAACCCCACGGCCTTTGTTGGTGCGCTCCAATTTGAAGCCCTTGGCCTCCAGCATCGGCACAAATCGCTTTCGGCTGCCTGGAGGCTCGCCACACTGTTCCGCGTATCCTTTCCACGACTCGAACAGCACGGATGAGAGTTCCCATGCATTGGGGCTCCTCTCGCAGTGCTCCTCGAGCCACAGATTGATCGTGTCTTCCGCCTCAAGATATTCGGCCGTGGCGTCCCGCACGGCGGCTGGCGGGTTCAGGCCGTTGGCTTGCCACTTGAGGCATCCCTCGATCGCCCATGCCAAAATACCCGGCCATTCCGCTTTGAGCTTGTCGAGTAGGCCAAGGTCGCGCTGGGCCTCGGGGATGGTGACTCCGAATGGGATGAGGTGAATGCGCCGGCGAAAAGCTTCATCGACGCCCCTCAGCCCAGGCTTATGGTTGCCGGCGATGACCAGCTTGAATTGCGGGATAAAGGTGAAATGGTCCTGCCGCATGAACCGCGCCGTGATCGGGTCTCCGCCCGTCACGGACTTGATCTTCGCCTCGGCCCAGCGGCGGCCCTCTTCCGTCTCCTGAGCGGTCACGATACGGGCACCGCGCAGCATCGCGAGATCGGTGGGGTGTCGATCGATGTTCGACGCCGTAAACGTCTCCATCTGCGCCACGGCACTGTAATCGCCCATGATCCCGGTCAAGGTATTGAGCAGGGTGCTCTTTCCATTGGCACCGGTCCCGTAGGCAAAGAACAGGGCATGCTCGCTCGTGACCCCGGTCAGCGCGTACCCGGCCACGCGCTGCACGTAGTCGATCAGCTCGCTGTTGCCCGCAAAAATTCGATTTAGGAAGTCGAGCCATTGAGGACAGGTGCCTTCCGGCGAGACCGCCGTCAACTTGGTCGAGTAGTCATCTTGGCGATGCTCGCCCAATTTTCCGGTCCGGAGATCGATTGTTCCGTCGGGGGTATTCAATAGCCAGGGGCGGGCGTCCCATTGGCTGATAGTGGCGGCAAGGCGTCGATCGGACCTTGCCAGCCTTTCGACGCCGAAAATGGTGCCCTTGCTGGCGATTATGGATGCTCTCGGCATATTGCCGATTTCGGCGGCCGCGGCGCGACATGCCTCTCGGGTATAGTCGATCGCCTTCAGGGTCTCATCTTTGACCCAGCGCCTGCCGTCCCAGAGGAACCAGCAGTCCCATTGCGCGACGTAGCGAGCGTCGTTGGCGTGCTTTTTGGCAAAGCGCAATGCGAGTGCTTCATCCGAATGCTCAGGCGGCAATGCCTCCTGTTCCGGAAACTTCGCTGTTTTGTTGGGAAGCTTGAATATAACACTCACTTTACCGTCCCCCGTGCGATAAGCTCATCATTGAAGTCAGTGCCGTTTGCGGGCAGCCGAATCTCGACGCAACGGCCGAGGTCTCGATGAACCTGCGCGGTCCGCTCGGCCGCCTCGTGCCCGGCCGCATCATTATCTGCGAAGATCACGACGCTGCGCACGATGTCGGGCAATCTCACCCGGTGCATCCTTGAGGCTCCGAGCGAAGCCCATACCGGCAAGCCGGACAATTGCAGTGCCGAAAGGCCGGTTTCCCAGCCTTCGCACAGAGCCATGACCTCAGATGCCGCAGCCAAACGAACGGCGCCGTCGCCCAGAGGCCCAAGGCTCAATTTTGGCCCAGCCACGTCGGCCTTGCCGAGACCGTCAGCGCGGACGAACACACGCTGAATTGCCGAAACGGCACCTTGAGAGGTTCGTACCGCGGCGATGATCGCGGGCAGGCACAGCCCGGTCGGAGCATGAAGAATACTCGGCGCATATCGCAATGACGTCGGCACCGGGAGCGTGATTCCGCGATGGTCCGGTTGTCGACGCACAGCGGTGCGAGCGCCCTTTACCGGCCAGAGTCCAAGCTTGCACAATGCGGAGACCACGGCCTTCTGCTCGCAGCCCCCGTGGCAATGGAACAGAACCTTTCCGGCCGCGTCCGTTACCGAGAGCGAAGGAACCCTGTCTCGATGAGCAGGGCAGCGCGCGGTGCCGCTGGTACCATCCCATTGGCCGCCCAGGGCGCGAATGATCTGCTCCGCAGGCGTGTTCACGGACATCTGCATTAAACTGCTTCCGACGTGTTATGCCGTTTCATTGTCCGGCGGTCGTCGGGATCGGAATCTTTGGGGACGTAGCTGAGACGCCCCTCTTCTGTCGTTCCGGCCCAGGCATCCAGCGCGGATGCAAGAGAGTGGACCAGAGCTTTCGGAAGCCGCCGGTGTGGCTTCATCGTGCGACAGGCCGGCTCGGTCTCCACAAGTCGGGCATCGTTTGAGTTGAGGTATAGATGGCTCAAGAACATCGCCTTCTTATGCTTTCCGGCGGGATGCGCGCTTCGAATGCGGTTCAGCATCGAGCTGACATGGTTCTTCGCCTGGCGCTTGCCGCGATATCGGGGAGGCTTTGCCCCCCGCGGGCGGTTCACCGATTTCGCACCAATAGATTTTCGCCCTGGTCTCCGGGTCGAGCGGCCGGGCACCTGGCCAGCGGTAGGAACCGCCGCCAAGCAGGTTGATAGGGACGGATCGCGCCGGGCCCTGATCGGCAAAATCGCCTTTGCAGGGATTTGAGATCATTGACCTTTTCGACGCATTTCGTGGGATAGCTTGGGTGCGCTTACGAGTGTTCCCGGAACCCTCGAAATTGCGGGTGCGGCGCGCTGCGTCTCGGCATTTGTCGGAGCAGAAGGCCGCTTTCCGGCCCGATCGTTTCGGGGATCGGATCTCCGCCCGGCAATGCTGGCATCGGGCCGCCATCACACGACCGCCTTCGCTCGGCTATCCAGCCAGGTCGAACCGTGGCGTCCGCGTACGCCAACGCGGCGTTCCGACAACTCGGTGATTTGTGGGCCATCCCCGGCACGGATTAGCCGGCGCAAGGTCGCGAGAGAAATTCCGGCGAACACTGCGAAAGTGGGGAGATCGTAGACCTTGTCGGCCAAGAGTGCGCCGGGAAGCGCCTCATGATCCGAAAGGCCGGTGGACGGGATAGACATTTGGCATCACCTCCGGTCACTGACGCACTGTGCGTCGTGTGGGGCGATGCCTAATCGTGCCGACCCGCGGTCGCTATTTGTCGTTAGCCGACTATTTGTCGGAGTTTGCCAGGCGGTTTCAACTGGGTTTCGACAGTTTCGACACGGGTTTCGACCCAGCTTCGACACTCAGGACAGACTTGCACGCCTTCCGAACGGTGTCGCGGGATGCGCCGTAATGAGCGGCTAGAACTTTCTCCTTCGCCTTGCCCAGCAATTCCGGTGTAATCTTCCCCGATTGGATCTCCGCCCGCATCGCCGCCTCGACCCGCGCCCTTATTCCGGCCCGGGGACCACGGCTAGGTCGATTCTTCACTCCCTCGGGCGGCTGGAACACGGCATCTAGATCGTCTTGGGACAGCTTTAAACAAAAGGGCCGTAGCCAATATCGTTCCCCGCCCATCGAGACGAGCCAATTATGGTGGGCGCAACTATCCTCCCAGTTCAGATGCCCGGGCTGAAGATATTCTGGGACTTCAACGGCGTCTGCCCGCTTAACGGCGATAAGGTTCCAGGTTGTCGCCCAGACAATGAGTTTAATCTTTCCCTTAACCATCGCGTGGACTATCTGGGCCGGAATTTCGTTGCTGGGTCGCGCCGCCCCGAGCCGGAGCGCTACGTGTGCTTTGGCCTCAGCGAGTGTTAAAAAGTCGTCACTTTTTTGAACGTCGACCATGGCGACATCCCATAGGCGCTACACAAAAGATGGCACGGCGGGCCGGGTGGAGACCGGCTTTTCGCCGTGTCGGGCTATCCGCGCCGATCGGTGATTCTATCCGGCGTGACGTAGCGGCACGACCTTTGATGCGCCACCATCCAGAAGCGCGCGCAGCTGATCATCCCATCGCGCCAGGGCTTCGCGGATCGCCCCTTCGTAGCGACTGCGGTTATACACCCCAGCCACTCCGCGTCGATGTCCACTCTGATGGTTCAAGACTGCCTCAATGTGATGTGGCTCCACGCCAAGATCCGCCATGCGCGTTGCGACCGTGCGCCGGATGTCGTGGAGGGTCCAGCGCGGAATAGGTCCATCACCGCTTTCCTGACGGGCTTTGTTGATACGCTGATTGAGTGACCCGGGGTCCCACCTGCGGAAACCACGAGGTCCCAGCCCAAACAGGAAGTTCCGGCCGACCACTTGCGGTACTGAGGCGATAATGTCCGCAGCGAGTCCGAGGATTGGAATGGAGTGAGCCCGCTTATTCTTCGTTCTGCTAGCCGGAATAGTCCAGATTCCGTCCTTGATCTCGCTCCAGCAAATCGAGCCAACTTCCTGCCGTCTAGCACCAGTGCAGATAAGCAGCTTCACAATCCTGCCGTAGCTATAGCCATCGCAAGCCTTCCAGACTTCGACAAGCTCCTCCGTAGACAACACTCTGTCGCGAGGAGGAGGTGCGTCTGGTGGGTTGGTATAGATGACGGGGTTCTGCTCGATCGGATAACCTTCCCGCATGGCCCAGCTAAACGCTGCGCTCAGCGTAGCCCGAGCCCGGGATGCGCTCACAGCACCATGGTCAGTGGAGATCTTCCGGATCCTGGCGGCGATGTCAGCCCGAGAGATCTCGGCGACGGAAAGCTTGTGCAGGGGTGCCCAAAGCCGCCGCAAATACCGCTCGTTCATCCGGACTGAGTTGGGCCGCAGCCCTGCTTTCGCTTCGAGGTAGACCTCTACGACTGCTCCGAGCGTGACGTTCGCCTCAGCCTTCCCTCGTATTTTCTCCGCCTGCGGATCGTCTCCAAGAGCAGCCTGAGCCAGCAACGTCTTTGCCCTCGCCCGCGCCTGTTCGAGCGGCACCCTATCGACCCCTGCAAGCGTCATCCGGCGTTGCTGCCGCCCGATTCGATATTGGACGATCCAGACCGGCTTCTCGCTGCGAAACCTAATGCCGAACCCGGTGAGTGCATCATCGAAATAGAGTACATCGGCCTTGCCCCGGTCTTCCGGCAAAGGCAGGTTCGCGATAGTCCTCTGGGTGAGCTTCATGGGGTGCCCAGTTTTGGGAAACTATAGGGGAAGCAACAGATGCTTCACAAGTGCTTCCCCAAGACCGTTTATGAACACATCGGACAGCATCCCTGTCGAAAAAATCCTTGAACATCAAGCCTTACGACCCTTCCTGGATGCTCGTAGCCATAGGATTGTGCTGTGGTCCTATTATCGCGCCGTCAAGGGGCGCGACGCTATTCCCATCAAGCCCGCAAGCTGACGGAGGTTCGCCTGCCTGCCGCGCTCGACGGCCCGCGTCTGGCTCCACGTGCGCAAGGTTCGGCGCGGCAGCTCGTGGTGTTGCTGCACGGCTACGGCGCCGACGGCAACGATCTGATCGAGATCGGCCGCGCCTGGCAGCCGCTGCTGCCGAGCGCGGCGTTCGTCTCGCCGCACGCGCCCGAGCCCTGCGCCGAAGCGCCGGTCGGGCGGCAATGGTTTCCCCTCACCTTCCGCGACCCGCCGGAGCGCTGGCGTGGCGTCAACGCCGCGGCGCCCGGGCTCGAGCGGTTTCTCGACGCCGAACTCGCGCGGCATCGGCTCGGCGATGAGGCGCTCGCGCTCGTGGGCTTCAGCCAGGGCACGATGATGGCGCTCCATGTGGGGTTGCGCCGGCGCAGGGCGCCTGCGGCGATTGTCGGCTATTCGGGCCTGCTGGTATTTCCGCCGGAGCAAGGCCCCGATGCGGTGGCGGCCGAGATTTCCACACGGCCGCCCCCGCCGGTGCTGCTGCTGCACGGCGATCAGGATGCCCCGCACAGGCGCTGTTCCAGGCCGCCCAGGGCCTCGCGGCGCTCGGCATTCCGGCGGAATGGCACCTCTTCCTATGGCATCGGCCACGGCATCGACCCCGAGGGACTGCGGCACGGCGGCGAGTTTCTCAGCCGACGGTTCGGGCTGCGGCCTTGAGGCGAATCGGCGATTCTGCGGGGGAATGACGGGCCCAGGCGGCGCCGCGCTTCACAATCCGGTCATGGTCCCTATAGACTATGGCCATGCTGCTCTGCAGCAGGGAGGAGGAGCGGAGACTTGAACGCGCATGTATCGTCCGGCGGCTGGCCGGCATTGGTCCTCAATGCGGACTTCCGCCCGCTGAGCTATTATCCGTTGTCGCTGTGGTCGTGGCAGGACGCCATCAAGGCGGTGTTTCTCGACCGGGTGAACATCGTCGCGCATTACGACAAGGCGGTGCACAGCCCGTCGATCGAGATGAAGCTGCCGAGCGTGGTTTCGCTGAAAACCTTCGTGCGGCCTTCGACCCATCCGGCCTTCACCCGGTTCAATGTTTTTTTGCGCGACAAGTTCGTGTGCCAGTTTTGCGGCACGCGCGACGATCTCACGTTCGACCATCTGCTGCCGCGCTCGCGCGGCGGGCATACCACCTGGATCAACGTGGTCGCCGCCTGCTCGGACTGCAATCTCAGGAAGGGCAACCTGACGCCCGCGGAATCCGGCATGTGGCCGACGCAGATGCCGTTCCAGCCCAGCGTGCATCACCTGCATCGCAACGGCCGGCTGTTCCCGCCGAACTACCTGCACGAAAGCTGGCTCGACTATCTCTATTGGGATTCGGTACTCGAGCCGTAATATCGGAAGTGTCATGCCCCGCGCAGGCGGGGCATCCAGTAATCACGGCGCCTGCTGGGTTACTGGGTCGGCCGCATGCGCGGGCGACGACAAGGCAACGTCAAGCGGGACGCCGGCTCCTCGCCGCTCCCCAGATCGCGATTGCGGCGAGCGCCAGCGAGATCAGCACGTTGTATCCGGCGAGCGAAAGGCCGAGGAAGCGCCACGGCGCTTCGTCGCAGCGGACCACGGTCACGTTCTGCAACTGCTTCATCAGGTCCGAAGCCCGCCCGAGGCTCGTGACCGGTCCCGCGCAGTCGGCAGGCCCCGGCCAAAATTTCCATTCGACGCCGGAATGGTAGCTTCCGAGACCGGCGTTGACGAGCATGGCGAGCGCGATGAGCACGAGCGCGGCAGTGAGGAGCGCGCGCGGCGCATCGCGCCAATTCGCGAAAACCACGATCAGCGCCAGCGGAATCGCGAAATAATAGGCGATGCGCTGCTCGAGGCAGAGCGGGCAGGGCTGCAGGCCGACGACGTATTGGAAAAAATAGGCGCCGAGGATCGCCGCCGCGCCGACGATCGCGATGACCATCGCGGCGCCCGCCGTCGGGTTCCGCATCGTGGCGCTTGCCGGCATGGTTCCTCTCCGTTTCCGTCCCCGCATAGCGCCGCGCTCGCGCGCTGTCGATTGGGGATGCTGTGCCGCAGACTAGGCTTTACCTCCCCCGGCAAGGGGAGGTCGATCGCGCGTAGCGCGATCGGGTGGGGGTCGCGTGCGTGCTTCGGTATCACCTGCCGAATCCGAGACCGTTGACCCTTCACCTTGCGCCGCTATATTCCGCCTCGCCTTGCCCCTGTGGCGGAACTGGTAGACGCGCCTGACTCAAAATCAGGTGGGCTAACACCCGTGCTGGTTCGAGTCCGGCCAGGGGCACCAATTTTTTCCAAAGCACAGCAGCAGAAATTTCGCGATCCCGCGGCTGGAGTACGCCTGGAGCCGGTGAGGTTCGAAGCCCCGCGCACCCCTCGACGCAACACTGGCGCGGACCACGCGCGCATCTGGAGAAGTCAGATTCGGGGCATTCTCGTTGGTTCCCGGGAAGCAGGAGTACCAATGGGCGCCGCCGCCGTGCCCGCGCCGAAGAATGACAAGTTGACGCCACCGGGATGATTCGCGTGGGCAAAGCCTGCCCGCACGCGTCATGCCCGGCATGCCGGCAGCCCGGAACCGCAGCGGCAACAGGACGTTCCCGCCTGCCGCTGGCAAAATTTCCCGCAAGCCGGCGGGACGAGAGAAGGAGCAGCGCCCGAGCAAAGCGCCGGATCGACGGCTCACTTCGTCTGCATGGGGCGCGACAACCACGATGGCATCATTTCCGGTCAGCGTGCAGCGGGCGGCCGCCTATGCGCTTGCGGTCGCGCTGCTGTGTCTGCCGGCGATATGGAATGGTTTCCCGCTCGTTTTCGACGATGTCGGGGGCTATTTGGAGCGGTGGCCGACCGCAAGCCTCGGCCTTGGGCGATCGGTACCCTATGGGCTGCTGCTCTGGACCACCAAGTCGGGCTGGTGGGTTCCGGCAATCGTCCTGCAGGCGGTCGTGACCGCTTGGATCATCGACCGCGCGATGAACGTCTTCGGCCTCGGCCGCTCGCCGTGGCTCATCCTCGGCGCCGTCGCGGCCATCGCGGCCACGAGCGGCGCGGCGTTCTTCGTTTCGCAGGTGGTGCCGGACGCCTGGGCGGCTCCCGCAGTTCTCGCACTTCACCTTCTGGCCTGGCACGCCGATAGGTTGACGACAACGGAACGCGTGGCAATGGCCGCGGTCGTTGCATTCGCCGGTGCATCGCACATGGCGACCCTGGGCGTCCTCGCGGGACTGTCGATCCTCCACACCGCGGCCTGGCTCGGCCGCCGCAGGCTAGGCGTCGCCGCCCCGGGGATCGTTGTTGCCAATGCTTCCGTGTGGTGCGGGATCGCCCTGCTGCTTGCCGCGAACTTCCTGGTCGCGGGACGCTTCGCGCTCACCCCCGGAGGCGACGTCATCCTGTTTGGACGACTGCTCGAGAGCGGCATCGTCAGCACGGTGCTCGCCGAGGAGTGCCCGCGGAACGACTGGCGATTCTGCGCGTTCAGGCACGATCTGCCGACCGCCAGCGAAGACTTCATGTGGGATACGGACAGCCCCCTCCACAAAGTCGGAGGCTGGGAGGATCGGCGTACAAACCGAGAGATCGCGTCGATCATCGCGCATTCGATGCTCGCCCACCCGCTCGAGCACCTCCACGCTGCGGTCTCGCTGACGATCGAACAGCTGGTGACCGTAGGAATCGCCGACAGCATGCACCGGGTCAATTCCATGCACCTGAGGTGGGCCATGGACCGATACGCCCCGCGGCTGGTCGATGGCTACAACCGTTCCCGGCAGCAGCAGGAAGAGGTGGATTTCGAAAGCTGGAGCTTCTGGATCGTCTCGCCGCTGTCGATCGCCGGCACGTTCGCGCTGCCTTTCATCGCATTCCTGTCATGGCGGCAGGACCGGCGCCGTGAAGCCATGCTTCCGGCAATGCTGTTCCTGGCACTGCTCGGCAACGCGTTCATCTGCGGGGTGATCGCCGGCCCCAACGATCGTTATCAGGCGCGGGTGGCGTGGCTGGCGCCGCTCGTCTTGGCATTGACTGCTCCGGCTCGACGCCAAGGGCGCTTCGACTTCAGAGCACCGCTTGCGAGACCCTTGCCGAGCATCGCGCGCAGCAACACCGCCGATCAGGATGCGGTCGATCCGGCAGGCCTGGCGGCGCTTCGAGGCGCCGCCTCCAAGGAACGCCGCCCGGGCCCGCGCAATCGCGATCAGTCGGTGATCGCGCCGTAGACCAGCTGCTTGACGAGCTTGCGGTAGTAGGCGCGGATCGGGCTCGGCGCCTGGCTCATGTAGACGACGGCGAGCTCCTCCTTCGGGTCGACCCAGAAATAGGTCCCCGCATAGCCCGCCCACATGAACTCCCCGGGCGATCCCGGCACGCCGGCGACGCCGCCGCCCTGGCGTACCGCGAAGCCGAGCCCGAAGGTATAGCCGGGCGTGCCGAGCAGGAGCTCGCCTGGCGTGGTCGGCGCCGCGATGCGCGTTCCGAGATGATCCGAGGTCATCAGCGCGATCGTCGTGCGCGATAGCACCCGCGCGCCGTCGAGCTGCCCGCCGTTGAGCAGCATCTGCGAGAAACGCAGATAGTCCGCCGCGGTCGACACCGCGCCGGCGCCGCCGGAATCGTTCTTCGGCTCCTTGGCGACGTCGATGACCTTGATCGGCTGGCCGCTGGCGAGATCGACCGCGAGCGGCTGGGCGACGCGCCCCATCTTGGGAGACGGCACCCAGAACGCGGTGTCCTGCATCTTGAGCGGCTTGAACAGCCGCTCGTCGAGGAAATCCGCCAGGCGCTTGCCCGAGGCCGCCTCGACCACGCGGCCGAGCAGGTCGACCGCGAGGCTGTATTCCCACACGGTGCCGGGCTGATGCGCGAGCGGCGCCTTGGCCAGGCGCTCGACCTCCTCGGCCGGCGTGAGATCGCGCGCGTCGTAATCGCGCACGCCGGTGAGATAGAGGCCCGCCTTGGCGTAGGCGTCCTTGACCGGGGCGTTGACGGTGATCTCGCCATAGGCGAGGCCCGCGGTATGGCGGAGCAGATCCTGGACCGTCATCTCGCGATCCGCCGGCACCGTCGCATAGGTAACGCGGGCGAATTCGCCGTCGGCGCGCGCGACGCTCACCTGCTGGCCCTTGAAGGCAGGCAGGAATTTCGAGACCGGATCGGTGAGCTCGATCTTGCCGTCCTCGACCAGCATCATGGCCGCGACCGCGACCAGCGGCTTGGTCATCGAATAGATGCGGAAGATGGAATCGAGCGCCATCTGCCTGCCTTCTTCCTTGTCCTGGAAGCCGGTGGCATCGGCGTAGGCCAGCTTGCCCTTGCGGGCGACCAGCACGACGGTGCCGGCGAGCTTGCCGTCGCCGACGTCCTGCTTGAGCGCGTCGTGAACCCGATCGAGCTTCTGCTTGGACATCCCGACCTGCTCGGGCGGGGCCTGCGGAAGCCCGAGGTTGGCCTGCGACCAGGCCGCGGGCGCGGGCGCGAAAACAACGAGAGCGCCGACGAGCGCGGCGCCGAGTATCCAGCGTTTCATGTGAGTAGCCTCCCTGGGCCGGCTCTCGTGAGGCGGAACCGGCACCAGAAAATCCTAGCGCATCCATGCCCGCCCTGTCACGGACGCCGCCGTACCTGCCGGAGGGCTTCATGGGAACAGTCGCGGCCTCGTTCCGGGCTTTCGAGCTGCCATCACTGTTTTAAATCCGGGCACGATTTGCTATGAGGCGCTATGACAAAAGATCAGGTTAAAGAGATCCTGGATCGAGTGCTGACCTGGCCGGAGGAAGACCAGCAGAAAGTCGCACGTTTTGTGCGGCAGGTCGAACAATGGCGCGGCGCGGACGACATCACCGACGAAGAATGGAAGCTTATCGAAGAGCGTGCCGCCCGGCGAGATCTCGCAAGCGATGAAGAAGTCGAGCGATTGTTCAGCCGCTACCGCAGAGCATGAAGCTGCGGTATGAACGCGGCGCTCTCGCCGATCTCGACGAGATTTTTGCGTACATAGCACAAGACGATCGAGAAGCTGCAGCACGCCTTGTCGCCCGCATCGAGGACGCGGCTGCTCGGATCGCCGAGACGCCGTACATGGGCGTAACGACGCGCAAATCGAGATTCCGCCGATTGCCCGTCGGCAACTATTTGATCGTATATGAAATCGGCCGGGACGAAGTGGTCGTTCACTATGTGCGCCATGGCGCACGACGGCGTCCCTGGGAAGGACAGTAGCCCGGAGCTTCGGGTCGCTCCAAAGCCTCAGCCGCCCGATAGCCCGCGCGGCGAGAAGCTCAGATCGAGCAGCTTCCATTCCTGGTATTTCGCGGCGGGCAGGAAGCGGTAGGGCTGGCATCGGTGCAAGGCGGTCCTGGCGGTCTCGACCAGCGCGGGTCCGTGCGCCGACGCACTCGCCTCGAGCAGCACCGGACTGCCGGTGAGCGCTCCGTTCGGCTGCAAGGCAACGCGCAGCACCACCTTGAGCTTCTGCGCATCGGCGATGTCGGCCGGCGGATTCCAGCATTTCTGCAGATGCGACCTGAACGCGGCGACCTCCTCGATCGACAGCTTGGCCGTGCTATCGGCCAGCGCGTCCAAGTCACCGGTCGGATCCTGGACGCTGCTCGGGGGCAGCGGCAATTCCTGAACCGGCGGCACGGTCGCGTTGAATACGAGCAGGTTCGGCGCCGGCGCGGGCTGTGCCGGCGGGGCTTGGAGCGGCTCGCGCGGACGAGACAGCTGCTCCTGCGCCGGCGGCTGCGGCGGGGCGGACGCCGTCTTGCTCTGCGGCTCTCCCGTCGCCTCCGGCTCGCGATCGAGCCCGGGTTGTTGCTGCGCAGCCGCGTTCTCGGCCCGGGACGGTTCTCCCGGATCCCGGGCCATGGCCGTTGCCGGAACGATATCGACCGTGATCGCCTCCGCGGGGATCGGCGTGAACGGCTTCGGGCTTGCGAACAGCACGAAGCCCCACAGCAACAGCGCCACATGGGCGACAGCGGAGAAAGCAAAGCCCGCGCGCATGAAAAACCCTGCCACCAAGCCGGGCCGCTTCTAGCCCGTTCACACCGCAACGCCAAGCCGGCCGCGGCAAGGCGGGCGTGGCGCTTCTCTCAAGTTTTCGCGGTCCGCTCGCTGAACAGCACGCCGCCCTTGGCCTTGTGGGTCTTGGGCGATTCCATGATCTGCACCATCACCACCTCGGGATCGACCTTGAAGTTCCGCACCACCGCGTCGGTGATGTCTTTGATCAGGGCCCGCTTCTGATCCAGCGTGCGTCCCTCGACGGCATAGACGTAGACTTCCGGCAT
>WNGK01005855.1_pt1 | contig 12973 bp, 9 predicted proteins | sample 5400601 | NCBI WGS metagenome assembly WNGK01 (sample SAMN13153376, study PRJNA577476) | soil metagenome | isolation source: 60 cm soil or saprolite under Garry oak tree replicate 1 | place: USA:California | collected 2016-06-15 | reverse complement strand
AGGGCAACCTGTCTTTGATTGCTGGTGGTGTCCGGGGCCCTTGTGCGAAAGCTGTGTTGGCGGTGTTAAACTAGGCGCTTCGGATTTCTCCAACCGCATTTCAGAGCTCGATACCGGCCCAAAAATCCACGACGTTTTTCGAAGACACCAAAAGAGAAAAAATGGACCAAAATTCATCTGCTTCCCATGTAAGTCCGGCGAGCGAATTTGCCGGAGATTCGCCTGCGCCAGTTAAGAAGCGCCGCCACCGCTGGGTATGGGTGGTCGTGCTGCTGCTCTTCGGACTGCTCTTCTACTGGGTCATTCAGCACCAACAGAAAACTTCGGCCGCGGCCACCGGCGGCGGTCGGCGCATGATGGGTGGAGTGGTGCCGGTGACCACGGCAACCGTGCGAGCCGGAGAGATGGGCGTGTACCAGGATGCAATCGGTACAGTCACGCCGATGTACACCGCCTCGATGACGTCGCAGGTTACGGGCGTGATCACAGCGGTGCATTATCGCGAAGGTCAGTTGGTTCAAAAGGGCGACCCGTTAATCGACATCGATTCGCGCCAGTACGCGGCGCAGCTTGTCCAGGCACAAGGTGCCCTGGAGCGGGACCAGAACTTTTTGGCGCAGGCGAAGATGGACTACGAGCGATACAAGCAGGCCTGGGGCAAGAATGCCATCCCTCGACAGACAATGGAAGACCAGGAAAAAGTGGTGCTCCAATACCAGGGGACAGTGAAGAACGACGAGGGCCTGGTGCGTTATGACGAGGTTCAGACGGGATACTGCCACATCACTTCGCCCATCACCGGCCGAGTTGGCTTGCGGCTGGTTGATCAGGGAAACCTGGTGACGGCCAACTCGACCACTACCCTGGTCGTGGTGACGCAGGTTCAACCCATCACTGTTATCTTCACGTTGCCCGAGGATAGCCTGCCCCAGGTGCTGCAGCAGATGCGCGGCAAACATCAACTGCAAGTAGAGGCCAATGACCGTACCCAGCAGGGGCATCTCGCTTCGGGCAAACTGACCTCAATCGATAATCAGATCGATACCACCACCGGTACGGTAAAGTTGCGCGCGGAGTTTGACAATCGCAATGGCAGCCTCTTCCCGAACCAGTTTGTGAATACGAGATTGCTGATAGAAACCTTGAAGGATCAGGTGTTGATTCCATCTTCCGCGATTCAGCACAACGGCAGCACCGACTTCGTCTTTCTGATTCAGGACGGCAAGGCTGTCATGAAGCCTGTGAAGGTGGGAGGTTCCGACAAAGGCGAAACCGCCGTGCAAAATCTGCAGCCCGGCGATGTGGTCGCAAACAGCAGCTTCGAAAAACTGCAGAACGGCTCACAGGTCACCATCTCCAAGGTCAGGCTTCCAGCCGCGACCGACGCGCCCGAGAGCATTACTCCATGAATCCGTCTCGTCCATTTATTCTGCGGCCGGTTGCAACCGCTCTGCTGATGGCCGCTATCTTGCTCGTGGGCATCGTAGCCTTTCTTCAGTTACCCGTGTCGGCGCTGCCTGAGGTTGACTACCCCACCATCCAGGTGGTGACCTTTTATCCAGGCGCCAGCCCCGATGTTATGGCGACTACTGTTACGGCGCCTCTCGAGCGCCAGTTTGGCCAGATGCAAGGCCTCAGTCAAATGACGTCGACCAGTGCCGGCGGCGTGTCGGTGATTGTGCTGCAGTTCAATCTTGAACTGAGCCTCGATGTCGCCGAACAAGAGGTGCAGTCTTCCATTAACGGTTCGCAGACTTTTCTGCCTTCCAATCTGCCCACGCCACCCGTATATAACAAGACCAATCCGGCCGATGCGCCGATCTTGACCCTTGCCATTTCATCCGACTCAATGGCGCTGTCGCAGGTTGAAGACCTGGTGGATACGCGACTGGCTCCACGTATCTCGCAGTTGAACGGCGTGGGCCTGGTGAGCATCAGCGGAGGCCAGAAGCCTGCCGTTCGCATCCAGGTCAATCCCACCGCGCTGTCAGCACACGGGCTCAACATGGAAGACGTGCGCACAGCGCTCACGCAGGCCAGCGTCAACTCCGCCAAAGGCAACTTCGACGGCCCGCGGCAGGATTACCAGATCGACGCCAACGACCAGATCACCACTGCTGCAGGTTATCGAGACGTTGTGATCTCCTACAGCAACGGTGCGCCGGTTTTTGTAAAAGACGTTGCGCATGTGATAAACGGCATCGAGAACACCCGGCAAGCCGCATGGATGAATACCACTCCAGCAGTCATTCTCAACATCCAGCGCCAACCCGGCGCCAACACCATCACGGTCGTCAAGAGGATCCAGCAGATCCTGCCGCAACTCGAGGCAAATCTTCCAGCGTCGATCAAGGTCACCACCATGACCGATATGACCACCAGCATTCAGTCGTCGGTCAACGATGTGGAGTTTGAACTGATGCTGACCATCGGCCTGGTGGTCATGGTCATCTTTCTGTTCCTCCGCAGTTTGTCTGCCACCATCATTCCCAGCGTGGCGGTGCCGCTGTCACTCATTGGCACCTTCGCTGTCATGTACATGCTGGGCTACAGCCTTGACAATCTCTCCCTGATGGCGCTCACCATCTCCACAGGTTTCGTGGTCGACGATGCCATCGTGATGATTGAAAACATCTCGCGCTATCTCGAAGAGGGAATGGCGCCGATGGAGGCCGCGCTCACCGGCGCCGGGCAAATCGGCTTCACAATCGTTTCTCTCACTGTGTCGCTGATTGCAGTGCTCATTCCGCTGCTCTTCATGGGCGACGTAGTGGGCCGCCTGTTCCGCGAGTTCGCGGTCACCCTTGCTGTAACCATCATCATCTCGGCGGTGGTCTCGCTGACGCTTACCCCGATGATGTGCGCCCGCATCCTGCATCACAGTCCAGAGTCGCAGCAGACCCGCTTCTACCGCGTGTCTGAACACATGTTCAACCGCATGATCGCGTTTTACGGCCGCACCTTGAAGGTCGTTCTGCGCTATCAAACCATTACTCTGATTGTGGCCGCGGCAACCCTGGTCCTCACTGTCGTACTTTACATCCTCATCCCCAAGGGGTTTTTCCCGGTGCAGGATACCGGCGTGATCCAGGGCATTACGCAGGCCTCACAGTCCATCTCGTACAGCGATATGGCGGCCAAGCAGCAGGAGGTTGCCCGCATCGTTCTTGAAGATCCCGCTGTGGAGAGCCTCTCGTCGTTCATCGGCGCAGACGGCCTGAACACTACGATGAACAGCGGTCGAATCTCCATTAATCTTAAGCCGCTCGATCAACGCCACATGAGCGCCGCAGATGTCATCCGGCGATTGCAGAGAAATCTGCAACAGGTTTCGGGAATGTACTTGTATATGCAGCCGGTGCAGGACATCACGGTAGACGACCGCATCAGCCGCACGCAATATCAGTACACGCTTGAAGATCCTGATCCCGATGAACTCAACCAGTGGACCAACAAGTTTGTGGCGGAGCTGAAGAAACTGCCGGAGTTGGAAGACGTCGCCACCGACCAGCAAACTGGGGGGCGCGCCCTCTCGCTGGTCATTGATCGCGTCACTGCCTCCAGGCTCGGCATTGCACCAACAACCATCGACAATACACTCTACGATGCATACGGTCAGCGCCAAATCAATACACTCTACACGCAACTCAACCAGTACCACGTAATTCTTGAGACGGCGCCGGAGTGGCAGCAAAATGCTGCGAACCTCGGTTCCTTGTACATCCAATCCAGTGCTTCCGCAGGCGCCAGTGGCGCGGGTGCCGCCACCTCGTTCTCATCCTCGGCGTCGGCTGCCGCGGGCTCCAACGCACTCACCACTGCAGTGCGCTACACACCATCCTCTGCCGTGATGGGCGCGCCGGCTTCAATGCTTGCGGGAACCGTTTCAACTGGTGGCTCGTCGATCAGCGGCGGAACAACTGCGGGCACCACGCCGAACACCTCGATCACTGCCACCGGCTCTTCGGCGGTTCCGCTTAGCGCATTCACCCACGCGAACCCCACGACCGAGCCGCTTTCGATCAGTCATCAGGGGCAATTCCCAGCAGTCACGGTCTCCTTCAACCTCGCTCCAAAGGCATCTCTCGGCACGGCGATCACCGACATCGACCAACTGACGAAGCGGCTCAATTTCCCGGCCAGCGTCCAAGCGGATTTCCAGGGAACTGCGGCTTCATTCAGAAACTCGCTCTCCAACGAAGCGGTGCTCATCCTCGCCGCGCTGGTCACGGTTTACATCGTGCTCGGAGTTCTGTACGAGAGCTTCATTCATCCCATCACGATTCTTTCCACCCTACCGTCCGCCGGCGTTGGCGCACTGCTCGCTCTCATGCTGTTCGGCCAGGACCTTAGCGTTGTTGCCATCATCGGCATCATTCTTCTCATCGGCATCGTAAAGAAAAACGGAATTATGATCGTGGACTTCGCTCTCGAATCGGAGCGGGAACACGGCAAGACTTCTTCTGACGCCATCTACGAAGCCAGCCTTCTGCGTTTTCGCCCCATCATGATGACCACAATGGCAGCGCTGCTCGGGGGCATTCCCTTGGCAATTGGAACCGGTTTGGGCTCTGAGCTACGCCGCCCGCTGGGCATTGCGATGGTTGGCGGATTGCTGCTCAGCCAAATCCTCACGCTCTATACAACGCCCGTGATTTACATCTTCTTTGACGCCCTCGGCCAGCGATTGACGGGCCGCAGGCCTTCGCACACAGCGCCCAGAAATCAGCCGCCGCATGGGGCAGAGTTGGCATGAATCTTTCTTCTCCATTCATCCGCAGGCCTGTCGCCACCACGCTGCTGACCATCGCGGTGACGATTGCGGGTGCGATGGCGTTCACGGTGCTGCCCGTGTCACCGCTGCCGCAGGTCGATTTTCCGACCATTAACGTGGGAGCAAATCTACCCGGCGCCAGCGCGCAGATCATGGCCGCTTCAGTTGCCACGCCGCTGGAGCGGCAATTCAGCCATATTGCCGGCATCACAGAGATGACTTCTTCCAGTTCTCTGGGCAGCACATCTGTCACGCTGCAGTTTGACCTCAGCCGCGATATAAACGGCGCGGCGCGCGATGTGCAAGCCGCTATCAATGCGGCGCGTACATATCTCCCGGCGAATCTCCCCTCCAATCCTTCTTACCGCAAGGTCAATCCAGCCGATTCGCCCATCATGATTCTCGGTCTCACATCGACCAAGTACGACGTCACCAAGCTCTACGACCTTGGTTCGACTGTGCTGCAACAAAAGCTTTCGCAAATCGAGGGAGTGGGCCAGGTATTTGTCGGCGGCGGTGCAACGCCTTCGGTGCGCGTCGAGGTCGATCCTAAAAAGCTTGAAAGCACTGGCATGACGCTGAGCTCAGTTCAGTCCATGCTGAGCCTTCAGAATTCACATTCGCCGCGTGGCCAGCTTTCTGATGGATTGACTACAGCCGACATCCTTACCAACGATCAAATCTCGAAGGCTGATGAATACAAGCCTCTGATCATCGGATATCACAGGGGGGCGGCCGTGCGCCTCTCCGACGTTGCCGAGGTAGTTGACTCAACTCAAAACCTCCGCACCGCCGGTTACATGGACGGTACTCGAGCCGTCTTCATCATCATCTTCCGCCAACCTGGCGCCAACATCATCGAGACTAACAACCGTATCGCCGCGCAACTTCCTTTTCTTGAAGCGGTTCTCCCGCAGGGCATCAAGTCCACCATCGTCATGGATCGCACCACGACAATCAAAGCATCCGTCCGCGATGTCGAACGGACACTGATCGGTTCCATCATCCTTGTTGTGCTGGTTGTATTTCTCTTTCTACGCAGCCCCCGCGCCACCCTCATTCCCAGCGTTGCCGTGCCCGTCTCGCTCATTGGTACCTTTGCAGTGATGTACCTGCTCGGCTATACGCTCGACAATCTTTCGCTCATGGCTCTCACCGTAGCCACAGGATTCGTTGTCGATGATGCCATCGTAGTGATGGAGAACATCACGCGCCATCTCGAGGCAGGCATGGAGCCCTTTGCCGCCGCCTTTCGGGGTGCAAAAGAAATTGGCTTTACCGTCTTCTCGATCAGCATGTCGTTGATTGCGGTCTTCATCCCCATCCTCATGATGGGTGGCATCGTCGGGCGCCTGTTCCGCGAATTTGCAGTGGTGCTCTCAACCGCGATTATTGTTTCCATGGTGATATCGCTGACCACCACGCCGACCATGTGCGCCCACTTGCTCAAGGCTCACGTTAAGGGTGAAAAGCACAACTGGTTTTATCGGACCAGCGAAAACTTCTTCAATGGCATGATTGCGATTTACCGCGGATCGTTGACCTGGGTGCTCGACAATCCGGGCCTGACATTGATCGTTCTGGCCCTCACCATCGCACTCAACGTCGTGGTGATTGTCAGAATTCCAAAGGGATTTTTCCCGCAGCAGGATACAGGCGCGATCGTGGGTGGAGTCCAGGGCCCGCAGGATGCATCGTTCCCCTTCATGAACTTTTCAGTACAGCAACTTGTGGGCGTCATCAAGGCTGATCCAGCCGTGGCACACGTCAACGCCTACACGGGCGGGCAGGGTTCCAGTAATGGGGGCTTCATCTACATCGCGCTCAAGCCGCTCGGCAAAGAGCGAAACGTTTCGGCAATGGATGTCATAAACCGCTTGCGGCCAAAGATCAACCGCCTGCCCATCGCATCCGCATTCATGCAGGCGGCACAGGACCTGCGCATCGGCGGTCGCGGCGGGAATGCAATGTATCAGTACACCATTCAAACCGAGAGCATCGCTGACCTTGCCCACTGGGGTCCCGTCCTGATGAACAACATGCGCAAACTTCCCGGTCTCCAGGACGTGAATAGCGATCAGCAGAATGGAGGCTTGCAGCAGATGCTGACCTTCGATCGCACCACGGCCGCTCGCCTTGGCCAGACTGCGCAGTCGCTCGACCGCTCTCTTTACAGCGCCTTTGGCCAGTCTGAAGTGTCCGTCATCTACACGCAGCTGAACCAGTACTATGTCGTGATGGAAGTCGCGCCCAAATACTGGCAGGATCCCTCCGGACTCAATAACATCTACTTCGCTCCGGCTGCAAATTCCTCGCGCGCCGGCCCCAGTTCCATTTCGCCGCTCCTGACGCTGATGAAGCCGAAGGTCGGCACCACGCCTCTCCAGGTGAACCACACGGGAAGTTTCCCTTCGGTTACCGTTTCGTTCAACCTCGCCAATGGAATGTCGCTGAGCGATGCTACTCGCGAAATCACCGAGATGGAAACAAGCCTCGGAATGCCTGCAACGGTACACGGTTTCTTTGCCGGCACGGCGCAGGCATATCAGGACTCGCTCGCGACAGAAAAATATCTGGTCATCACCGCACTCCTGGCGGTTTACATCGTGCTCGGCATTCTTTACGAAAGCCTGGCTCATCCGCTTACCATCATCTCCACTCTGCCCTCGGCTAGCGTGGGAGCCATGATCGCCCTGATGCTGTTCAGCATCGATCTGAACGTGATTTCGATCATTGGCATCATTCTGCTCATCGGCATCGTCAAAAAAAATGCCATCATGATGATCGACTTCGCGTTGATGGCAGAACGGCAGGAAGGCAAAAATACGCGCGATGCCATCTTCGAAGCCTGCATGCTGCGTTTTCGGCCCATCCTGATGACCACAATGGCCGCCATGTTTGGGGCGCTCCCACTGGCCTTTGGTACCGGAACAGGGTCCGAACTGCGCCGCCCGCTCGGCATCACAATCGTAGGCGGCCTGTTGCTTAGTCAATTGCTCACGCTTTACACCACACCAGTGGTTTATCTGACCATGGATCGCCTTCGCCTGCGCATACTTCGGAGATCGCACGGCCCACTCCAAGTTGAGGCCGGCGAAGCCGCGTCCTGAAGTGAGAATGTTTATGAAGATATTGAACCGGAGAGAACGGAATTCCATCGCTGTGGTGACGGGGGCCCTTGCCCTTTTGGTCATGCTCGGCGGCTGCCGCGTAGGTCCGCCATATCATGCCCCATCCTTGCCGGCTGTTACCGCGCCTGCTTACAAAGAATCAACCGTGAACTTCAAAGACGAAGAAGGTTGGAAGGTGGCGAATCCCCAGGACGCGATGATTCGCGGAAAATGGTGGGAGATCTTTCACGAACCCGAATTGAACGCCCTCGAAGAGCAGCTCAACATCGACAACCAGAACATCAAGGTTTCATTCGAAAACTTCATGGAAGCCCGCGCGTTGGTTGCCGAGGCGCGCTCGCAGTTCTGGCCCACCATTACCCTGGGCCCGTCGTGGAGCCGGTCGCGCTCCTCGGCCAACCTCCGCAATTCTTCGCAGGCAAACACGGGACAGGCATCCACATTGTGGACGGCGCCCGTCTCTGTCTCGTGGACTCCCGACTTATGGGGCAAGATTCGCAATGCGGTTCGTTCAGCGGAATACTCATCACAGGTAAGCGCCGCCGATCTCGAACTCGAGAAGCTCACAGAGCAGGCAAGCCTGGCCGAATTCTTCTTCGAGATTCGCGGTCAAGACATGCTGCAGCAGATCCTGAATCAAACTGTGGAATCCGATCAAAAAGCCCTGGACGCTGCGCAAGGTGCTTATGACGCTGGAACCGGTGATTACATCTCAGTCGTCGAGGCGCGAGCTACGCTCAAGGCGGCCCAGTCCTCCGCGATCAACGTGGGCCTTTCTCGCGCGCAATACGAACATGCGATCGCGATGCTGGTCGGGAAGGTAGCATCCGATTTTTCCATTCCGGTGAAGCCGATGCTCTATTCGCCGCCGGCCATTCCCACGGGAGTGCCATCGCAACTTGCCGAGCGCCGGCCAGATGTCGCTGCGGCCGAGCGCACTCTAGCCGCGGCCAATGCAACCATCGGCATCGGTTATGGCGCCTTCTTCCCGCAGATTACACTCGGCGCCAGTGGCGGGTTCGAGAGCTCTACCCTGAAGCATCTCTTCGATATCGGCAGCCGCTTCTGGTCCATCGGGCCCTCTGCTTCGCAGGTGGTATTCGACGGCGGATTGTACCGCGCGCAACTACATCAGTATGAAGCGACCTACAACGCAAACGTCGCAACGTATCGACAAAGTGTGCTTACGGCCTTCCAACAGGTTGAAGATGCCATGTCCTCCACTCGCATTTATTCGCAGCAGATCCTCAGGCAGCAGGAAGCGGTGAAGGCGGCTCAGGAGTTTCTCGATCTCGAGATGGAGCGTTATAAGTCGGGCGTCGACCCGTTCGTGAACGTGCTAACGGCACAAAACACATTGCTCGGCGATCAGGTCACCTTGAATACACTTCAAGTGCAGCAGATGATCACCACCGTTCAACTGGTGCAAGCTCTCGGGGGCGGATGGGATCGTTCGCAGCTTCCGACTCCCGCGCAGGTGGGCACGAAGGTTTCGAATGCAGACTACAAAATGCAGCAATAACGCGAACTGCAGCATTTTCGATTCTGCTCTATACAGAAACCGGGAGGCCCGAGTGGCTTTTTCCTTAAGAAAGAGCCACCTTGCACAACGCCACAACGTCAACATGAGAAGCGACAATGCTCTAACCGGCCGCCTTTCCCTTCACGCTTGTGCATCGAGGGACCGCCAGATTATCGGCAACCGGGCACTGTTCGCATCGAGCGATCCTGCCCAGTGAGCTTCCGATGTGATTTCAAAGCTCGGAGTCCCAGCGCGGTGGAGATTCAAGTTGAATCTTCCACTCAAGAATGCGCGCCTTTGCTGCTGCGGCCTCTGCCTCGGCAATATGTCCTGCGCGTTGCAGAGAGATAGAGAGTGCGGTGTGAGCGAGCGGATCCTTGGGAGTGAGTGCCGTTAGTGCCAAAGCAGCCGCGATCGATTGCTCGAACCGCCCCGCGTCGCGAAGCGCGCGCACCAGCCCGTGATGTGCTTCAAAATACTCGGGATTGGCCGCAATCGCCGCACGAAAGGCCTGTGCCGCCTCGACAGGCAGGCCCGCCGCCAGCAAGTCAAGTCCATGCTGGGAGAGCAGTTCAGCGGCTTGTTCGTTGGCTTCCATCACACTTCTAACTAGGATAAAGGTTCGATGGTAAAAAACAATGACAGGAATGCAAATGTAGACGGAGGAAGTTATGAAGAGTTACACCGAGTACCTGGTGTTCGAAACCAAGCAGCGCCGGGAGATGGTGCACATCACAGACCAGGTGGAGCAGATTGTTCACCGCAGCGGCATCAAAGATGGCTTGTGTTTCGTCTCGCCCATGCACATTACGGCGGCTGTTTATGTGAACGACCATGAAAGTGGTTTGATTGAAGACATCGCAAAATGGCTTGAGCAGCTGGCGCCCGTGCGTCCTGAATACAAACATCATCAGACCGGTGAAGACAACGCCGATGCTCATCTGAAATCGTTGCTGCTGCACCATGAAACCACTCTACCGGTGACAAGCGGCAAATTAGATTTAGGCACGTGGCAAAGAGTCTTCTACGCGGAGTTCGATGGCCAGCGCCGCAAGCGCGTCATCGTCAAGGTGCTAGGTATCGAGTAGGAGGGGGTTGCTCATTGCTCGCAATGGAAACTCAGTCGCGATCGGTGATCTTGACCCACGGACCGGACGGCGAACTGAGGCTGGCTCGCGAAAGATCGATCTTGGTTCGCGGCAAAACAACCAGGTCAACGCGGCGGTTGTTGGCGCGGCCTTCGGCAGTCGCGTTGTCGGCCACCGGATGAAATTCAGCGTACCCCGCAGCGGAGAGCCGGTCGGCAGAGACCGCGTGAAACTCCAGAAACAGGCGAGCGACGCGTGTAGCGCGGCTTGACGAGAGTTCCCAGTTGGAGTCAAATTCGCTGGTTCGAATAGGGACGTTATCGGTATGGCCTTCGACTCGAAGGTCGTATGGAATGCGCCGCAGCGAATCACCAATTTGGCGCAGAGTACCCATGGATTGTACGCGCGGAGTTGCTGAACCGGAATCGAAAAATCCAGCCTCGCGTAAGCTGATAACGAGCCCATCCCGACCCATCTTGATCGAGACGGTGTGTTGCGCAACCTGGTTCGAAAGCCTTTGCGTTAGTTCCTGCCGAAGGTGTTCGAGGTCTTCCTTCACTCGGGCGGGAGCAAGTACGTCTTCACCCATTACGACGTTCATGGGCAGGGCTGCTTTTTCATTTCCTGCACTCGAGCTTGCATTTCTTGAAGGTTTTCTCGCGATGTTAGGAAAAATACCGAGAGCCTTGAAGCCGGAATCAATGGCTTCTGATACTTCAACCTGCCTCTTCTGATCGGCTTTGGCAAAAGCAAAGAGAACAACGAAAAGCCCAAAGAGCAGTGTAATGAAATCGGCATACGAGATCAGCCAACGCTCATGCGAAACACGACTCTTGGGCACACGTGACTTCATGCGGCGCGCTCCGGCTTCTCGCGATGCGCCTGGTCCACAAACCCCGATAGCTTTACTTCCAGCATGCGCGGATTGATGCCTTCCATGATAGATATCACTCCCTCGAGCATCATTTCGCGGCGCTGGTACTCATCTCTTATCCGGATGCGCATCTTGCCGGCCAGAGGCAGAAAGAAAAGATTCGCAATACCAACTCCGTAGATGGTGGCTACAAAGGCTACTGCGATACCTCGACCGACTTCCTGAATGTTGTCGAGATGCTGCATCACCTGAATGAGCCCGAGAACCGCGCCAAGAATGCCGATCGTAGGTGAGAATCCGCCCGCCGACTCAAATACCGCGGGAAGACGCTCTTCACCCTCGGTGGTAGACTCCAGGCTCACCTGCATGATCTTTCGCAGATCGGAGGGCTCGGTGCCGTCCACCGCCAGCATCAGGGTCTGCTTGAGAAAAGTATCCTGAATGGTTTGAAGATCTGAGTCAAGAGAGACAACGCCATTGCGCCGCGCCTTGTTCGCAAAAGATACCAGGAGCCGTATCAACTGGTCGTCATGCTTCCGCGGAGCGGCGAAAACATGCGACATGCTTCGGAATGCGGCGATCACAGTCGCCAGCGGAAACTGAAGCAATACCGCGCCAATAGTGCCGCCAAACACGATCATGGCAGCGGTCGGCTGAAGAATCTGGCCCAGATTGCCACCTTCAATCAGCAGCCCCGCGATGATGCCGGCAACAGCCAGAAAAACTCCGCCGATGCTGCCCTTATCCATGAAGCGCTCCTCTATTTCATTGCGGTTAAATCTCGCCGTCTGCAGTTAGCAGTCCCGATCCTTCTTCTCAGGCGTCGGGATTTTTGTAGCGCCGGGCTCATCGGAGACATCAAGACTCGCCAGAGACACAACCGGATGAAGGTCGGTACTCGCCGGAAGACGGCGTGCCACAGCGGCCAGCAGCCGTGCGCGATACACCAGCACCCGCTCGATCACTACTCCCAAATCCTCCTGCACTATCAGTTTTTCTCCAGTGATGAGCGTGAGCATCGTATCTGGGGACGACTCGGCGGTCTTTATTAGATCGCTGTTCAGCACCATCGGGCTGCCATTTAATCGAGTGAGCTTGATCATTGCTCCGGCCCTCCTTTGATCAAGTTATCGACTTATAAAGTAGAAGGTTCAAACATTAAAGTAATGGGTCAAAAGTGTCCGCGCCGGGACACTAACTGCGCAACAATAAAGTCCCCAACATCCAGGCCGAAAGAAGGGGGAGATGCGACGGTACCAACCCGGCAGCGGCAGCCCAGGGCAACACAAAACAATGGGAGCACGCAATCGTGAGAGGTCTGTAAATCAACGCATCCAATAAGGAGTACCCCATGTCCCTGGGCGTCTTGAATAACATCAACGCAATCTATGCTGCCAACAACCTGAACAACACAAGCAACAGTTTGTCCAAGACATTGCAGCAGTTGTCCTCCGGTTCTAAGATCAACTCCGGTGCAGACGATGCCGCCGGCCTCTCCCTGGTAAACGGCCTTCAGGCCAACGCGACGGCTCTGAGTCAGTCTCAGACCAACGCCGCAGAAGGCATCGGGCTGCTTAAAGTTGC
>WNGK01007602.1_pt1 | contig 12974 bp, 18 predicted proteins | sample 5400601 | NCBI WGS metagenome assembly WNGK01 (sample SAMN13153376, study PRJNA577476) | soil metagenome | isolation source: 60 cm soil or saprolite under Garry oak tree replicate 1 | place: USA:California | collected 2016-06-15 | reverse complement strand
GGTCGCTGCACAGAAACGCATCCCGCACAGCGCGAAAGCCTCTAACGAGGAACCATTCCGCAGCTTTCGCATGCTGGACGCTAAGCTGACTCTCCTTGCGCATCAGCAGGAGGCTTTGAATGCGGCTTTCAATCCAGCGCAGATGGGTTCGAGAAGCGAAGCGGCCAATTCAGGGCGTCAGACGACGTATTCCAATATGAACTCCACAGCCGCCGGAATCGTTCTAGTAGCGGGTGAGCTGGAGCGTTTGTACCAAAAGCGCCACCAGCTCTTCGGGGTCCAAATGTTTAGAGCCCTGCGCATTAGGGCGGAAGAAGTTCAGCGAGGCGTCAGTGCTGTGGCGAAAGCGCAAACGCGAAGTGCCGCAGAGTCCGCGGCAAAGAGGCTCGATGAAGGGATCGTCTCCCTTGTTGTTCAGTTCCAAGCTGCGTCGGGCGGATACGGAGCGGCCCGTTGTTCCCCCGGCGCATGGACATGTTGCGAACCAAAGCGTTCCAAAGATTTGCTTCAAAGTGAGCAGGTCGCGTGCATGTGGGGGTGTGTGGGAACGGCGCAGAGTTGTACAGGGTTTCTCGGTCCGCGTATCCGGCGACCCTGAAATTGATAAATAGCATTCAGGCCCTATTGCCACTTCTCTGCCGGCCGGACTTGTCCGTTCGTGAACACCAATTCCGCTAAATATTCTCGCTTCTTCCACGTTTTGCGCAGAGTTCTCTATTTAGCGTCATCTTCCTCCCTTGCCCATTTTTCTCATAACGAAATCGGATTTCCGCGGGCGGCAACCGAAGATAGCGGCCCAGAATCTGTCGGAGAGCCATGCGGCACTGAACAAAACGCACGCGATCGCGGAGAAAGTGAAATCTCCCGGCACGGGATACCTCGTCCGGACTAAGAACAGCCCAGCAAGCTCGGTCAGAAGGTTCGGGAGTATCGAGCCTCACTCTGCAAACATCGACGCGGTCGAGGGTGCGCTTTGCCAGAGCTCCGCTTCGCCGCTCATTTCTCGACCGTTACCAATTCTACCGCGCAGCCCAAATCCCGCGAATCACGCCGGGCAAATTCATCCTGCATCATATCAAACCAACGCAGCTCTCTGATCTCGCGTTCCGCCGCACGCCCGCGTGAACAAGAACGCATCATGATCCAGGCGCCAGCAGCCCTTTCAAGGCTGATTGTGGACTTGGACGTGCGCTTATCGCGAAAACTCCCATAGTGCCTCACACGCGACGGCGATTAGGAACGCCCCGCCTGCGGATGGCTGCTCCACTCGCAAAACCTCCCCTGCGGCTTCCAGCGGAAGAGCCTTAGGAAAGCGCAGAGTTACTGCTATTCTCGAACGAAGAGGAATCAGCGTTGCGCACCGCAGCAGGAGGCCATGGGCGCTCACGTTCTGTGCGACCGTCTGGACTTCACCCGTTTTTTCCCCCTGGAACCTCACGAAGGCTGGTTGCCGAATCGGGTATCTACGCTCACTCCGGCGCTCCTCTCGGAACATGGGTCGTTCTCCGGCAACAGCGCTACATGCGCTACGGACTGTGAGCTTTAACTGGCTTTCTGCTTTACTCGCGGGGTCTGTGCCTGGGGGTTTTTCGTAGTTCGATTGAGAACCTCGGTGCTAATCCGCTGGTACATCGCAGGGTCACTATACGCGTACAAGACAATTTCCACCCTGTCCCGAATGCCAAGCTTTGCGAGCAGCCGTGCAATTTGGTTTAAGACCTTGTGCTTAGGAATTTGGAGTTGCGTGGCAATCTCATCGTCCGTTAGGCCGACGGCAACGAGACCTACCAACCTTTTGTCTCCCTCGGTCAGCTTCATTGGCTCCTTATTCATATCTTCATACAATCGGCAGTGCGTTCTTAGGACGTCCGGGTTTACACGACCGCCAAACATCATAGACCACGACTCTCTCTCGGTTGGTACCGTGTCAGACAAAGCGAAAGGGTGCACCAATACTGATACTGTACCAGCGGCAGAAAGAGTTGTCACGGTGAGAAGAGCGCAGTGCTCGATCTAACCGCGATCAGCTTGTCCGTGCGCGATAGTTCCTGACACCACATTCAAGTCATTCACTGAAAACGCAGTACTTGTTGGCTTCGTTTCGCAAATTCCGGCTCGAAAACAGTTCCTCCTGTAACGTCCGTCTAGATTTGCGGACTTGCGATGTCGTCCGGTTTGTCCTGCCAGCCCGACGCTGTGAGGGACTTTGCACACTCCGTCATCGGAGCCAGTTGGCTTCGTTTCGCACAATTCTGTGTCCTGCGGGCTCTCAGCATTACTGCGCTTTCCGGAATTTACCTTTGCGTTTTCCCTTCGCCGCGCTTGTAGTTTCTCGAGCCTTGCCTCCGCCTTATAGCGGTGACGTACGTTGCTGGTCTCGTACCGATAAATTCTGTCCAGCACTTCCTTCGACGGGATTGCGCCAATAATCGCCCTGGTCGTTTCTCCGTTGAGATTCGTCCCTTTCGACCGAGCCTTTTTTCGCGGTCAGTCTTTCAGTTTCTTCCTCAAATGCAGCGAGGAAGAGCTTTTTGTTCGAGAACGCAACTCTCAACCAATGTTTGTCGGGGTCGAGCCACCGTAGTAACTCAGTTGGGACTAAACCATTGACAGACCAGACGCGCGCCAGGAGAGGCGCTCGGAGGTGTTCCGGCTTGCCTGAGCATTTTCGCCGGCTGCGGGGTTGAGGTTGGGCTGCGTGCAACTCGGCCGCTTGTACAGCCGGTCTGCTGTGTACCAACGATACCAAGGACCACAACGGAGTACTACGCTTGGTAATTCGGGAAAGAAGATTCGCGAACCGGCGAGCAGGGCGCGCGCCACCTTGGAAGGGCTTCGGCTCCTTTCCCCTAGTAATATCCACTCCACACTCTTCCGAAATTTCTCGGAAAGCAGAATCAATATCTCTAAGCTAGGAGCGATCTTTCTGGTTGCAGTCCGGGCGCACCTGGCAGCGAAGTTTGAGTGCGAGACTATTTCCTGGCGATCATCTGAGTATGCTTACAACCCATTCGATGGCTTTCCGATCCCAACCACTTGAGCCGGGGTTTGTATCGGAACAAGAACGTTCCAACAGAAAAAACACCCTACCTGCTGGCTGAGTGCCCGATCGCGATAGGACGACGAATCCAACGGAACAGGAAGAGCCCGCTTCGGGATCACATCTGCTTGGCTTCGAAGCCGCTGAGTAGGGCCGCATCCCGCAGCTTTTGATCGGCGGTTAGAAAAACTCGGTCCTGAGGATCGTATTCGGACCACTCCAGGGCCGCCGCCAGCTGAAACGAGTCAGCAGCCCGCAAATCGTAGCGATCTACAAGTTGTATCGACGTCGCCCGCAAAGCCTCCGACGGCTGAATCACGGACCACGAATCGGCAAGGCTTTTGGCAAGTTTACTGGCCTTGGCCCAGTCGCGGGAGTCGAATTGCTTCATCCGCATAAGTCGGGCCAGCGCACTCGCAATCTCGACCGGCGTCGTCCACCAGACGACGGCATCATAGATTTTATAAAGGGCAATCGCCCGAGGCGTCGTGCCCTGCCGCACGCAGAGAGGAACGAGCGCACTCGCGTCCCAGAAAGCCGGAACCCGCGTTACCGGCTTTCCCGTTCTTCCCGCCATACTTGCTCCATGACCTTATCGGAAACATTCCCCGGGGGTTCCGGCCAGGAGACAGACGCAGGCCGTTGGTTTAAGGGTGGTGTGAGAACGCCACGGGCAATGAGTCGCCGCTCCTGCTCGGAGTGGCCTTCCAGACGGCAAGGAACGATCCGTGCCACAGGCTTGTTGCGGTCGCACACAAGCACCTCTTCGCCGTCCCGGACGAACTGAATATGGGCGCTGAGCTGCGCTTTCAGATCGCTGATATTGACGGTTCTCATGCCGCAATTATAGCCGATGTGACCATGTTGGTCATCTGCTATTTAACCTCTCTGAAATGTGAGGGCAAGGGTGACGTGACCGGCGCTTTTTGTACCAAGTGGAATGAGAGAATCCACCGAGGAGGCAGCCGGTCATGGCCATCCAGCGGTACAAGCCCGAACAGATCGTAGCGCTGCTGCGGCAGATCGAAGTGGGGATCGGCAACGGCAAGGCCACACCCCAAGCCTGCAACGAAGCAGGAATCACAGTGCAAACTTACTACCGCTGGCGGAAGGAGTACGGCAGTTTGAAGCTGGAGCAAGCGAAGCGGATGAAGGAACTGGAGAAGGAGAACACACGGCTGAAGCGGCTGGTGGCCGAGCTGTCTCTGGAGAAGCAGGTATTGAAGGACGTGGCCTCGGCAAACTTCTGAGCCCGGAGCGGCGTCGTTGTGCGATGGAGCGTGCGCGGCAACAGTATGGCATGACAGAACGGCACGCCTGCCGCTTGCTGGAGCAGCGGCGCGGGACGCAGCGCTACGCACCGATCCAGCGCAACGACGTCGCCGCGGTGGGTTCCTTCAGCAAAGAGATACAGTTCCCCGGTTCCGCACTCGCCGACCGAGGAACTGAAATCTGTTAAGACCCAGCTCCTTTCGGCCACACCGTCAAGCGAAAGCTCGAACGACAGCTGGGACTAGCTTGAACAGCACGCTAAATAATGACTGCATCGGCGTTCGCGATGTCTGTGTCCGTGTTCCCTGGGCCCGGTTCGTCCCGCCGTGTGCGCTCGAGCTCGCGCCGACAACGGAGCAAATTGTTCAAGGTCGCAGAGTCGTAACGCTGAAATCTGTCGAGTACTGGCCCGCCGTATTCCTTCATTACCAGAGGATCGATCATCGGAGTACACCCATCCGAGGTTGGGTCGCCCGACCTATCTGGCCGGCTGGACAGTACGGTAATGGTTTCCGCCGCGAGCCGAGCGATACGGCGAGACCGGACCATATCCAGCGCCATATGCTTGATCAGAAATGTGTGCAGTGGGTCAGAGGAAGGGTAGATAGCCGTGAGAGCATGAATGTTTTCTTGATACTCTTCAGCGTTGTCCCATTGCGTTAACGCCTCGGCAAATAGCGCGTGCCTGATCGCGTTGTACCGCGTCCTTTGCGTGTTTCGGGGGCCAGTCGAAAGCAACGCGTTACGACGATTAGCTTCGATCCGTCTTTGCGATGTGTCCTTCTTTTGCGCACACGCATCAGGGGCATTGACGGTTGAGGGGCCTGCTGGTCATTTGATGGGACCTGCTGGTGATTCTCAGTGGTGTTGTCTTTTTTTGAAGTTTAACATTCCTACTCCCGATATTGGAGATTTTTTCTGATCACAGCTAGATATTGGGTGCAACCAGGGATTCCCCGCAACAACAAAATTCTCTGCCCTTGAACACGAAAGTACATACGGCGGCAACCGGGACTTGTAGAAGCGGCTCTGATCTTCGCCAGGCGGGCGATTGCCACATTCGACAACATCTGCATCGAAACCCAGGATGGAGCACGGTTACCGTCTCGTACCCCGCGACCGAACGTGTAAAGAAAAGAGAGGTGGCAAGCTGGTGTGCTTGCAACAAAACCAGTCCTCGGTCGACCCCAGCATCGCTGCTTGCACGTTTTTCTCACCAAATGGTGTGAAGAGCCCGTGACCGTCGGATCCCGCGGTCCGCAGTAAGCAGAGATAGTCCCTCGACCAGCGCGGTCGCACCTATGATGCGATCCGCGGGATCCTTCGGATAAGTTGCTGGAAGTCCGAGGGCGCGCACGCAAGCGCGGCCGCTGATCGGTAGGATGATGAAGCGCGCCTCGACCTCACGCAGGAAAGATTCGAGGCTGATGTCGAGACGGATGCGTCCTTTGCTCGAGAGCGTGGCCAACTCCAGGAGAGTAATGTCGGAGACGGCTAATCCGTCCCCGTTCTGACGCGCATCGTCGATGGCTGCTCTTGCATTTTTGGAGAGGTGAGTTTGGTCAAGCGCCAGCCAGACGACAACATGCGTATCGACAAGAATCACCTGAGTTCCCCCCAGTCTTCAGGCGAAATCGCAGGGGAAACGACATCACCTGTAATAGCGCCCTTGCCAGCAAGAAAATTGTAGATGTCGTCTGCGCCTTTCTCGACAGGGATAAGCTTCACTACTGGTTTGCCATGTTTTGTGATCACCACGGTCTCGCGCTTAGCCTGAACTTCATCCATGACCGCAAGACAATGGACCTTAAAAGAACCTGCGGCCATTTTCTTCATTCGGAAGCTCCATAATCGTGGTCATTATACCATGGTCGTAATCGTAACATCATCCGGACTCGACACCTGCGGCAGTGTCGGCGACGAACCCATCGTCGCCACTATCACCGACGAACAGCGCCAGGAATTCGGGCGGCTGGTCGAAGCCACGATCAAGCGAATCGAGTCGGCTCAGTTCCTGCCCCACAGCGGCATTCGATTCCCTCAGAATCCCTGTAGCAGTTGTCCATACCTTGGACTGTGTCTGGGACGGCAGGATTTGGTCGAGGCGCCCTGATAAGGGCGGCCAGGAGCAGAAGACCTTGGTTGGCTTGACGAACTTACGTACTAAGAACCCGCCCACGCTCCCCAACCTCAACCGTCGACGCGCCCTGTTCGTGCTAACCAAGATCGATGAGATCTTGGCCTGGGAACGGCGGACGGAAACCGAGCGGGACACCCGCTTCGTCGAACTGGGCCGGTATCTGTGCGAACTCCGGGCAGGTCAATACTGGCGGCTAGAGAATCTCAAGTCCTTCGACGAGTTTTTGGAGAGACGGTTTCCGGCATCGAGGCAGAAAGCCTATTACCTGATGTCGATCCACGAGCACCTCCCGCCGCAGGTGCGGAGAGAGCTGAAAGAAGTGGGATGGACGAAAGGCCTGGAACTAGCGAAAGTGGCGAGGCGGGACAGGCAGGAGTTTGATTGTGCAATCTGGTTGCACAAGGCCCGTGAGATGCCGACAGAGCAGTTCAAACGGGAGGTCGAGAAGGAACTGGCGGGGCGGGAAACAGAACCCTGGGAAATCATCTATTTAAAGCTGTACAAGGAGCCAAATCCCGATCATTGAGCAAGCTATTGAGATCGCAGCTCGGATGCTTGGAACCGATAAATCCCGTGGTTATTGTTTCGAGATGATCTGCGCGGATTTCCTGGCAGGAGCGAACCTCGATAACGAAGACCCAACAACACTCCTGCAGCCCATGTCACGTTTCTTCAAATTCCTGCCTGGCGAACAACGGCAGGCTTTTCTGCACGAACTGACGCAGAAGGCTTTGTGAACCGGATTCGAGCCAAGAGACCGCGCTTGCATCTTGATGCCGATCTCTACGAACAACTTCGAAAACAAGTCCTGTGCGGTGATAGTTGGAGATGTCAATGCTGCGGAACTCAGCCTGCACAGCGACATTCCCGGCGAAATTATGGCAGTCTCAGAGAATATCAGTAGTCATGGGATTCTTCTATCCTCGGAGGCCGCAATTCCTGAGGGGACCAGGCATCAAACTGATGGTTGATCTGCGGTCTCCATCGCCATGGGGAAACACCCACCTAACCGACGAAGTGTCGGAACAACGGCGGGAAACCACCGGCGGAAGACACGGAGGGAAGGCGACCGACCAAGGAGAACACCGAACAGGCGACCGCGCCCCGGACACAGAGCCGGGAAGGCGCGTCGAGCGGACTGCTCAGTGTGCACGAAGTAGCTCGAAAGGAGAAGCGGACACGGTTCACTGCGCTGCTCCACCATGTAACGGCGCATCTACTGCGGGATAGCTATTACGCCCTCAAGCGGAGTGCTGCTCCGGGAGTGGATGGCATGACATGGAAAGAGTATGAGACGGACCTGGGGAACCGGCTGCATGGATCTACACAACCGAGTCCATCGGGGGACGAGCGCAGCCTTCTAAGAGAGCCTACATACCGAAAGCCGACGGACGGCGAAGACCCCTGGGCATCTAGTACGCGACCGTCCGACTCCCCATCAGCGTGCATGTTGGGCTTCGGGCTCAAGGCCTTCTCCAACCGGCCCGCTGCATGAACCGCGGCGGGCGTTGATGGGGTCTCCCGGTTCTCGCGCGTGGAGTTTCCATGCATGCCTGGGGTCTCAGACTGCGCGGGGTCCTTCGGATGCTCGCGCTACCACAGCCGTCGGTGTTGCTTTCCGCCATGTTTTCATGAGGTGAGTCTGCACATGAGGAAAGGTGGGTCAAGTGATTTGGTACCAGTTTGGGGGGGTTCAACCCTGTCCGAATGCGCGGAACTCAATGGACTAATGGTACCTATCGCGCAAATTTGAGTGGGGGTAGAGTCGTGTTAGAAACTCGACACACGAGCTTCCTCAAATTCTGTTCCCCCCGGGAGGGCGTTAATGAAAATCCGACCTTCAATTTGGTCGCATTCTTTTTATCAGTTTCCTAGAAGGATCAGCTGGCGTTTTGGGATGACAATAAGAATAGCAACCGGTCTGCTTTTGCTTACCTCAAGTTTCGCTTGGAGCCAAGCGACTGTCGATGAAAGCAAAGAGACGTCGCATATTTACGTGGATGGAGTCCACGGGTCGGATTCTAACGCGGGAACGCAGCAGAATCCCTTCAAGACACTCAATAAGGGTGTTAACACCGCCGCGAGCCAAAGCCAGAAAGGAATAGGAACGCGAGTAACCGTTCTTCCGGCAACGTATCGGGAAAGTATCACTGTAGCGGGGTCGTCCAGCGTTCCGGTGACTATCGAGGCAGCCACTGCGGGAACTGCTATTGTTTCTGGCGCTGATGTCTGGACCGGCTGGGGAGTGTACAGTGGGAATTCGAATATTTACACCCACACTTGGCCCTACAAATGGGGCTACTGCGCCCAATTACCCGGGCCAACCGAACAAGGAATCGTGCGTAGGCAAGAGCAGATCTTCGTAAACCGATTTCATCTGACACAAGTCCTTTCATTGAACCAGATGACTGTCGGGACCTTCTTTGCCAATGAGAGCAACGGGACTGTCTACATTTGGCCGCCTTCCGGAACAGCGATCAGCAGCGCGACTGTCGAGGTAGCTACACGATCTTCGCTTTTCAAACTTCAAGGCGTGCAGGACTGGGTGTTGAGAGGTTTGACCTTTCAATATGCAACTGGCTGCAGAAATACCAACGAGGCTGTTTTCGTGACACAGAGCGCGACTAATATTCTGATCGACACCGACAAGTTTCTCTGGAACAACAGTACCGGACTCGACTTGGGTAATGTCAGTAACGTGACAGTTCAATCGAGCCAAGCTAACCACAATGGTCAGGATGGAATATTCGCCCAATATGTAGAAAGTGGACTGTGGACAGCGGATGAAGGCTCATATAACAACTGGCGCGGAGCTCAGGGCGCGTTCTACGCGTTCAACGTCGCCGGAATGAAATTCGGAGAAGTACACGACAGCACTATCAACGGCTTTCAAGCACTCTTCAATGAATCGCATGGATTGCACTTGGATACGGATATTCGCAACATTACGATCGATTCATTCGTATCGTCGGAAAATCTGAATGGAGGCATCCAACTCGAGGCGGACCCAGGACCCGTGACACTGTCGGGCGCTAAAATCTGCAATAACAACCGAATGTTGGGGACTTACAGCGGTGGCGTGAACATATCCGACTCTGCCAATGTGATCGTTACAGGGAGCACGCTTTATAACAACGGCAGCTCACAGTTCATGGTTTGGGGGAGGAATGGCGGAATTACTGTGACGGACTACAAGACTCAGGCAACGACTCAAGTCTATAACCAAAACTTTACCTTCGATTCGAATACTATCGTCGCTACAGGAACGCAGGAGCTTTTCAAGGACAACTATTTGACACAAGATTGGAGCCTTCTTGCGAATACCCTGGCTTCTGATTACAACATCTGGTGGAACGCCAGCAATGCTTCTGCCTTTGTAGTACCGGTACCCGTCGGACATACTATCAAGACCTTTAGTGGCTGGCAGTCACTTACCAAGCAGGATTCACATTCGGTGTTTTCCTCACCGGCAACGAGCTGTGACGTCACGGCCGACTCTCGTGACTATCAGTTCATAGTCAACTCCGCCTCCAAGACAGTCAGTCCGGGGGCAAAGAGTTCCTATGTGCTCACTGTTTTCCCCCTCGCGTTTACCGGGGCTATTTCGCTAAAAGCCGACGTAAGCGCAATTGCAGGTGCAACTGCCAGTTGGAGCGCAGCGTCGATTCAAACTTCCGGTTCATCCACCTTGACGGTCAGTACTGGCTCGTCGACGAAAGCTGGTACCTACCCAGTGACCATGATCGCGAACAGCGGCAACCTAACCCGCACGGTCACGGTTTCCCTAGTTGTGAATTGACACAAAAACTCTGCGGCGCCGGCGCATCGCCGGTGCACACCAGGGGAGCGGTGCCGTAATCGACTTGCGCTTCTTGGCCGGGTGCGGTGGTACGGTGACGATCACGACTCGGCCTTCGGGCGTTTGGGCTCCATGCCGGGCTCCGTGCCGATTGCGCACAAAGCGCTGCAGTTGGGTTGTTGTTGACGGTCCCCGAAAACAACCGATCTTGCCCCACCGCAGTTGGTGATCAGTTCATTGGCGCGTTTTGGCGCTCGCCGCACCATAGCTTATCAGCAAAATTGGCTCAGTGCCGATGGTCACCGAGCCGCTGATAGAATGCGTGTTACCTTCTAAATCCCGATATTGCGTGTACTGGCTGGGGGGAAGAATGGTACTGGTTGCGGCAGTATTCCACACCGCCAGTGCCTGATAGCCCTCGGGCCGACTGAGACCGCAAGTCCACACTGTGCCCCTAGCTGCGCAAGGTGTAGACATAGTGGCTCCAACCATCCAGCTCTCCACGTTGCCATAACCAATCCCTGCAGAATTAAGAGTTTGAGTGGCAGTCCGATTGATCAGCGTGCCGCAGGCATCATATGCATACCAATAGTGACGTTGGATGCCGTTGCTCCAGTAAAGGAGCTCGATTCGGCCGATGTAAGCCTGTTCGCTCATACCTGAAATAACCACGCCGCAACCTCCCCAGCGCCCTGCTTCGGTGGCGTAAATAGTAGCGGAGGAAGGATCAATTCCGTTGCTGCTTAAAATACTTTTAAACTGGTTTATATCTGTGATTTGTGCTTCTGGGTTAGGCTCATTGATATGAAAGTCATAACAATCAAACGTTTTAGGACCGCCCTCTGCGAAAAAGTCGTTCATGAACGTGACGTAAGAAGGATAGGTAGGGTCAATAATGAAGGCAGGTGAGCAAACTTTGGCACCGGTGTCGTTGGCCCTTACTGTGTTCAAGAAATCCGTCTCCAGCGTTCCGCTGGTCCTATAACGATTGACCATGCTAGTAAGATATTCCTTCCACATGCAGTCCGTAGTGGACAGTCCTGTCAGTGAGCCTTGACACGCGGTGATAGTCGTCAGGTCAGAAGGAGGAGCAGGACATTTACTTATGCCAGGAATGGCAGAAGGGAAACAATTGGTGGTGTCAGAAACCGCCCACTGAGGCTCGTAGGCGTGGGACTGAAAGACTGGGACATTGTGATTCTTGGCGAAACCCACCACCTTATCCAGCGCCCCCCATGCATAAATGCCGCGAGAAGTCTCCGTATACATCCAAGCGGTGACTACTCCTTTTCCTGTGGCACCCACCACAACAGGTGCCAAAATTGGGGTCGAATATGGAGTTTGAACCCCCGCATACATACCAAAGAACGTCGATGGGATTGTTGCATCCGACGTGCCTTGAACTCCGGACCCGGATAGCGCGTTGACGTCAACCCGCCCGCACTGAAGCCCGCTCCGGATACTGTAACCCGCGAGATCGTCACACTTGAATCTCCCAGATTCGTCAGCGTTACGTTCTGAGAGCTTGTCCTTCCTACAGTCACGTTGCTGAAGCTCAGGTCCGTTGGATTCGCCGTCAACTTGAGTGTCGCCGTCACGCCAGTAAGGCGAGCCCCTGAGCAGCCGGAAAACTCAACGATGGACAATACAACAAGAACGAAGACCGTTAGGTAAACAAGTCTGCAGTTTGTCCCTTCGGCACGGTTTGCGATGCCGAGCAACAGCACTCGCCGTACCGGAGTAGCTAGCGTTTTCACCTTAAACTCCCAACATCGCGCCGACGAGGTCAAGGTGTACCTTGCCCCCATCCATACGGACTCGTGGCGTCTGATCGCGCCGGCACTGTCAGTCAAAGTTGCGTAAGGACAAAAGCTCCAAAGTAACGCTCCACACAAACTTGGATCCATAGACAAGGTAGCGACGCCACAGCCTTCGCGGCTCCTGCAGCAAACGGAAGACGCACTCGAGACCGTGTTCCCGCATCCAACTTGGGGCTTGTTTGGTCCGTCCGCTGTTGAGGTCGAAGGCGGCGCCGACGCCAACGATCACGGGAACCTGAAGCTTGGGCCGGTGTACGTACATCCAGTGTTCCTGCTTCGGGGTGCTCAATCCAATCCAGAGAATGTCAGATCTCGCCTCATGGATCGTTGCTAGCATTTCTTCGTCTTCTTCTGTTGAGAGGGGTCGGAAAGGTGGCGAATAAGTGCCCACTACATTTATTCCAAACTGCATTGCCAGACTTTCGGCCAGGCGGTCTGCTACACCGCTCATCCCTCCCCAAAAGAAATGCCGATACTTAGAGCCTGTGATACGACAGAAGGACAGCATGAGTTCCGGCCCATACACGCGGCGCTTTAAATCATACCCATGGTGTCGGCCAAGCCACACTAGTGGCATGCCGTCGGGCACCACGAGATCAGCTGAGTTGAGGATTTGCTTGAAGGAAGGATCGTGCTGAGCCTCTGTCACTCCGTGCATACCTGTTACGGCAATAAAATGACATTCCTTCTTGCCCGAAATCCAACGGTCCATTTGGGCTACCACCTCGGGGATCTGGACGGCGTTTACTCGGACACCCAATACCTTGAACACGGCATCTTTTCGGGCTTGCCGCTGAAGGGTCGGCGCGTGCTGAAGGGTCGGCGCGTTTGGGAGCACTTGATCATCCATCATGGTTCTGCTCTATGTGGGAGTGCGGTCTGCGTGGTTCTTAATCCAGATTC
>WNGK01005854.1_pt1 | contig 12974 bp, 16 predicted proteins | sample 5400601 | NCBI WGS metagenome assembly WNGK01 (sample SAMN13153376, study PRJNA577476) | soil metagenome | isolation source: 60 cm soil or saprolite under Garry oak tree replicate 1 | place: USA:California | collected 2016-06-15 | reverse complement strand
CCCGTTCCCGAGTTCGACTTCCGGCTCCCCGGCGTCACGTCCATCTCGGCCGACACGCACAAGTTCGGGCTCGCTGCGAAGGGGACCTCGGTGGTGCTCTACCGGGATGTCGAACTGCGCCGGCACCAGTACTTCGTGGCCACGGACTGGCCGGGCGGGCTGTACTGCTCGCCGACGCTGGCGGGGAGCCGGCCGGGCGGCCTGATCGCGGCCTGCTGGGCGGCCATGGTCGCCACCGGCGAGGAGGGCTACCTCGAGTCCACCCGGCGGGTCATGGAGACGGCCGCGGAGATCCGCCGGGGTGTGGAGTCGATCCCGGAGCTCCGGGTCATCGGCGACCCCCTGTGGATCGTGGCGTTCGCCTCCCGCTCCCTGGACGTGTACCGGGTGCTGGACCGGATGGCGTCTGGAGGCTGGGGGATGATCGGCCTGCAGCGCCCGCCGGCCCTGCACTTCTGCGTGACCCCGCGGCACGCCCAGCCGGGGGTGGCCGAACGGTTCGTGTCCGACCTCCGCGACGCGGTGGCGGGAGTGAAGGCCCACCCCAAGGAGAAGGGCGCCATGGCGCCGGTGTACGGCACCGCGGCCACGATGCCATTTCGCGGGATCGTGGGCGACATCCTGGAGCGATACATGGACCTGCTGTACGAACCGTGACGGGCCCGGCCCGGCCGCTCGCGCCCGGCGCGGAGCTCCGGGTTCGCCGGCCTCGCGTAGCCGGGCGGAGGAGCGGCTACGTGGGCAGCATGGCCCGCAGGGCCATGCGGTCGACCTTGCCCACCGGCGTCAGCGGCACCGAGGGGAGCGTGGTGATCTGGCGCGGGTACTTGTGGGCGCCGAGCCTCGCCTTGACGAACTCCATGAGCTCCTCGGGTGTGGCCGTCTTTCCCGGCCCGAGCTGCACGAATGCCGCCACCTCCTCGCCCAGGCGCTCGTCGGGCTTGCCGATGACGCCGGCAAGGGCGACGGCGGGATGCTCCAAGAGGGCGTCCTCGACGTCGCGCGGGTACACGTTGAAGCCGCCCCGGATGATGAGGTCCTTCTTCCGGTCCACGATGAACAGGTAGCCGTCACGGTCGACCCGGCCCATGTCGCCGGTGTGCAGCCAGCCGCCGGCGAGGGTCCGTTCGGTCAGGTCCGGTTCCTTCCAGTAACCGAGCATCACGCCGCTGCTTCGAACGCACACCTCGCCGACCTCGCCGGCCGGGAGCTCTTGTTCGGCGTCGTCCACGATCCGAACCTCGTAGCCGGAGATGGGTGGGCCCACCGAGCCGAGCCTGCGCCGGCCCGGCAGGTTCACCGACACCACCGCGCCCGATTCGGTGCAGCCGTAGCCCTCGAGGACCTCCACGCCCGGGACCCGGCGTTCGAACTCCCGCACCACCTCGAGGGCCAGTGGGGCCGCGCCCACGTTGACGAACCGGAGCGACGAGAGGTCGTGGTCCTCCAGCGGCATCCCCAGGAGGATCTGCAGCATCGAGGGGACCATGGCCGCCCGCTGCACCTTCTGGTCCTGGGCCAGTTGCAGGAACGACATCGGGTCGAACCACCGCATGAGCACGGCGACCCCCGGCTCGGGCGAGTGCATCCCGACGATGGTGGTGATCAGGCCGAACGCGTGCGACAGGGGCAGCGGGACGATGGCGCGCACCGAGTTCGGCACGTAGGAGCCGTCGGTGGCGCTCTTCGCGCAGAACCACAGGTTCTCGTGCGAGAGCATCACGCCCTTGGCCCGCCCCGTGGTGCCGCCCGTGTACATGAGCGCGGCGAGGTGGCCGTCGTCCCGTTCGACGATGGGCTGAGGTTCCGCCTCCACCAGCGCCGACGTCGGAACCACGGCGCCGTCCTCCGGCACTGGGCCCGCCACGACGATCCACCGAAGCGCCCCCAGGCCTTCGGTCGCGCCGAGGACGCTCGGGAGGAATTCGGGGCTGGTCACGATGGCGAAGGCCTCCGAGTCGGCCAGGATGCGCCGAAGCTCCTCCGCCCCGACCAGGAAGATCACCGGGGTGATGGCGGCGCCGGCCCTCCACAGGGCGGTGTACACGACGCCGACGTCGGGTGAGTTCGACATCAGCACGACCACCCGGTCGCCCGGCGCCACCCCGAGATCCGCGAAGCCGGCCCCCAGCCGCCGGCTGCGTTCGAATAGCTCGCCCGAACGGAACCAGGTGCCCTCGTACAGGACGGACTCGTAGTCTCCGTTGCGTTCGAACGACCGCTCGGACAGGAGCGCGAGGTTGTGCTCGCCGGGCCCCATGGTGGGGGTATCTTCGGCGACCCGCCGACGCGAGGTCAACGGGATGTGACCGTGCTGCCGAACGGCCTCGGTGGGTGACGCCGTCCACCGGTTCGGCAGCAGCGGGGGCTTCTCACCGGGCGGCGTGGTCGACGGCGGTTTGTCCGGCACGCGGACGGGGAGTAGGGTGCTGCCCAAGGAGGTGGTGCCCCATGTTCCAGAACGCGCCGGTATCTGCTCAACTGCCCGCGTCGGACTTCGACCGGGGGAAGAAGTTCTATCAGGAGACACTCGGGTTCACGATCGCCATGGAATTCGACGGCGGGGCCCGCTTCGACGCCGGGAACGGCACGTTCTTCTGGGTCTACCCGAGCCAGTTCGCGGGAACCAACCAGGCTACGGCGATGGCGTTCGAAGTCGACGACGTCGACAAGGCGGTGGAGGACCTGGGCGGCCGCGGGATCACCTTCGAGCAGTTCGATCTCCCGTACGGCAAGACGGACGAGCGCGGCATCGTGGACTTCGGCGGGTGGAAGGGCGCCTTCTTCAAGGACAGCGAAGGCAACATCATCGCCGTGGGCCAGGTGGCGAGCGCCTAGCTGGCCCGCCTGGATTCGAACCAGGACTAACTGATCCAGAGTTCGTGCAGGCGTGGGCAGCGACCAGCCAGTTCCCTCTGTTTCCGCTGGTCAGCGTACTACTTCGTGTTGCCCGGTGTCGCCTGGTGGTGCCCCGTGGCATCTGGTCTGTTGATCATTGTTGATCAGATGGGGGGGCGCCGGTTCGCTTGGGGCTTTCAGTCGGACGCCTCGATTTCGCCCTTGGCGAGTCGAGCTGCGAACTCATGCCAGTCATGATCCGAGACGGCGCCCGGAATCTCGTGCCAGTCCGACACGGCGTCCTGGTACTCCCACTCGACCTGATGCTTCACGTCGTCGAGGGTCTCGTGCCACGTATCGCCGCCGAACTCTCCGTCGGCCGCGATCCGGTAAAGCATGAAGCTCGTGTCGTCCCCAGTAGCGATCAGGACTCTCGCCCGAGGCATGAGTGTCCCGCCTTCCTCGGGTAGGCCCCAAGTGTGGCGCGTGCGCCCCTCTGGGCCATCAGGATCCACGAACGCGTAGAGACGAGTTACCAGAGGCTTCGGCGGCTCGTGCTTTGGCTCGATGGGAGGAGGAACGAGCGTGATCGGCCCGGGGTCGACGTAGCCGCAGCGCGGGCATGTCAGATCCCGGCGAGGCACCTGCCAGCGACACGACGGGCAGACTCGGAGTCCGGCCGTGGATTCCACAGCCGACAATGATGGCATCAGTTAGTGGGGGAGCGGTCGTCCTGGCGGGGGTCGACAGCTGGGGCGCGCACTTCCCCGGGACTTCCGCTAATGAGCCGGGCGCAGACGGGACGGTGCGTCGTGCTCCTTCGCGCCGCGATGTGCTCATGGTTACGGCGGAAGCTTCGGATGGTCGGTTGAGGTCCTGGGTCATGCCCTTTCGCCACGAAGGGGACAGGGTGCTTGTTGAGGCGACCCGGGAGGAGCCTCTGGTGATCGGATTCTCTGAGCCTATACGCCTTGTGTGGGCGAGTGCTCGGGAGGAAGACCGCTGACAAGGGGTCCTTCTGGGATTCGGGAGGCGCCTGAGACGCGTATGTTGCCTTCTCGAATCAAGCATGTAGACTTCTCGATATGGAGATGGACAGATCGCTTCTCGATCGGGCGTTGGAGACCCTTGGAGCGACTCTTGAAGCTCGTGGTCAGCGGTACGAGCTCGTCGCCATCGGGGGCAGCGGACTCATGCTGGTCGGGCGGATCACACGGCCGACGAAGGACCTCGACATCGTGGCCTTGGTCGAGAATGGAAGCCTCGTCCCGGCGGACCCGATGCCGGCAGACCTCGTCGAGGCCAGCGCCGACGTCGGTCGGGCCCTCGGGCTGGCAGAGGACTGGCTGAACCCAGGGCCTACCGAACTCCTTCGCTTTGGGCTTCCCGATGGCTTCCTCGATCGCGTCGAGACGAGGCGCTACGGCGCGCTCACGCTGCATCTCGCTGGGCGCTTCGACCAGATCTGCTTCAAGGTCTACGCCGCGGCCGACCAGGGGATGCGGAGCAAGCACGCGGCCGACCTTCGTGCTCTGCAGCCCACTCCCGAGGAATTGCTGGCGGCCGCCCGATGGTCGACGACTCACGATCCGTCGGAGGGTTATCGACAGGAGCTCGTGGGCCTCCTCGCGGCATTCGGAGTGGAGGACGCGGATGCCGAGCTTTAGCGAGCAGCTGCAGGAACATGTCCTGGACCTCGTGTGGAGCCTGTGGGCCGAGCTGGGGGTGTCGGGGTGGACGAGGCGCCACACGTCGCATGCGATCGATCCCGAGCCGCTCATCTTGTTCACCGCGTCCCTCGGCGATACGGATCCGCGGCTTCGCGACGAGGCGACGGATTGGTGCGTTGCGTACGGCCGCTATGTATCCGCTGCGCGGCTTCGGAACCTCCTCGTCCATGAGGCGACCGACGCGCGCAACGCCTTCGGCGAGTTCGCGGCAACCGTCAACGCCCACTCCTCGCTCAGGTGGCCGGACGCCACCGAGCCTCGTCGCTTTCAGCACACCGGACGCTCCCAGATTGTCGACTTCCACCGGCCTTCGCTCGTCGCGCTCCGACTGAGGGCACTCTTTGGGGTTGGGGCGCGCGCTGAGATCCAGCGCGTGTTCCTCGCCAACGCCTCGGCGACGCTCTCGGCCGCTGAGCTTGCGCCTGAGGCCGGCTACACGAAGCGAAACATCGCCGAAACTCTGGACGCGTTGCGCATGGCCGGGCTCCTTGAGGTCGTACCGGTGCGCAACCAGCTTCGGTATCAGTTGGCGAAGGCAACGGAGCTTCGGGCGATGGTGGGCGCGATCCCGACTGTGTTCCCAAGGTGGCATGCGATCTTCCATGTCTTGGAGCGGTTGCTCGAGACGGCTAGGAGGGCTGAGTCCCTTGCGCCAGAAGTCCGTGCTGTGGAGGCCGCTCGGACGTTGAATGACTTGCAGGCCGATCTTCGCCTCGCCGGCGTCGCGAAACCCCCCCAGGACGTGGTGGCGGAAGATCTGTGGCCAGCCTTCGAACGATGGGCGGCTCAAGTGACGGAGGTCTGGTCGTCAGGCACCTTCAGCTCCGCTCCATTAATGGCAACTGTCCGATAATCGGGTCCGCGGCTCACCAAGAGATCCAATCCGATGAACGAGCTGAAACCAAGGGGTAGAGGGAAGATGGGAGGGAGTTGATCGACGACCTTCAGTTGAGCCTAGTGGCGGACCTGTCGCCTCATCTCGCAGGCCCGATACCTGTATCGCTATCCGCGGGACCGGCCCAAGAGGCTGTCTGCCTAGCTGTACACGAAGCCGACCGCGAAGCCTTGTTTGCTCAGCACTCCCAGCCGGGGTGGGCGACGTTCCCCAAGCCCCGCGCAGAGCATCGGTACGAGGCCTCGGTTCTCGTGCACGACGGGCGTAACGTGCGACGGACTGCCATCGAGGACGACACGTCCTTCCCGCACGTCCAGCCGATGCCGAATGGGGAGATCCTTCTCGTGGGAGCCAGGTGCCAGCGGCTTCCAGACGGCTCTGCTCAGCTCAACGCGCGCGTCTACGGTCCAGATGGTCAGCTCCGCCACGAGTTCTGCCTCGGTGATGGCATCGAAGACGTGCAAGCCACGCTGGACGGGAATGTCTGGGTGTCTTACTTCGATGAAGGCATCTATGGGAACTTCGGCTGGGGTGGGCCAGATGGACAGGAGCCCCTCGGAGCAGCGGGCCTCGTGCGCTTTGATGCCGAGGGCAGGGAGGAGTGGCAGTATCGACCACCTGATGGAGTTGGCGCCATCGACGACTGTTATGCGCTGAACGTCGCCGACGGGATGACGTGGGCCTACTACTACTCTAATTTCCCTCTGGTTCGGATCGATCCGGCTGGCAACGTTGATGTCTGGCGAACGGATGTTCACGGAGCCCGGGCGTTCGCGATCTGCGAGGACCAAGTGCTGTTCTACGGCGGGTACAAGGAAGAACGTCAGCGCTGCACGCTATGGCGGATCGGTGACGGAGAGGTAATGGACCCTCGTGAGCTCAGGTTGATTGTGCCCTCGGGCGATCGGTTCCAAGGCACCCGGCTCGTTGGGAGAGGATCGATCCTGCACGCCTTCGATGGCCCCATTTGGTATCAGCGCGACCTGCGGGTCTAAGCCCCTGATCGCCGCTCAGGAGCCAGTCCAAACAACAAGCGGGCGGGCGCCAGCAGATATATGCATGGCGTCAACTACTTCGCGGAGCAGCCGACTCGGCCACCAACAAGGCAGCCAGCTTGTTTCTGTTCTTGTCGTGCGCCCGGTCGCAGAGGTGGATGTAGCACCGCGTAATCTCAGCTGAGCCGTGGCCGAGGGCTTGCCTCATGTAGCTCTCCGGCCAGGCGGCTCGGGCCATCATCGAGGCGGCCGTGTGCCGCAGGACATGTGGAGTGGGGAGTGGGTTGAGCCCAGCAGCCTTGCACGCGCCGGCGAAGGCCCGGCCTCGGAAGCTCGCTGGCCAGACCTGGCTGCCGCTCGGGCTTGTGAAGACCGGCGCGTCCTGGCTCACCGGCGGTAGGGATCGGCGGCCTCTCGAAGGGCGTCGACCACGGTTGGAAGCAACGGCACATCACGAATGTCGTCATCTTCGGGCGTCCCGAGGTAAGGCTCACCGCCGTTCTCCTTGTAGGCGCGGCGAACGTGGAGGCACCCACCGTCCAGGTCCAGGTGCTTTCACTGCAAGACGCACGCCTCGCCGATCCGCAGGCCGGAGCACGCCATCACGTAGATCAGTGGTCGGTACATCGGGCGGATGGCCCTCGCGATGGCTTCGACCTCCCAGGCATCGAGCGGCCTCACCCCACGCGGCTCGGGGTTCGGCACGTCGATCGCTGTCGCTGGGTGGTAGTACCTCGGGAGCCGGCCGAGCTTCACGGCCACGTTGAAGATCCTTCGGACGAGCGCGTGGACCTGGCGGACCGTGGCCTTGCCGTCGCCACGCGACCGGCGCCGCTTCGCCCGGATCGTCGCCAGGAGCTCGGCCAGCGCTTCCGCGTCGACGTCTCGGATCGCCCGCGAGCCCAGCACCGGCTGCACGTGGTTCCGGAAGTTCAACTCGTAGTTCGTCCTCGACTTCGCCTCCTCGGGCCCGGCCAAGCGCATGAACTCGTGGAAGAACTCGGCCACAGTGATCTCGCCCTTCTTCGGATCGAGGTACGTGCCCTCGCGCACGCGGTGGCTCTGGCTGATCTGGTAGTCGCGGGCGTCCTTCAGCGTGTCGAAGGACGCCGCTCGCTGCGGCGCGTGCACCGTGCGGCCCGTTCGAAACACGACCTGGTACCTGCGCCGGCCGGCACGAGCCGTGTACTCGTAGATCCCGGGGTAGCGGGTTCTCTTCCGCTCCACCCCCCCACCTCGGTTGATCAGGGGAGGGAGCGGGGAGGTCGGCGACCCACCGCCGAGGCCCGAGAAGGGCCCTCTACCAGCGGCGTTGCCTTGCTGGCCCGCCTGGATTCGAACCAGGACTAACTGATCCAGAGTCAGTCGGGCTACCGTTACCCCACGGGCCAGTGGGTGGACCCGCACAATGCTACATGCCCGCCCGGCCGGCGATTCGGAATCGGGGTCGGCGTGGATGGGTCGGCCGCGATGATCCGGGCGAGGACCCTTGCGCAGCCCGGCCTGTTGACGGCCGCGCTTGGCAGCGGCAGCCGAAACCGAACGGGGGCCTTCACCACCGCGCAGGCGGACGCTAGCACTCGAGGCCATGCAGAACGTGGCCAAGTACGCGGAGGCGACCGCCACGATCCTCCGGCTCGCCGAGTCCGACGGGTATCTCCTGTTCGAGATCCAAGACGACGGTTGCGGGTTCGATCCGGATGAGACCGGCTACGGGACCGGCCTGCAGGGCATGTCCGACCGCCTCGACGCGATCGGCGGTGAGCTCGAGGTCGCGAGCGAGCCGGCACGAGGGACTCGGGTGCGCGGACGGATCAGGCTGCCCTGAACCAAGCTGCGGAGGGGCCCGATGGCGGAGCTCAACAACAGCCAGGCGACGATGGGCTTGCCCTCCTATCCACGCGTCCGCACGCCGCCAGCCGCGGGTTCCTCCGGCCCTTCGGCAAGATCGCGCTCCCGAAAATCGTGACGCCGTGGGGTTGCCTGGGGGGCGGGAGGGGTAATGTACGGTAACGAACACAGCGCCCCCCCGGAGGAGGTCAGGTGGAGATCGTCCGGGTCCTCAGCGCCTCTCCCACCGCCCCGGCCGAGGCGCGATCATCGCTGGTCCCGCTGAGTCGATCCGTTCCGCCCGATCGGCTGGACGATCTGCTTCTCGTGGTTTCGGAGCTCGTCACGAACTCGGTCTTGCACGCGGGCCTCAGGGAGGGGGAGCCGATCACCCTGTCGGTGGAGGGGAACGCGCGCCGCGTCAGGGTGGAGGTCGTCGACCGTGGCCACGGTTTCACGAATGACCGAGGCCGCGGCCCGACCGCACCCTCGGAGGAGCCAACGCGCGGCCTGGGACGGGGGCTGCCGATCGTGGCTCGGCTGGCCGACCGTTGGGGGATCAAGCCCGGCTCTCGGACCAAGGTGTGGGCCGAGCTCTCGTTCGGCACATAGCGGGGCTCCGAGCGGCTTGGTCCAGCCTCGGGCCGTCGGCCCCGGTCCCGCCTAGGTCTCCCAGCCGGGTGTGACCAACCGTTGGTACTCGGCCGTGATCACGCGGTAGCACTCGCAGGAGGCCTCCTCGAGTGCCGTTCGATCCAGCACGGTGATCCGCCCTCGGCGGTATTGGATGACCCCGGCGTTCTGCAGGGTTCGGGCAGCCACCGTGACGGATGGACGGCGAACCCCGAGCATGTCGGAGAGGAACTCCTGGGTCAGCAGGAACTCGTCCGACCCCGCTCGGTCATGCGTCTCCAGCAGCCACCGGGCGCACCGCTCCTGGATGGCGTGGACCCCGTTGCAGGCAACGCCCTGGGAGATCTGAGCGAACAGGGCCTGCGAGTATGCGAGCAGCACCTGCTGGAGCTTGCCGCCTCCCTCGATCTCCGCCCGGAAGTGGTCGGCGTTCATCCTGAGGGTCTCTCCGGGGACCTGCGCCATGGCCTGGGCGTTGCCGAGAGAGCCGCCCCCAAGGAAGGCATGGATGCCGACCATGCCCTCATTCCCGACGGTGGCGGTCTCCACGAACGAGCCATCCTCCATCGGGGTCATCAGGGAGACCACCCCCCACAGGGGGAAGTACACGTTGCGCATCCTCTCCCCGGGCCAGTGCAGCATGTCGTGTGGCTCGAGGGGAATCCGTTGCATGCTCGCCTCCAGGCGGGTCCGCTCACCGTTGGGCAACAGTTGAAGGAGGCGGTTCGAACGGCTGGACGTTGGGGTGCTCTGTACAGGAGCCGGCATCCGGCCCTCCTTCGGCTCGGGGAGACTCCACGAAGCTCGGGGCCGAAGGTTGTCCGGGAGGGCCTCCCTCCCCTGGGGCCGGGAACGCCGGAAAGCATCCGGGGTCGCTGTCTCCCAGACTGGACCCATCCTGCCAATACGTCAATGACGTCTCAGGGACCGGGCCGCCGGTGACGGGACGGCGGCCCAACGCCGTCCCCTCTGTACGGTCTTGGACCGACAGGCGCTCGTTCCGCCGATACGGTGTCCCCGTTCCATCGACTCGACGCGTCGGAGGCGGCGAGGGGCATGGCGCTCAGCGTTCACCAGGATTCGGACCCTCGGGCCTTTCGGCTCGTGGGCGAGCTCGACCTGGCGACCTGCGATCAGCTGATCAACCAACTGGACCCCGCTGTGCGAGCCGAGGGCGACCTCAGTCTCGACCTGGCCGCGCTCGAGTTCATGGACAGCTCCGGGATCCGCGTCCTGATCAGGGTGTGCCGGGGCCTGGGCGACCGTGGGCGGGTCATCCTGCGCTCGCCCACGGGAGAAGTGGCCAAGGTGTTGCGGCTCATCGGAGCCCACACCTTCCCGAACCTGCTGATCGTCGGCGAAGGGATATCCCCGTGAGACGGGCTCGTCCGTGGCTCGTGTGCCCCCATCGAACGCGCCCCGGTTCGGATTGGACCTCGCACGACATCCCGATCCCCTCGGGCTATTCCACGCTCGAGGCCGGCCTGGCCATCCTCGAACACCTGATCAGGGACCACCATGCCGTGGTGACCGCGACCGAGATCGGCCCCGACGGAACCGGTAGCTACATCGTGCGGATCCCCGGACCGCCCAGGCGGGCCGAGGATGGAAGCGACCCCGCGGTCCCCACCTGACCTGCGCTCCACTGAGGAGCCGACGCGAGTTCGCCTTGCCCCACGCCCGGGCAGGAGTTGGATGGCCAGGCGCGGTTCGGTCTACCGTTGCCTCGGCCGATGAGGCGTGCACGGTTGTCGGCGGGGAGGCGGTCGGGTGTGAACAAGGCGGAGCTGGTTGGCGAGATCGCCGCGCGGACGAAGCAGCCGGCGACCGAGGTCTCGGCGGTGGTGGACGAGCTCGTCCGCGTCGTCACAACGGCGGTGGCTCGCGGGGACAAGGTCGTGCTTTCGGGATTCGGAACCTTCCACCGGAAGGCTCGGGCCAAGCGGGTGGCCCGAAACATCTGGGCGGACGAACCACTGCCCCTGCCTGCGGCCAACGTCCCGGCGTTCCGGCCCGGGAAGTCCTTCCGAGAGGTCGTGGCTCGGCGGCGCAGGCGAGCTCCGGTCCCCGGCGGGCGAGGCGCCCGGCCGGGAGGTTTCGCTTGACGAAGGTTCGAGCCCGACCCTACGGTGGAATGGTTCCACCAGGCCTGCCTTGGAGGGACCTCGGTGAAGAAGCTCGTCTTCGATGCGATCCTCGTGGCCGTCCCAATCCTGATCGCGCTGGCCGGCCTGGTGAAGGCGAGCCGCCGGAAGGCGGGGCGGCGTTACGTTCCCGATCCGGCGATCGAACGCGGCCTCCGAGATGTGGATGCAGGGCGGGTCTCCAGCCGGTCCGAACGACCCCAACCGATCACCGGCGAAACCGTCCATCCGGCGGAGGTGACGGCCGACGCTCCGTCTCCGCCGAGGGCCGACCTGGGCGCTTCGAGCCTCGGCGCAGGGCCGCATGGGCTCCTCGGAAGGAGCACCGCGGCGCGGCTCCTGACCATCGCCGACGACATGCGGTCGACGTTGGAGGCGGGCCTCGAGCCCGCCATCGACCCCCGACCCACCGAGAAACCCGCCCAGGAGGACATCGCGGCTCCGGCCGAACTGGACGAGACGGTGACCCGCCTGGCCGACCGCGGCCCGGGTTCGAAGCGCCAGCGCCGCCACCGACGGAGGTCCCACCGCGACGGCGCCGACGGCGCCGAGGAGACCGGCCAGGGCGCTGGTTGGAAGCGGAAGTCCTCCCGAGAACACCCCAAGCGGGCGGTCAACGACTGACACTCGACCTCAACCTCGATCGAGGTGAGCGTCAACTCGAACGTTACGGTGAGGGTGCGCGAGGGCGGCGAACCGGTGGTGGTCCTCGGAGCGGGCGTCAGAACCGGTCGCCGTCAGCTGAACGTGACCAGCCGGAGGTTTCGCGCCAACTTCCGCCCGCCCTCCTCGGCCACGTCGAGGTTCACCCGCTGGCCGATCCGCAGGTACCGGATCCCGGATCCCTCCGTGGAATCGGCGTCGATGGCCACCTCGGTTCGATCGTCCAGCAGCAACGAACCCGCCCGCTCCTCGATGTCGTAGTCCTTGATCGTTCCCTGTGCCATGGACTCCAGCCCTCCTCACGCCCGGTCCAGCGACCAGAGTCTCCGTGCCAGGCCCATCTCGAGGCAAACCGAGCGGGTTCGGGAGCGATGGCTCCGTGCGATCAGCCGGGCCAGGTCCCCGGGACGGTCGAGGTCCTCCTCGAGCCCCGGCGCCCGAACCTCGACCAGCTCGATGCCGCGCCTCGACGCCTCCCACCGATGGCGGTCGAAGGAGGCCCGGCCGAACTTCGCCGGGATGACCGAGGCGGGACGCCGCAGCAGCAGGTTCGTCCCGCCGTCGGAGGCCGCCGGCGCCGCCACCACCGGGCCGTCGGTGTCGAGCGCCGCGCGGATGTCAGCAGCGGTCACGTACGGAAGGTCTCCGAGGACGACGGCCAGGACGTCGAAGGGATCGGGGAGCATCGCTTCGATCTGCCGGACGGCGCCGAGCAGCGATCCGCGCTCGTCCCGCACGGGCCTGGCGCCCCGTGCTCCGGCGGCCTCCAGCACGACCGGGTCCGGTGAGACCACCCACGTCTCCCACCCGGCCTGGCCCACACACGCGCCCAGCACGTCGTCCAGCTGGGCCAGCGTGAGGGCGGCCCGTTCGGATCCGGTGAGGACCGAGGCCAGGCGGCTCTTCGACTGCGGCAGCGCCTTCACCGGGACCGCGACCACCTGCATGGGTTCACCTTAGAATATGCGCGGCCCGATCCCGCAAGGAGCCCGCCGGAGGAGCCGTGCGAAAGCCCGAGCCCTGGTTCCAGCTCGCCGCGTGGACGCTTCGCCCGCCCGTGGCCCTGTGGTTCAACTGGCGGTTCGAAGGGCTCGAGCACATCCCGGGGGAGGGGCCCGTCCTCGTGGCCTGCAACCACATCTCGTACTTCGACCCGCTGGCTCACGCGAACATGATGCTGAAGGCCGGGCGGCGGCCGCGCTTCCTCACCAAGTCCGAGCTCTACGGCAACCCGTTCCTGCGACGG
>WNGK01005853.1_pt1 | contig 12974 bp, 10 predicted proteins | sample 5400601 | NCBI WGS metagenome assembly WNGK01 (sample SAMN13153376, study PRJNA577476) | soil metagenome | isolation source: 60 cm soil or saprolite under Garry oak tree replicate 1 | place: USA:California | collected 2016-06-15 | reverse complement strand
ATTCCTCAATCGTCGGTTGAAGCCGATGGATTTCGTCGATGAAAAGGACATCGCCTTTTTCAAGACTGGTGAGAAGCCCGGCGAGCTCGCCCGCTTTTTCAATCACAGGTCCGCTCGTATTTTTGATGTTCACGCTCATCGCATTCGCAATGATGTAAGCGAGCGTGGTCTTGCCGAGGCCTGACGGGCCGCTCAGCAGAATGTGCTCGAGCACGTCGCCACGTTTCTTGGCGGCTTCCACCATCAATTCCAGCCGCTCGCGCACCTTTATTTGGCCCGTGAACTCGCTGAACGCCGGCGGCCGCAGCGAGATTTCGAAAGCGGCATCTGGTTCAGGCGTTTTCATCAGTGCTTCGGAGAGTTCATAGCATTTGAGCCAGGAAAGACGAAGAAGTTTTCAGGCACAGATTGAACGCAAAGTTGCAGAAGATTGCGGTGATGGTGACCAAACTAAAAGTAATCGACAAACTGCCGGCGAGATAAATTGAGCTGCTCGCCGAAGTTCATCGACATTTTCCGTCGAATAAAATTTTACTGGTGGCCGATGGCAGCGAGGGACAGAGATATCTCGGCGAAAAAAGTGCTGATTAACTCGGCCGATTGGATTTGCCGACGCGCGGGACTATCTCGCGCGTTTCGTTTTTCTGTGCGAGCATCTCGAGTCTGTGGTTTTTCTAACAAAAAATTATCTCAATCCACAGATGAAACGCTGTCGGCTAATTGCTTTGATTCTGAGCGCCGGTTTGATTGCTGTCGCTCCATCGAGCGCAGTCATTCTTTATGGAACCGACGATCCCAGCGTAAATACGACCGCGCCTGCCGGCGCATTGGCGGGCAGCGGGTGGCAATACGAGGGACGGTTCGGAAGTTATCTCGGGACCGTGATCGCCTCGAACTATTTCATTACAGCGAAGCACATCGGCGGCAATGTTGGTCAAGTGTTTACTTTCAACGGGAATTCGTACACGACGACGGCGGTGTTCCGAGATACTGCCAGCGATCTCGCGATTTGGCAGGTCGCCGGGACATTTCCATTTCAAGCACCCCTCTACAGTAGCCCGGCCGGTAGCGAACCCAATCTCGCTTTGGTCGTCTTCGGGCGTGGAACCCGCCGAGGTAATCCAGTGTTCGTTGGCAGCGATTCCCACTTGGGTGGCTGGCTTTGGGGTGTGTTCGATGGCGTGCAGCGTTGGGGCACTAACGTTATTGGTTCGATCTTCGACGATCCTACCGACGGCAAATTGCTGCGCGTGCCGTTTGACGCAAACGCGGGGCCAAATGAAGCGCACTTGTCATCAGGTGATTCCGGCGGCGGAGTGTTCGTGTTAAACAGCAGCACGAACAGATGGGAATTGGCCGGCGTTAATCTCGCGGTAGATGGACCGTTCAGCATTTCGACGGATGGCAGCAATCCATTCAACGCGGCGATGTTCGATACGAGCGCGCTTTTCGTAAAAAGCGACCAAGGCGATTGGATAACGGCGCCTAACCCGAGCGCTTTTTACGCAACTGAAATTGCTGCGCGCAGAGACTTCATCCAGTCGATAGTGGGATTTACCTTTTACGTCTCGAACAGGGGTAACAATGCTATCGAGAAATTCGATGCGAGCGGCACCGATCTGGGCACCTTCGCCAACTCAGGTTTAAATTGCCCTTATGGTCTGGCCTTTGACGCGAGCGGCAATCTTTATGCGGCGAACTTTAATAACAACACCATCGAGAAGTTTGATTCGAATGGCAATCCGACTCTCTTCGCCAACTCCGGCTTGAACGGGCCGGTTGGTCTGGCCTTTGATGCGAGCGGCAATCTTTATGCGGCGAACTTTAATAACAACACTATCGAGAAATTCGATGTTAGCGGCACCGATCTGGGGATCTTCGCCAACTCAGGTTTAAACGGCCCTTATGGTCTGGCCTTTGACACCAGCGGAAACCTTTATGTGGCGAACAACAGAAACAATACTATCGAGAGATTCGATTTAAGTGGCAATCCGACTCTCTTCGCCAACTCTGGCTTGAACGGGCCGGTTGGTCTGGCCTTTGACCCTAACGGCAATCTTTATGCGGCGAACCTTAATAACAACACTATCGAGAGATTCGATTTGAGTGGCAATCCGACTCTCTTCGCCAGCTCTGGCTTGAACGGGCCGGTTGGTCTGGCCTTTGACCCTAGCGGCAACCTTTATGCCGCGAACGGTAATATCAATACCATCGAGAAATTCGATTCGACGGGAAGTCCCACAGTTTTCGCCAGCTTGGGCTTGAGCTATCCCGTTTTCATCGCGGTGCGGTTGACACCGACACCAACTATCCAGGTAACGGTCCAAACAAATCCAACTGGTCTTACCTTCACCGTTGATGGGACTACTTACACGACAGCCCAGACATTTTCCTGGGCGTCCGGTTCGAGCCACGCTATTGCCACAACTTCACCGCAGAGCGGTGCAGCTGGAGTTCGGTACGTGTGGAGTAAGTGGAGTGATAGCGGGACGATTTCACATACGGTCGCGCCCGCTAAGAACACGATCTACACAGCGACGTTCACCACCCAATATTATCTGACGATGAGTGCTGGGAGTGGTGGTACTGTAAGTCCCAGCAGCGGATGGAAAAGTAGTGGCACGACCGTCTCGATCACAGCAACGCCAACCAATAACACTTCAGTAAGTTACACTTTTAGCAGCTGGACTGGCAGTGGCACAGGCTCTTATTCTGGGACGAACAATCCAGCTTCAATCACAATGAGCGGGCCTATTACGGAGACACCCGCCTTCACTCAGAATCCGGTAAACATAACGGTTCAAACGAGTCTCGCGGGTCTTAGCTTTACGGTTGACGGCACCAATTACAGCGCCGCCCAAACGTTTTCCTGGACGCCTGGTTCGAGCCATACTATTGCCACCACTTCACCACAGAGTGGCGCAGTTGGAGTTCGGTACGTGTGGAGTAATTGGAGTGGCGGCGGTACGATTTCACATACGGTCGCGCCCACTAAGAACACGATCTACACAGCGACGTTCACCACCCAGTACTATCTGACGATGAGTGCGGGAACCGGTGGGACGGTAAGTCCCAGCAGCGGATGGAAAAATAGTGGCACGATCGTCTCGATCACAGCAACGCCAACTAATAACACTTCAGTAAGTTACACTTTTAGCAGCTGGACCGGCAGTGGCACAGGCTCTTATTCTGGGACGAACAATCCGGCTTCAATCACAATGAGCGGGCCTATTATGGAGACGGCCGCCTTCACTCCGTAAGGCTTCGCGAATATTGAAAACACTCCACTTATCTTATTTAAGAAATAGTTTGATTAGCAGGTCGCTTCTACGGCTTTCTTTCTCATCCCACTTTTACTCCGCTGCTTTGCGCTTCCTGAAACGGTAGCCGCTTCGAAACAGAAACCGGCGATTCGCGCAGCTGAAGGGTGGACTGAAAGCTCTCACTACCCAGCTTGAAAAGAGGCATCGCAAATCCAGAAGGTGAGCGCGCAGCTTGAGTTGGATTAGCCTGCACCGCAAACGGTGCTTAACGATGTGAGTAGGGGCGGTTCCGGCAAGAACGGGTTAGACCAACCAAATAAACAAGAAAGGAAACCAACAACAATGAAACTGAAAAACGAACAATCGTCGTCTGAATTCCGCAAACCGATATTGAGTCAAATCTACGAAGTTGGCGGCACATTCTGCATCGTTATAGCAACTTTGTTTGCTATAGGCGGGGTAGCCGTTTCTTTCCAACAACAGCAAGGAAGACTGGGATTTTTCTTTGCCAGTCTCAGCCTAGCTCCTGGTATTGCGTTCGTCGGTCTGCTGGCGCTCGGAATCGCGCAAGTGATTAACGCGATAGTTGAAACAGCGTTCAACACGAGCAAGCCGGAGTAGTAATAGTAATCAATCCGTGAGAGAATCAACAGTTGGGGTAGCGTTGACCCCATGCGGATGCTGACAGAAGGCGACACCGTTCGCGACACGTACGAAGTTGAACGCTTTCTCGGCGAAGGCGCCTTCGCCGAGCTATATCGCGTTAAGCACCGCTTTCTCGGTCGCCAAGCAATGAAGGTCTTCAAGCGTGTCGGTATGGGTAAATCCGCTCACGCTCCTCGCGACGGTACCGAACACGGGCGCCTATACTGATTCCACTGGCGGCCACGGCTGGGCTACCTACACGTACCGAGTGTGTCAGGCCGGCACTTCGACCTGCTCGAGCAATGCGACGGTGAGCTTCGGTGGTCCGGGGCCCTAGAGAAATCAAGTAGCCGACTTCAATCAGCGCAGCGCCGCGTTTGCTTTGTAGCCGCGCGTCGTCCACCCGCCTTCGCATTCGCTACGGCGAGGCAAGCAGGGCGACGTGTACAGCGCCTTTCCGACGTCGTTGAAGCTTTGGGCAAGCCCACATGATTCGTTACAAAGGTTTTTTTAACCATCCAAACGATTCAACGTGTAATGCCTCAACGTATCCCCGTGTCGCACTCCCACTGGACCTTTGTCATCTGGCCAGCCACAACATCAACTTCGAACGGACCATAGTGCCCGATTCCGTGTTTCTTGCCCTCCTTGGATACGGTGTAATGTCCGGGCGTCAGGGGAACGCGAAATCGCCCCTGATCATCCGTGGTGAACGATGAGACTTCCGCTCCCTTTTCGTTCTCCACGACGAAAGTGGCATTCGCGAGCGGTTTCGAACTCGGAGTGTCCGCCCTGATCGGTCCACCTTGAGTTGGACCAAACGTGATCACTCCTTCGATCCCTGTTCCTGATCCGGACTGTGTTTGCCCTGAAGAAAAGCAACCAGACATGACGAGGAGCACCAGAATTATCCGGAATTTTCGGAATTGCATTATCTAATTACTCTCACTACTTCGAATCGGGTCAAAACGTTCCGATCACGAGCGGGGGGATCGCCAGATGGGCCCGAATGATAAAACACCGGATGGCCCTCGTGCCACTATCGATGCTGCCCTGAAGAAAAGTCATAAAGTCGTCCCAAAAGTCGCTGGTCCCCGCGATCGTTTCGCTGGCGGGGCTGGCGGACGCAACTTATCTGACTGTGCAGGTGTTGACCAGCGAAACGCTTTAATTTCTGCCAGCGCACGATAATTGGAAACGCACGCCGGCTTGTGCTGAGTTTTCGCATTTTCTCTTGCACCTCGGGATGGTCATTGCTAAGCCCGTGTGATGCAAACCACGGTCCGATTAGCGAAAGGGAATTGTTCGTTCATCTTCCTATCAGTTGCTGTGATTTGTAGCGCGTCGCTCTGCGTCATTGGCGGAGTCCGGACGATTCGCGCACAATCGGCTGTGGAAGAGCAAATCGTTGTGACCGGCGAGGAGGTGCCAAGCGCTTACGGTGCGCCTCCGGGATTTTCGCGCAGCCGCTTTTCCAGTTTGACTAACGCGTATGTGTTGCCGCCGGGCGCCATTTACGCCGGAATTATTTATGAAGGCGACACATTCCGTCACGGACCGCCCGACCATCTCTTCACTGAAGAAGTCGAAGTGGGCTTGCCGCATCGTTTTGGCCTTGCATTCGAGATCGCCCAGGAACGATTCAACGGCGAATTTCAGAACAAGAGCTTTAGCGTGGAAGCGCGCTATGCGCTCGCCGACTGGAACAAGATCCCACTGAACCCGACCCTCTTTGCCGAATACAAATTTGGCACGGGGCGCATCCTGCGCGAAGAGCGCCCAGCGGAGGAAGAAATGGCCGCGGAGGAGATAGCTCGGCATGCCCGCCTGAACCTCGAGGACACCGGCCAAGAAGGTGACATGGAGTCAGAAGGAAAACCCAAAATGCCTGACGCATATGAATTCAGACTTTTATTGGCGGAAGATTTCGGCGAGCGGATCGAATGGGCAATGAATTGGTTTTTCGAGCAGGAAATCGGTTTCGATCGCGGGCGCGAATGGGGTTTTGCGCAAAGCGCCGTGATTCCGATCTGGCTCGAACACGAACGCCTCAAAGCGGGGGTAGAAATGCAGTATCGCAATTTCACCGACAAAGACACGCGCGGCGATCCGCTCAATGGTTTCGTTGTGGGCCCAACGATCGCGTGGAAGCCGACAAGCAATACGCGCTTGGATGTCTCACCGCTCTTTGGCTGCACGGATGACTCGCCGCGTGCGCAGGTGTTCGTCGTTTTCTCAGTGTTGTTCGGCCCCGGGGGGGCACCAGAAGGAGCTGAAGCGCCGGCGTCCACGCGTAACCGGTAGGCCATTTTCTTGTAGCGGCTGTCTACGACCATCGCTAAATGCAATCGGCTCGGAAAAGAAATGTGACTTCGAAGCCTTCGGGGTCTCCACACTATCTTGACCGCGTTTGCTCGTGCCGATAACTTGATTCTTGGAAAGGAGCTCGAGGTGAAAACCGAGGTGTCGATCGAATACTGCGTCGTTTGAAACTACACGCCGAAGGCCGTCAGTTTGGCGGACAAAATTCTTGAACTCGGCGAGCGCATCAAGTCACTCACGCTGATTCCCTCGAGCGGCGGCGCCTTCGAGATTCGCGCCAATGGCAAACTCCTCCATTCCAAACTCGACTCTGGCGACTGGCCGGACTTCGACGCCATCGTCAAGGCTATCAAAAAAACTTCCTGATCAATTTTCTTACCGACGGATTGTCGATCTTTCCGCAATCCGCAATCTGCCATCTACAATTCGGAGAGTGAAGGGTGCCTGGTGGCCCTCGCGGTCTTCAAAACCGTTGTCGATCCGGTACACGCCGGGCCGAGGTAGGTTCGATTCCTATCCTCTCCGGTTTTCCATTTTCGATTTCCTATTTCCGATTTTCTATCGCCTGGCAATGCGCGGCCCTGAAATCCAGAATCCAGGATCGACCATCCAGCATCCGCCTTTAGCCGGCGCTCTGTGGGCGGCGAATCCGTTTCGCGAAAGGAGGTGACCACCGATGTCGCGCGAGCAAATTCGTAAACTAACGTCGCTCTCATCTTGCGCCGGGTGAGCTTCCAAGTTGAGCCAACAGGCCCTGCGACAAGTTTTGCCGCAGCTTCCAATCTCGTTAGGCCGGAACGTGCTCGTGAGCTCGAAAACTTTCGATGATGCCGGCGTTTATCGCCTGGATCGACATCGCGCTCTCGTGCAGACCGTAGATTTTTTCACACCGATTGTGGACGACCCATTTTCGTACGGGCAAATCGCTGCGGCCAATTCGCTTTCCGACATCTTTGCCATGGGCGGACGTCCGCTCACTGCGCTTAACATAATCGGTTTTCCTGCTGATCTCGTCCGACCGAAAACTGTCTCTGCGATTTTGCGCGGCGGCCTAGCCAAGGCTGCCGAAGTCGGCTGTTCAGTCATCGGCGGTCATTCCATTCGCAATCCCGAACCGATTTATGGTCTCGCCGTGACTGGAATTGTCGATATTCGCCGGGTCACAACCAATGCAAACGCGCGTCCTGGCGATCTGCTCGTATTGACGAAACCACTTGGGACCGGTATCGCCACGACCGCGATCAAACGTGGATTGGCTTCCCGCATGCTGGAGGAAAAGGTTATCGCGCTCATGTCGAAGGTTAACACTGTGGGCGCCGAACTGGCCGAGCTTGGTCTGGTGCGCGCCGCGACAGACATTACCGGCTACGGTTTGATGGGCCATTTGGTTTCGTTGTGCCGCGCCAGTGGAATGTCTGCTGACGTTGACCCAAACTCGGTATCGATGATCAGCAATGAGATCACGGATCTTATTGAGCTCGGTTCCGTTCCCGAAGGAACACGACAAAATCTTTACGCCACGACCGTTGTCGTGGCTTGGGGGAATACGGGTGAGACGCGCAGAATTCTATTAACTGATGCCCAGACCAGTGGCGGCTTATTGCTTTGTGTTGCTCAAGCCAGGCTGGAGAAAGTTCAGAAAATTCTAGAGAAAGCACGGACGCCCTGTGCCGCCGTAATTGGGCGAATCGTTCCGCGCCGCCGCCGCCGGGCACTGATATGCATGACAAACTAAAGACCCTCTCGCGACGGAAAATTCCCGCAGTCAACAGAGTTCTCGATGTGCTCGGGCATTACGACTTGCCGCGGCCATTGATTGTCGATCTTGTTCGGCGAGAACTTTCACAAGTTCGCGGGAAAGCCAACACTCCCGACTTTAAATCGATCGTCGATCTTGTCCGCGGTTCGATCGAGCGCCTTCGTGCAAGCCGGTTGCAACCCGTTATCAACGGGACTGGGATTGTCATTCACACGAATTTTGGACGCGCACCGCTCGCTCCCGCAGCGATTCGCGCGCTCCGCGAGATCGGTCCAGCCTATTCCAATCTCGAATACGATCGCGTGACCGGCGAACGCGGTCCCCGCGCCACGTACATCGAGAATGAGCTCGCTCTCCTTTGTGATGCGGAATCGGCCATAATCGTCAACAATTGCGCAGCTGCGTTGGTGTTAATCGTTCAGCACTTCACGAGAACCAAACTGGAAATCATCATCTCACGCGGCGAAATGATCCAAATCGGCGGCGGTTTTCGCATTGGTGAAATTATCGAAGCTACCGGTGCGAAACTGCGAGAGATCGGCGCCACGAATAAGACGACACTCGATGATTACGAGGGAGCCATTGCATCAAACACCGCTCTGATTCTCAAAGTTCATCGGAGCAATTTTTTCATGAGCGGTTTTGTTGAGTCGCCTATTTCGACGGAGATTGCTGCGCTTGCGCGAAAAAAGCGCATCCCGTTCGTCGAAGATTTGGGAAGCGGCGCGATTGTTGCGACAGAACAATTCGGAATAGCCGAGCACGAGCCAACTCCAGCCGAAGCGTTGAAAGGTGGAGCCGATCTCGTCTGCTTCAGCGGGGACAAATTGTTCGGCGGTCCACAAGCGGGAATCATCGCCGGGAAAAAACGACTTATCAGCGCGTTGAAACGCGAACCGCTGTTTCGGGCGCTGCGCTGCGACAAACTGACCTTCGCGGCGTTGCAGGCGACTGTCGATCTTCATCTTAATCAATCGACCTCAGAAATCCCGGCGCTCGCGCTCTTGGGAATTTCCAATGATGAATTACGCATTCGCGCCGAAGCGATTGTTGCTCGACTGCAAAACTTGCCCGTGCAAATCGCGATTGGGCGCGGCACAGTCAAGGCCGGTGGCGGCACTTTGCCAAAATCAGGGATGCCGTCCGTCACGATCGACATTCTACCGGACAACTGTTCTGTTAGCGAGTTTGCCACGACGCTGCGCGCATCGGTCCCGTCGGTCATTGGCTACATAGCAGATGGGCGTTTCAAACTCGATCTGCGCACGATTTTTCCGGAACAGGATGGCCTCGTAGTCGACGCGATTCGCACCGCGTGTGCAAAACACCATTAAGCGCCACGAAGATCGCGAAGAAGGATTGTTTATCAATTTTAATGTCACGAAATTGCAAAACGGCATCAAACGGTTCGTTCTGTAATTCTTCGTGCTCTTCGTGGTTCAAAAGCAGACATGATCAAAAAGCATTTCATTCTCGCGACTGCCGGTCACGTCGATCACGGCAAGAGCGCGGTGGTTAAAGCCCTCACGGGAACCGATCCCGACCGCTTGCCGGAAGAAAAAGCGAGACAAATCACAATTGAGCTCGGCTTTGCCGAATTAAGTCTGAGCGCGCCGGACCGCGAGAAAATTCACGTAGGAATCGTCGACGTTCCGGGTCACGAAGATTTCGTCCGAAATATGATCGCGGGCGTCGGTTCAATCGATCTCGCCCTTCTCGTTGTCGCAGCGGACGACGGCTGGATGCCGCAAACCGAAGAACACTTACAGATCTTGACTTATCTCGGTGTGAGACGCGCTGTGATCGCCCTCACAAAAAGTGACTTGGGAAAGATCGAAAATGTTATCGCGCAAATCAGGGAGCAACTGCGCGATACCGCCTTTGCGCCCTCTCGGATTATTCCAACTTCGGTTCGCACCAGCGAGGGGATTGAAAATTTGAAGATCGCTCTTGTGTCCGCGTTTTCGACCATGCAACTACAACGCGACCTCGGAAAACCGCGCCTGTTTATCGATCGCGCTTTTACGCTGCATGGAATCGGTACGGTCGTAACAGGAACTTTGACCGGCGGACAAATTCACCGTGGCCAGAGCGTCGTCGTTCAACCGCAACATTTTGAAGCGCGCATCCGCTCAATTCAAAGTCACGGTTTCGAGTTGGAATCTGCGCAGCCGGGAATGCGCACCGCAATCAACCTTCCAGACGTCGCGATCGGCGATGCCCCGGGACAGATCAAACGCGGCGATGTCATCACCGTTGTCGATCTTGGGAAATCGAGCGCCAGCCTTATCGTTCTTCTCGAAAGATCCTCCCGGATTGGTCGGAAAGACATAGCCCCTCGCCCGGTCAAAAATGGGACCTCCGTATATCTGCATCACGGCACATCGCGATTCCCTGCGAAAATTAATCTGCTTGAAGACCGCGCGCTTGAACCCGGTAAGCAAACAATCGCGCAGGTCAAATTGGAGTCGCCCATATTCGCGTTCCTCGGCGATCGATTTGTTCTTCGCGACGCGTCCGAACAGCACACCATCGCAGGCGGAATTGTGCTCGATCCCGATGGCGATAGGGGCAAACTTCGCACCGCAACGCAACGCAAATTATTCACAGCACTTGCCAGCGCGCCGGACGATGTCGATCTTTGCGTTCGCTCCGAAATTTTGGTGAACGGACTTGTGCGAGAACAGACTGTTCTTCGGAAATCGCACTTCAGCGCTGACGAGATCACTGAAGCTCTTCAGCGCTTGCAACGCCGTGGTGAAATTGTCATTCATCAAGAAATCGCGGCGGACGCCCACACATGGCAGACTTTGCGCGGCCGGGCCATCGCCTTGATCGATGACGGGCACAAAAGAAATCCGGAACGCGCTGGTCTTGATCTGAACGAGCTGCGCACGGCGCTGCGCGACGAGCCATCCGACGTTTTTGAAGCGCTCATCTCGGATTTGTGTGCGGCTGATTTTGCTCGAACAGGATCTGCGATCGCGCGAGTTTCCCATCGACCAGTTTTGCCGGCCAATCTGCAGCCGGTTGCCATGAAAATTCGAGATGCGCTCTCAGCAAAACCATTCGATCCACCCGCGCGGAAAGAGATCGAGGTCGATCGGCATGCGCAGCAGATTGTTCGATTTTTGATTGCAACCGGCGAAGCAATCGAGGTGGGTTCCGATCTGGTCCTGTTGCGTGAGAATTTCGAGCGCATGAAATCCTCAGTCGTTGATTTCATTTCGAAAAATGGACAGGCTACGGTGAGCGAGCTGCGCCAGCACATTCAAAGCTCGCGCCGCACAATGGTGCCGCTGCTGGAGCAGCTCGATCGAGATCGTATCACGCACCGCGTCGGCGACAAGCGCGTTCTCGCGTAGCGTAGCGGCGAAGCTAAATTGAGCGATGAAGCGATCGCGACCAGTCCTGCTCGTTGTGCCGTCGCTACGACAAGCTTGGGAAGATACGATCGCTCCCTGGTTCGACCAGGTTTTGCCCGGGGCATGGCAACGCGAGTTGCCTTCGCTCGTGGTCGTTCCAACGCCGGGGCAGGCCAACGACCTGAAGGCGCGCTTGATTGCAAAAGGCTCTTCGTATCTCGGTTTGCGGTTTATGACACCGTCGAGGTTATGTGCGTTGCTCGCGCGGGATGATGCGACTCCGGCTGCTGAGCCTGAACATCTGCGTTTGCTTCTCGCAATCGCAGCCAGTGAAATGGAAGATCGGCCTGACGAATCTGAAGCGCTTGCTGCCAAAGCTGTTGCTCGCGCGCCTGCGTACCTGCTGCGCGCATTGGATCACCTCGAAACTGCCGGTTGGAAATTCCAAGAACTCGGGCTGTCGTCGTTTGCGCCAGTGGTTCAGCGTTTTAACAAGCTGCTGGAGAAATGTGGTTTTGTACTTCCCGGTGAGGCTGATCGAAAGCGTTTGCAACAAGCTGCACGTGGCAGGCCAGAATTTTCCCACGTGCTTATCACCGGATTCGACGGAGCGCATTGGGCAGAGTGGTTTCTCCTGCGCACCGCGGTCGAACTGGCAGAAAACGCCGCGATCGTGCTCGAAGAACCGCGGGAAAACTTTTCAGATATCGACCTTTGCTGGATCGGCTCGTGGGAAGAAGGCTGTGGCGAAGCCCAACGCGCGCCGAGAGCGACCACTGCGGTCGGCGATTCGCTTTTCAGCGAAATGGAAATGCGCGGAGGCGCGGAAACGGCAAAGCGCTTCGATTTTCTGATCGGCACAAACTTTTCCGAACAAGCCGAAGCGATCACGCGGCGATGCGTTCGTTATTTGGCAGATGAGAAATGCACGCGGCTCGGTGTGATTTTTACCGGCAGCGAGGCCTTGCCGCGGCTGGTCGCGAGCTCGCTGGAGCGGCTTGAAATCCCGCACAACGACGGGCTCGGCCACATTGTGCCGGGGATTTTCGAGTCGGCGGAGTGGCAGGCGTGGATCGAATTGCAACGCGCTCCACGTCTCAATTCTTTTCTGCGTTTTCTAAATGCGTTGCCCGATCCGGCGGTCGTATCGGGCAAAATCAGCCGGCAAGTTTTCGAAAAGGTTCTGCACGAAAGTTACAAGGAGGTGTTGGTGGACGATCTCGAACTGCTGCGCGAATTCTGTGCCACGCGCGTGGACGACAGGTCTCAGTCGGCCGCTGCAGCTCTGCGCGCGCTGCCGTTTCTCCCGCCGCGCGCCACCCTTGCGCAGTTTCTCGAACAAACTCACGCCGCGCTTGCCCATCTCGACTGGAAGCAACACGCGCTCGAACTTGCCAATGTCGCGCGTGATTGGTCGCAGCGTCTCGATGCGAAATTTTCACGCGCGCTTTTTTTGCGCTGGCTGGAAGAAACGGCTGCGACCTCAGATGCCGCCCGCTCAGCCGCAGGCGACCATCCCTATGCGCGCGTGCAATTGCTCACGGTGGCGCGCGCGCAAAATCAGGAATGGTCGCACTTGATTCTTGCCGGCTGGAACGAAGGGGCGTGGCCGCTGCCGGC
>WNGK01005850.1_pt1 | contig 12976 bp, 4 predicted proteins | sample 5400601 | NCBI WGS metagenome assembly WNGK01 (sample SAMN13153376, study PRJNA577476) | soil metagenome | isolation source: 60 cm soil or saprolite under Garry oak tree replicate 1 | place: USA:California | collected 2016-06-15 | reverse complement strand
CTGCTCGTACTCACGGGGACACCCGTGGTGACACTCAGCTCTGCTGGACGCGCCAGGATCAGCTTGAAACACGGACTTGGCAGTACCAAATCCCGACGATCTCATCTCGTTGCCACCTGTTTCATTCTATTCCATTTTCATGCTCTTCTCTGACACTGAGGTGTCATCTCGCTTGAAACTGCGATAGATGAGCGTATTGCACAGTTCTCACCAGAGTCGCCACGGGGCTGGCATCTCGCTTGAGAGTCGGAACTATTCTCCCTGTTGAAGGTGAGGATCATTTGCAGTATTTGTGGACATGCCTGTTCTTCTGCTTCTGCTGTTTATCTACGTTCATGGAGAGCCAAACAAATGACCCTGCGAGACCGCCCGAGATTAAGACAGCCTCTGATAGTTCATCTCATCTGGGGGAGAAGCACCGCATTTCCCGTCCCGAAGTCAGCTTGATCTCGCCCTCCTACGGGAGGAAGAGGGCACCAGGGTAGCTGACAGTTGCCAGAAAGCTACAATGATCGTTTGTTCTGCGCACCAATCTCTACCCGTCTCAAAAGTCACACATCCTTGCTCGCAGGCATTTTCCCTGGTATACTGCCAGGGAGAAGGACAGATGTTCGTGAAAGGAAGAACGATGAGCACCAGCCGCACGCACCAGCCTCTGACTTACGATGTACGCTTGCCCGATGAGGCACAGGCCGACGCCTTGCGCCTGCTGGATGCCAGTCGCGAGGTGGTCAATGCTGCGCTCGCTATCCTGTGGCCGTACCTCGATGAGTTTGGCAGTGAGCGTGCCGGGCCTGCCTGGAAACAGGTTGGGAAGTACATCAGAAGCCCACTGCCACATGGGGACCGCCAGTGGAGATGTGAGAGTGAAGTGGTAGGCCGACTCTTGCGCCAGCAAGCAGAACGCAAAAAAGCGTTTGAGCTGGTCGCACCGATCCTCTCGGATGGCTTCATCCGACCCAAAACGGAGAACCGACCGGCGGGCAAGAACCGTCCAGCCATCAAGGAAGCCATTAGCACCTTGCAAAAGAGCCTGGATGAGGATGAGACCAGCTTTGTCGCACTGCAAAATGTCGTCGAGCAGAGTTGCAACTTTTTCTTCCAGCACGATCGTTTCCCCTCTGCTTACGAAGAACTGCAACCGGTCCCGCTGCTCAAAGTTGGGATGCTCACCTATGCCGGCGATGACGGACGAGAAAAAGGTCAAGCGTATCGCATGGCTGTGGATCTGGATGCAGGAGTAGCACGGTTTCGGTTCCGCTATCCGGATGAGGCGGGCATCTGGCATTGGCGCAAAGTGGACACCCTCATTCTGTTGCCCGATTGTCTCAAGGATCGTCTTCCTCAAGGGGAACTGATGGCTCCTACCTTGCGTGAAGAATGCAGGGCTGATGGAGAGCGCTTCGCCGTGCTCGATTTCATCATCGAGGTCGAAAAAGAGGCGTTGCCTGACTGGCAAAGCGTCGAGCGGGTGCTTGGGGCAGATTGGGGCATTCACTCACTCTTGACAGCAACCGCTGTGGATGAAACCAGCTCGCAAGTCGGGAGGCCATTCTTCCTGAACACCGGCGGTTTCGATGGCAGGCAAGCCCGCACCCGCCGCCAAATTGACGAGTTGAAGAAGAAGGTCGCTCGCTTTGAACAGGAACGGGAGGCGTTCCCAGAAGATCACTCCAAACGAAGGTGGTACAACCAGAGACTGGCGCTTTATCGGCGGGAGATCGATCGGTGCTGGCGCAAATATGAGCAGCGCAATCGCACCCTGGCTCATTTAGCCAGCAATGTCTTGCTGTTGTTGGCTCACGTCCATGGCTGTTCCCTTCTCTCCATGGAGTCCTTGAAAACGCTCAAATCGACTGGACGGGGCAAAGGAGTTCGTGGGCGCTGGCGCAATTATCGGAATAACTCGACCATACGAGGGGAGATTTGGCGGCTGCTCCGCTACAAGTGTCACCTCATTGGTTTGCGCTTCCACACGGAGCAGCCTCGTGGAACCAGCCATACGTGCCCGCATTGTGGGCAACCAGCCAAAACGTATCGCTCTCCCTCCGATCGCAACAAAGCGGTGAAGTGGGGCCGGTGGTTGTATTGTGAGGCGTGCCCCTATCATGGCGATCGAGACTATTGCGCTTCCGTCAATATTGCGCGCTTAGGCGTCGCTTATCTGATGCAAATGAAACACACGGGCAAGGCGCGCGCTTGCTCGATTTTTGACCCACGGGTCAAGCCTGTCTCTTATACGGGGACAGGCGCGGTGTTGCTGTTGCCACCGACGGGTTCTCATACCCGCCCGCATCACGCGGGAAAGATGTGTTACTACCCTGGTTGGTTTGGTTCGGCTTTCCTTCAATCGTCGCAGCCCAAGGCTGTTTTCCTGCGATTGTGTGGATAGCTTCATCTTGCAGAGGATAGTACGCAAATTTAGCAACGGTTGCTTGGCTCGTCACACGGAGATTGCCAGGTCACTCGACCGGGCCAGGTCATCAACTGTCCTGGGGTCTATTGAAGCGATTCGGCACCGCGGGAGAGTAGGGGAAGAATCGAGCCAAAAATGGGCTAGGGGTGGAGACCGAGGAGCTAAGGGAGCTGAAGGATTTGTTCATCTCCCCATGCGCCTTCCCACTCCCATTGTTGCTCGGCCACCTCTTGAACAGCATCAAGAGCAGTTTGCACAGAACAGCGCATACGTATAGTATAACTCTGGACATCTCGCACAGCACACTCGATATGCAACAGATACTTTCCCCACGGCACAGGTCCCACGCGATACGTAGCACCAACGCGACGCAGTGCTTGCGGTAATACAGGAGCAACATGTATCTCCCCTGCCTCTTCCTGGTGGAGTCCCAGCAGATGGCGCATGAGTAAGTGGACACTCAATGCGCCCCAGCCATATCCCTCGATACCTGCATTGACATATTCGGAAGTTCCCCATTTCCCGGTCGTGACAACCGCATGATACTCGCGAGTGACGCCAGGGATTCCTCCATGCTGATCTATTGTTCGACTATCGATGCTACCGAAGGCCGCATCGATAAAGTGATAGGCCAGTTCGGCAGCATCAAGAGGCATCTGAGCAGCGGCGGCAGCACCCACCAGCGTCATCACGACGGGAGGCCAGGAAAGCGGAGTCCACCCGCTATGCATGGGTGGTCGAGTAAAGTATGAACGGAGCTGCTCTACATGCTCCCAACCAGCCGCTCCACAGAATACGGGGGCAAGATGCATCGTATCTTGTTGGGAGGACCATTCTCGCGCTACCGAATCATAATCACGGAACCAGCCATCCTGCCACATGAGGCGGGTCTTGATCGTGAACTCGTTGGCGATCTCTTGCCACCATGCAGCTTCGGCAGCAAAGTCGATGAGAATCTCAACGGTGGTTATAGCGTTTTGTCTCTGTCCAAGCAGGTTTGCCCAGCGTGCCAGGATGGTCGCGCCTTGGGCCATACTTACTTGCAGATCCACGGGGCGCACATGCTCGATGATCGTGCCGCCGGTTTGTTGGGGACCGAAACGGCTGGAGACATCCTGTCCGCTCTCCCAGGAGCAAGCGTAGACTAACCAGCCGTCGGCATCACGGCGATGGTTAAGCCACCAGCGGAGATAGGCCGCAGCCTTCGGATAGAGCCGACGCAGCCAGTGCAGATCACCCGCTCTGCGCACAATTTGGTCACAACACCATAGGGGAAAACCCCAGGAGGGTGCTGTGCCGCACACCTGCCCATCATCGGCGACCATGTTGTAGCTCCCATCCTCGCGCATACAGGGGAGATTCGGACGTGGTGCCGACTCAAAATGCCCCAGGATCACCTCCGCCGCAAGCTCAGGATCGGCATAGCTGAGGAACAGGGTATCCATCGCGGCCTCAGCCAATACCAGGCGCGGGGCCTGTATTTGCATCCCATCGAAAACGTGAGGAATGAGACCCACAGGGGGACGCATGACCATGCGCAGCGTTTCAAGGTCGTACATCAAACCACGACGCCAGCTATCAGGCCAATCGCCAGAGAGTTGAGGAGCGCGACTCCAGAACGCTTCATCGTCAGCCCGGTGTTCAGCCTCAGCACGCGCAATCTCTTCAATGCCATTTTCCCAATGCTGGTACGACTGCTCTTGCGAAACGCCTCGCGTCAGGACCACATTGATCCTCCGCTCAGACTGTCCTGGCTCGCCTCCCAGGGTCACCTTGCAAGGCAAGACGACGGTTCGTACCTGCCAGCCTGTATCCGGATGGCTCTGTGTAATAGTGGGACGCGCTACCGCAACACCTCTGGCCCACGAGGAGGCATTTTCAAGCGAGATGATATGGCCCATTTCTTCAAAGGTCAAAGGGAAGCCATCGGCAGAACGGGCACCATGCACAAAGACATCGCCCTCGCTGGCGATCCCCAGCATCACCGAGCCTTCCACCGGTCCCGGACAGGCATACAGGCCATGCTCCCACAGACGACTGGTGAAGGGATTATGCATGTGCCTGTGGAGCACATAGCAAGTCACTGGTAGGGGTTGCTTTGCCGTCGTTGAAAGCGAGAGCATGCAGCCAAGGGCGTGTTCCTGGATGAGAAAATAGCGCGCCGTCAGCGTCAAATCATACTCGGGCACAATGCAGGTGTACTCGAAACGATTTTTTGTGTGCAAGTGGCTGGTGATGGTGCAACCATATTGCGTGAAGTCTTCGGGAGCGACCAGTACCAGTTTCCCTATCTTGAGACCAATGGAGAGATGGGCTGTATATTGAAACTGGTTGCGGACGTAGCTCCCGAGATTGGGCACATGCCAGCCCATGCCGAGCGGAGCCAGTGAGCGCAGGACACCGCTGGGATTGAGTTTCCACGAGTGGAAGGGATTATCCAGGTAGCCATGCGGGGTAAAATCGTCGTGGGGAATCATTCTACATTTCTCCATCCTATTTGCCGTGAAGTCAGAAGCTACATCAACTTCCGCGCTGCTGTTCTACGGTAGATCTGGCTCTCTGGTCACATTGTATGCCAATGCAATTGCACGGTCAAATGGATCTGGAGCTTGATGGGGGAAGTCAGCACCTTCACTGGCTGTAGTCCAGTGAAGTGTATTTCTTGAGAGACTTTCATGTAGGAACTACACCACCCAGCATGAAAAAGGACTTTTTCAGAGGAGGAATGGAAATCTTACACCCTCCAGGCCGAGGAACAGAACCATTCACGATGTATCATTCATCACTAGACAATAACATGTTAATGATGTTGAACTCCTGGGACATAAAGAGGTATTTTCCGGTAAACATCTTACTTCTTGCTTCACTGAGGTTGAGGCTACGGAAGACAATGAAGGGGAATTCATCATAGCTCCTGCCAATGGGGAGCATGCTATCTGATGGATAGAGTGTTCGCACGTACATTTCGAGTAAAGTGCGGAAAGACATTTCTTCTGAGTCCTTCTGTATTTCCCTTTTGCTGCTGAAATACTGGCTCATGGTCTCGTGAGCCAGAAACGTGACAAGGGGAAAAGCGTAATATTGATCGGTATAGCTACTTTCCTGCTCATAGTGAGGAAGCTTTTTCTCTGCCATGTCTTTGAGTGCCTGAATGAGGGCCATGCCATCCTTTAAGGCATGATGAAAACTCTCTGGGTAGCGACGATCGTGGCTCAATTCCCGCATCGCCGTGAGCAAATCATATTCTTTGCTGGTATCGCGCTCAAGGACCTGCTCAACCTGGATCCAGTATGCTTCTTGCATTGACATATTCACGATCGGTACCATCAACATGCTTCCAGCAATATGGCTTCTTTGCAATGGAGGGTACTGCAACAAATGATCGAAGCCCTTGCGTATTCTGTTGGCAAAGTCATGGGAAAACGAAGGGATGAGAGGGATGTAGTGTTGCCTGATCCCATCAATCCCCTCTGGCTTTTGTGCTGTCCCTATCGGCCGCAGGCTAATACGGACATGCTCCAACATGTGCGTGAGGCTTTCATCTATATCATTCAGACGCTTATCGGCGAAGGTCTTCCGCGATAATGTTTGAGCCTCCTTGATCAGTTTACTCATACGCGATGTAAAGGTTTCGCCTGCCGCATAGACGGATTTTCCGCCAATCGGAATCACCATGAAGTGCTGATCAACCCCTATGTTGAGTCCTCCTGCAATACGTGTCATGATTGAGGCCTTCAGAATGATCAACACATTGAGAAGATGCAACATGCTTTCACGCACCGATAACAACCGGTCGCTGCTCTCGGTATAGACCGCACGGTCAGTGAGGTAGAAGATGAGGTTCTTCTCTTCCTGATCTCGCTCCCCACCCCGTCCACGATACATCACCTGCAGGATTTCCATGAGGTTCTGTTCCACTTCAAAGTGGGGAATATCAATGAGCATGTGCGTCGCTTCTGGGAACGAGAGACCGCGGCTGGCAGAGGCTGTCATAAAGACCACTTTGGTTGTTTTGCGATATGCAGCAATTGACTCCCTTTCGGCCTCGGAAATGTTTGCGTGAATCTCGAGGTAGTCCTCGCCTGCTTCAAACGTGCCACGTATCTTCTTGATGGCCTGGATGAGCAAGGCCAGCCGCTGTTTGTCTTGAATATAGACCAGCAGTTGCGGAACATCGTTTTGTTGGAGCAAATCAGTAACGTCCTTGATGATCCGCTGCTGCAGTTGGGTAGAGAGTTGCTTACTGCGTTCAGTATAGGACTCTTCGTCATACTGTGAGGCATCGACGCCGATCTTGTAGGAGACGTGGAGCTTGCTGGCCGGATACGCATTGGCATTGATCACCGTTGCCTGCTCATTTCTAAAGGGAAACATCTCAATACTGAGTGGCAAGGACTGTTCTTGTGACGCTGATGATGCACGGCGGAAATAGATTTTGTCGGGTTCATACGCGGTATCCGAGAGGTGCCTGGTAATCACCTTTGGGTCAACGATGGAGGCATCCGCGACGATAATTTTTGTATTGATGGACGGCGAGTTGAGCAGTTCGCGTTGGGCCAGAAAGGTATGGATCCCATGCAGGAATTCAACACCACTCTCATCGCCTGTTACCTCATCAATCATGATGAAGAGATGTTTAATATTCCTACGGAAGAGTTCCATTTTATGAGGAATCACATTGCCCTGCGCGTCATAGATGCCTTGAAAAATCGTATTGAAATGATGGAGGGTGTTGCCCTTGTTTCCCCCTAAACGCTTGAGCGATTGAATGGCGACGGTGGCGACAATCGCATTCGCCAGTGGTCTGTCTAATGTAGCGTAGAGCGCGCTGCACAAGCTGCTTAGCACACCACTCATATGCTCTCCTTTATCGATGAGTAGCCCCTCCTGAATCTCCTCAAGATGACGCGAGCGCACTTGCTGCCGTTTGGCCTCGTCACTTTCTGCATGAATAAAGGTCACACCATGTTCAATAAAGGTATCATGACGGTGCTCTGAATAGTAGTGAACCGTTTTCCGTGTCTGGTTGTTACGGATCATAGCAGAGTTGGCGGTCAGGGCAAACACATGCTCGCAAGGGGGCAGACCCGTATCCTCACGGAATTTCTGAATAATGTCGAGGTTGACCTGTTTTCGCGGGCTGACATACAGCAAGAAAAAGCCCTCTCCGTTGCGCTCGACTGCTTTCAAAAAGTTCACAATCGCCGTGGTTTTGCCGATACCTGGATTGCCCGTCAAGAAGAGATAGGGCGTCCTGCTTGCCAGTTCTTTGTGTATGAGTGAAGCATGAATATCGAGAATATGTTTGCCCTTGTACGCTTGTGGTGCCAGTCGCTCCAGAATTGCTGTGCTGAGCTGGCTGACGTTCATCGGAGTGCGGGTGTTGACGAACCCTTCGAGGGTTTCATCGTGCTGGAGCCAGCGTATTCCGTCTGTATCGTCCACCAGGTGCATCAGTGATTTGATAAAATCTCGCCCATTGTCAAAACTTTTTGTCGCGGCTTTTTGGATGTTTCTCAGCACGCGCTCGCGAGCCTGAGCAATGGTCTCATATGTTGTTTGCGTCTTATAAATTTCCGCGCACGTCGCCAGCAGGTGTATCTGTTTCTGGTTGACCGACATCGCATTGATAGCCCGGTCCGTGTAGCCAATCATGTTAAAGAGCACCTCGTCCTGTTCTTTGAGGACGCGTTTCTTTATCAGAAAGTGATAGAAGTCGTAGGCATAACTGGCCGCCTGAATCAGTTTGACCGTTTCTTTGTCTTCGCGCTTGAACGCGGTAAAGTAGTGTTTGAGCTGGCTGGATACGATAGCTTCAGCTGTCGTATCTGCCTCTGTATCAATACTGAGGTTGGTAAAGACGCTCTTCGAGCGCAGATAGCGCACTTCGGTCGAAAGCATGCGACGGATATTTTCGATACTGGTCAAATCTCTTGTATCGCTGAGACTGCCGACTGAAAAGACCGAGAGGTCTATGCAGAGGATGCGCCACTGGCGCCCATATTTGAGCAACATGAGCGTGTCCGCGTTAAGGAAGTTCCCCTTGCCGAGGTGCGTGCGGCGCTCTTCCTCTGTCAAGGAGTCGAGGTAGCCCTGAACCTGAAGCTGTTTCATCAGGTCCTGTACTGCTGTCTGATCATTTTTCTTGTAGGTATTCAGGCTGTTTTTGCCGTAGAAGTTACATTGAAGGTAGACGATGTGGCGTGTGAGCCTGGGCCTGACTGTCGCAAACCCTTGCACATACTCGTCAAATAAGCTCAAACCGGAGAGAAAGCTCTTCTGAAAAAAATAGAGTATCCAGCGCTCTAATGTTTGCTGATCCCACTGGCTAATCAGGCCGGTCCGCTGAAACATTTCGTCTGTGAGTGTTGAAAAACGCAGGTGACTGAGATCGTCTCGATAAAGGTCGCCGAAGTCGGTCGCAATTTCCTGGTGTTGGGCAATCGCCGTAAGAAAACCGGTATTGAAGCCGATTTCAAACAACCTCCCGAGATCTTCGGCAAAACGGCGCTGCTCTTCCGGTCTGTTCCCAGGCCGATCTTGCGGCACTTCCATCGCATCCTCCTCTAGTGGGTAGTGTGTAAGATGGCGCGTACCAATGTTAAGAAGGCTAACGCATTAAAGCGTGCAGTCCCATTCATCGTCGGAAAAACGGCGAGCTTGCCAACGGAGGTATCTCCGATGATATCGGTATAGGGATCGAGCTTGAAACCAAGGTCACTCAATTTTCCAGCGCTTGCCAGGCGAGAGCTCGCTTTTTCATAGCGTACAAAATGCAGCAGGGTAAGAAAATCAAGAATACCTGTTTTTAAGGATTGCGGGACCGACTCGCTGAGAATATCGGACCAGATATAGCGGTCGTAGGTGGGATCATTCTCGTAGACATTGATGAGCGTGGCGTAGGACATGACACCGTTGTACACGGCACTGGGATTCACGCGGATGCCACTGAAGAGGTTGAAGAAAATGAGGGAGCGCTTGCTCGGATCGTTTGCCACGTTGGTCAGTTCCCCGATATCATCGATGTAAAGGGAGTCGGCTTTCAAATTCGGTTTACCAGGTTGCTGCGGCGGCTGTTTGTGATTAATGACGTAGTATTTATCACAGAAGACAGGGTAGACTCTGATGCTCGTATCTACGTCTCGCATGGCCTGAATGACATCTTTGTTCATGAAGAAAAGCTCTTCGCTGCCGGTATCAGAGATGTGCAGCGTGCTCGTATAGGGAGCCTTGGCGACATAGAGGAAATGACGATAGCCCTGTTGAAAACAGCTCTTCACCTGCTCAATGAGGGAATCGGGTCGTTGATACATCACTTGATTGTCTTGATTTTCCGAGAAGGTGGAAAGGGTGCTTAAGCGGAGAAGGTCATCGTTGCGTCGCTCGATGCCAATGACTTTGCCGAGTATGGAGGCTTTATAATAATCCGGTGTCTTCCGATTTTCATCACACTTTCGGCTGGAGACGACGATGATCGCCAATTTATCCAGGCGGCGGACAGGCGCAGTTGCCTCGAGCGGATTCGAGGAAGCAAGGATGGCCGACTCCTGCGCCTTCAAACGGAAGGTGTGAGGGAGCGCGGAGTACAGAGAATACAGGGCGTTGCCCAATTTATAGCGGTCGTTTCCTCGACCAAGGATGGTGTCGAGGTAAAAGCCCTGCGAACTGCTGGTGAAGTCTTCAGCAAGCATGTGAGACAACACTTTGGAGAGCGAATGCATGAAGGCTTCATCATCGTATTTCTCGTTCTTTTCGTCTGGTTCTTGTGATTCGGCATGGATACAGAGAATGGGACAAAACAGTTTACGCGGCTCTACGGTTGAGACGCTGTCTGCGAGCAGTTTGAGAAACACATAGGCCACGAGCGTGTAAGTGAAACGGTACATGAAGGCCTGGGCTGAGTCCGAGTGGATGGTGGGGCGGTGACGGTAGTAGAGAGCAATGCGTTTGATGTCCTGATAGGTGCCAGCGTATTTCGCTGTGTACCCCTTGCCTTCGTCTACCGGAGCAAGAAATGTGGGGAGGACATGAATGCCCTCGGTGTCATAGGCCATGATAAACGTACCTGGTGTCTCATCGGCTGGATAATAGTAGATCGGCTCAAATACCATGGTAAGGGGCAATGTGCAGATGGTCTCGTTGTCAGGGCTATCGTCTTTCACCGTTACATACTTGAGTGCGTTTTTGCTATTCTTGCTGTCAAACGTCTCCTGAAAAAAGATGTTATTCATGATCATCTGATTGACATCTTTGATCATGATATTTTTATCCAGGCTCAAAACGAGTGTATCCTCATACCGCGAGGGTCCAACGCTCGACTGGATGAGAAAGTCAACCAGGAGATCTCTCAGGATCTGGATATTTTGCCTGACTGCGGGGGTATGAATAGCATTCTGCAACTGCTGTAACACGGCGACTTTTTGTTCTTCCGTACCCTCCCTCAGGGCGGGGAGAAGATGTTCCTCAAAGTAGGTACCCGCACGAAAATCATTATTGTCCATTTCCATGAAGACGAAGCAGTAGAGCAGAGCAACCTTTAACACTTTTTCCTGGAAATTGCGCCGTGAACGAGCACCATTTTCACGCCCTTTATATGCAGAACTGCTGGGGTCGAGGAGGATACTATTATAGTCAAAGACGGATTTGCCAGCTCCCCCGTGAACTTGTACCGCGCCGTTCAGTTTGAGTTTGATGCCTGACACAAACGTTTTCGTCTGACGCACCTTGTTGGTGCTCTCTCCTAAAAAGCCGTCGATCTCTGGAATGATGGGCAAGGTCTCAAAGGCGTCAGCACGAGCGAAGAGATCACGGTAATTGAAGGTCTCTCCCTGATAGATGACCTGGTAGTAACCGTACTCCTTCTCTTTGGTGCTTTGACGGATGTACGCATCAAGCCCTTGAAGGCGAAGGATAAAGGTGCGGAAGAGGAGCATTCCCCTCTGCTGAGCTTTGGCCTTGTCGCTCTTCTCCTCTTTGCCGGCGCTTTTCTTTTTCCACTCAGAAATCCCTTTGTACAGGTAGCGTAAATAGCGTACTTTGGCATCTCGATAGATACGCGCGACGGACTCTTTGACGAGAATGTCTCGAAGCTGACTCAGGTTCGAGAGAGGCTTTTTCGCTTCTTCTTCTAATACTTCTCTTGCTTCTTCTATGTCCTCTTCGTCACAGTTCTTTTGCGTGAGGAAGCTGCAAATGCTGTCAATAATTTGCTGATCAAAGCTGTTGACATGCTGCACCGTCAGGGTGAGCTTATGTGCTTTCAGCCAGGGGGTTGATGCCGGCTTCTGTGGTTGTACATGCAGGCGCTTTTTTTGGATCTCGTAGTCGTTGCCCAGAGGATAGGAAAGACCCGCGGCCTGTTGTCCAGAGAATTTGGCAAGAGGGGTGAGGAGGCTAGTGGCGTAGCTTGCCAGCGTATGTCCTTTTGAAACTGCCTGAATCCCTACCTCGAGTTGCTTCCTGAGTTCTTGGATAATCAACCCTTTGATGTGATCGCTAAAGGCTTCTTTCTGATCAAGTTCGAGGGTATGAATAGTGGCAAAGCTCATGCCATCTCTGATTTCAAAGGGGTAATTGTTGCTTGTCGCAAATTGGAGCGAGACCTTCTCTGCGATCTTATCAATATCAAAGGAGATCGACTTTTCTGTCACGTAGAGGTATCTGTCGTTTTGGTCTTTGCTTTTTGCAAGGCTATCTATGGTCTGTTTGATGGCCTCAAGGTAAACGTGATACTGTACCGGGGCAAGGTTGTGGCTAATAATCTGGATATCACTCATAAACCTCTCTCCAGTGCTGTCTCTCTGCAGAAAAACAGGCAACGTACCCCTTCTTACGTAACCAAAGAAGCGGCGTTGAAGTCAATATCGAATAAAAGCTGCTCATTAGCATAGCATATGCAAATAGAGAATGCAAATCAGATGCAATGCTATTATTGTAAATTCTAATATTAGAACCTACGTTCTGAATAATAATTTATGGAAATGGGGTAATAAACAGCGTTTGGTACCTTCATCGCCAAGCATCTCGAGACGTTTACGCAGCCGCCCGCTCGCATTGTCTAGTATGCCTCCTGTCGCAATGCGAGAAGCGCAGACTCTCTACACTTTCAGAACGGGCCTTCTATCACCGTATCAACATGCGCCGTGGGACAACGGGACAGCAAAGCGGAAAGGGGTACTTGCTGCCTATCGAGACAATCCATGGTATTGGGAACTGAGCCGCTCCATTATGTAAGGTGCAGCCCCAATTTGCCCTTAATTGCCTCTAAAATCCATTCTACTGCCCTCGATTTCTATTACATACTTTGAGTAGAAACGACAGTGTGCTTGGCTGCCTTGAGAGCATGAATAGTGAACCGAATCATTGGGTTAGTAACGGCCAATCTGCTCTATTGAGAATCACGGCTCATCTCTCGGAGGCAGTTGTTGGAAAGACCATAACTTCGCCACTTCTGACGCATAAAATCGCCAGCTCATTGAGCTTGATTAGGATGCTTGTTCCATTCTTTTCTGACGCATATCCTTGCCCAAACTCGAAATTGACCCCTAAACCTGCCTGAAA
>WNGK01015434.1_pt1 | contig 12977 bp, 11 predicted proteins | sample 5400601 | NCBI WGS metagenome assembly WNGK01 (sample SAMN13153376, study PRJNA577476) | soil metagenome | isolation source: 60 cm soil or saprolite under Garry oak tree replicate 1 | place: USA:California | collected 2016-06-15 | reverse complement strand
GGCGGCGTCCTGGGTAACGACGAGAAGGCGGGTGCGCGGGTTGGCGGCAACCTGGAGCTTGCACCAGAGGGCGCATGCGGCCAGTTCGGTTTGCTCCTCGGGGGCGGCGTCGAAGTTGACGCTTGTGGCTGGCTCGGCGGCTGCCACCTCTTGCCACCTGCCCCAGGAGCCGAAGACGGTGCGCTGGATGGGAAGAAGCCGGTCAAATCCCGCGAGAAGCAGGGGGGGACGGCTCTTGGCATTTGTTTGAAGCAAGACATTTAGTTCCAGCGGTAAACGGCTCAAGCTTAGTAACTTATTGGCGCTCAACTGTTCGTCGAAGATTGCCAGCCATTTGCTGAAGGCGGCTGCATCCTGCTGCCAGCCGGTTCGCGTCGACGGATTGAGGAACCGCGGTGCATAAGTGCAGAGAAGCTGCTGTGCTTCCATTGCCATGGCCGCGAGGCGCTGGCGGGGCTTGTCAAGCAGGGCTGCGGAGTGGCCGCTGTCGCCGATGATGCGCTCCCAGAGCGACTTCTCCTGGCGGATATTGAGGAGGAGGCGGCCGTCGGCGGCTTCGTCGTCCCAGGCGGTGCGGACGAATTGTTGCCAGTCCAGAACCTGGGGTGCGGGCCAGGCGGTCAGGCCCTCGGCGAGGCGGGCGCGATGGAACCCAGACGTGATGGCACGGGCGGCACGGTTACTGGCGGTGACCACCAGGCCGCCGCCGCGCAGCCATGCGTCGATTTCAGCAGCAGAATTTGCCCCCATTCCAGCGTTATACGCTTCCGGGCCGGGTGAACCGAAACGGTGCAAATGTGTAAATTATCGGGCGGCCGGGAACCCCTATACTTGTGCGGTTGGCGGCAAGGGCCATGGGAGGGCGGGTAAAAGATGATAGGTGTTCGTAAATCTGCGAGTTGGAGCCTTGGGGCGATCATGCTTTTGAGCGGCGGGGTGGGTTTTGCCGCGTCGGACACCACGACTCCGGTAACCATCGCTCCGGGAAACATGCCCCGGGTGGGGACGGTGGATGAGCGGTTCCAGTCGTACAACATCGAGATGGTTGAAGTGACGGGCGGCAGGTTCTGGAAGCCCTACGACTCGATGGAAGCGACTTCGCCGGCGGCTGACAGCGCCTCAAGCCAGGGTACTCCCGCGGGGATGGACCCGTCGCTGTTTGAATATCGCAAGCCCATCGATCTGAGCAATGCGCGGTTGCGCAAGCTGGCGGCGGCGCTTGGGCCAGCCTATGTCCGGGTGAGCGGTACTTGGCAGAACACCACCTATTTCCAGAATTCGGATAAGCCGGCCCCGGCTACGGCGCCTGCGGGATTCAACAGCGTGCTGACCCGCGGTGAGTGGAAGGGGGTTGTCGATTTTGCCAATGCAGTGAACGCGAAGATTGTGACTTCATTTGCCATCAGCCCCGGAACTCGCAATGCCGAGGGGATTTGGAAGCCGGAACAGGCGCGGCTGTTCCTCGGCTATACGAAGCAGGCGGGCGGCGACATTGCGGCTGCCGAGTTTATGAACGAGCCGACGATTGCGGAGATGGGTGGCGCGCCGAAGGGGTATGACGCGAAGGCCTACGCGAAAGATTTCGCGGTGTTTCGGAAGTTCGCCAAGGAGAATGCTCCGGGAATGGTGATTTTGGGGCCGGGCGGTGTGGGGGAGGGATCGGGCCCGATGTCATCGCCGTCGATGCACGTCGTCACGACGGAAGACATTTTGGCGACGACGGGTCCGAACTTCGATGCGATCTCGTATCACTCCTATGGCGGCGTCTCGAGCCGGTGCGGGCACATGGGCGCTACTTCAGGCACGAGCACGGACGCGGCGCTTTCGGAGGAGTGGCTGTCGCGCGGCGAGAAGATCGAAGCGTTTTATGGCGGTTTGCGCGATAAGTTTGAGCCGGGCAAGCCGCTTTGGCTGACCGAGACGGCGCAGACGGCGTGCGGGGGCGACCGCTGGGCATCGATTTTTCTGGACAGCTTTCGCTATCTGAACCAACTGGGGAGCCTTGCCAAGCGAGGCGTGCAGGTACATCTGCACAACACGCTGGCTGCCAGCGACTATGCGCTGTTGGATGAGAAGACGTATGAGCCGCGTCCCAACTACTGGGCGGCGCTGTTGTGGCACAAACTCATGGGCACGACCGTGCTCGATGCGGGACCGTCGCCGTCGCCCAACCTGCACCTCTACGCGCAGTGCATGCGCGACAAGCCCGGGGGAGTGGTGGTTTTGGCGATCAATGCGGACAAGGTGGCGTCGCAAATGATCGAGGGGCCGATCGGTGTGGATCGCTACACCCTCACAGCAAAAGACCTGCTTGCGAAAACCGTGGAACTGAACGGAAGAGAGCTCAGTCTCGGCGAAGGCGATGTCTTTCCTCCGATGACGGGAGTGCGAGAGCGTTCACGCCACTTGGGTGTGGGGCCGGCAAGCATCACGTTCCTTGCGTTTCCACTGGCTCACAATGCAAGCTGCCAATGAGGCAGTTTGACACGCCGGAGGGCGAGGACGGGAGGCGGTTGTACACTGGGTTGTGATTCGTCGATTGATTGCTTCTTCAATGCTTGCGATTGTGATGGCGGCGGGGTGCCATAGCGGCTCAAAACCCGCTTCAGGAACTGCCGGGGATTCGTCTTTCAAGGTGTACAAGGTGCGCGGCAAGGTGGTTTCGACCAACCCCGCTACCGGCGAGGTAACGCTGGACCATGAAGCGATTCCCGGCTTTATGGAAGCCATGACAATGCCTTACAAGCTCAAGGACGCGAATATTCTGGGCGAACTGCATCCCGGAGATTTGATCACCGCGGATCTGCTGGTTTCGCAAAATGCCGATGCCGACCTGCTGCTCGATCACATCGTGGTTGTTGGCCAGGCCAAGCCGGATTACAAACCGAAGGTCTCCTACCATGTGCCATCAACTGGGGACAAGGTGCCGGATTTCAAATTGCGCAACCAGGATGGCCGCAGTATCCATCTCGATCAGTTTCGCGGCAAGGAACTGCTGATCACATTTATTTACACGCGCTGCCCGCTGCCGAATTTCTGTCCCCGGGTCACGCATAACTTTGCGGATATTGACAAGCAGCTTGCGGCCAGTCCCGTGCTTTATGGCAAGACTCATTTGCTGTGCGTGAGCTTCGATCCGGAGCACGATTCGCCCGAGCGGTTGAGAGCCTATGGCGCTACCTATATCGGCAGCGATGCGAAGAATGCATTTGCGCATTGGGATTTTGCAACGCCGGAGAAGCCGGTGCTGGACAAGATGGCGCAGTTTTTTGATGTGGGCATTACGCACGATGCGAACGACTCGATTACGCACACCCTCTCGACCACGCTGGTGGGCGCCGACGGCAAGGTGGTGCAGTTTTATCCCGGCAATGAGTGGACGGTGGAGCAGGTGCTGGCCGATGTAAAGAAGGCGGCAGCCTGATTCCGATTTGCAACGAGCGTTCCTTAGTGCTGAAGTCCACGTTCGATGCGTGATCTATATCGACGGGCAAAGCCTTTGACGGCCTCCGACTGAAAGCTGATTCAAAAAATAAAGTGATTCAAACCATAGGCAGGAGTGGAGAAGGATGGGTGAGGGATTGAATATCCGCAAGGATGGGGAGCTGGATTTTGTTTCGTTGGGCGCGTTGGTTCACCGGCTCGATCCGGGAATCATTCCATTTCGCAAGGCGGCGGAGTGCCAGATTCACGTGAGCGGCGGCGAGTTTAACGTGGCGGCGAACCTGGCAGATTGCTTTGAAATGAAGACAGGCGTGGTGAGCGCCATGTCGGATTATCCCATCGGCGACCTCATTGCGGAGCGGGTAAAGGCCATGGGGGTGAAGCCGTTTTATAAGCACTTTAGCCACGATGGCGTTACCGGGCCCAATATGGCTACGGTGTACAGCGATCGCGGCTACGGGGTGCGCGGGCCGGTGGTTTTCTACAATCGGGCCAACGAAGCGGCGGCGCAGTTAAAGCCGGGAGACTTTGACTGGAAGGCGATCTTTGCGGGAGGGGTTCGCTGGGTGCACAGCGGCGGCATCTTTGCGGCGCTTTCGCCAACCACGGCCGAGCTGGCGGCGGAGATGATGAAGGCCGCCAAGGAAGCCGGGGCTGTTACATCATTCGATCTCAATTTCCGCGAGAAGCTGTGGAAGATTCATGGCGGCGACGCGCACGCTGTCGAAACGATCGGGCGCATCGTCGAGAACGTAGACGTGCTGGTGGGCAACGAAGAGGACCTGCAGAAGGGGCTGGGAATTCCAGGGCCGGAGGTCGCGGCGAAGTCGAAGCTCGACCCCAGCGTCTTCTTCGGCATGATCGATAACGTCGTGAAAAAGCATCCCCACGTGAAAGCTGTGGCCACAACGCTGCGCGAAGTTCACTCGACCAATCACCATAGCTGGAGCGCGGTTGCGTGGATCGATGGCAAGACCTACTCCGCGCCAACGGCCGAACTTACGGTGCTGGATCGCGTGGGCGGCGGAGATGGTTTTGCGGCCGGTTTCATCTATGGCCTGCTGACCGGCGAGGCGCCTGAAGAAGCCGTCAAGCTGGGATGGGCGCATGGAGCGCTGCTGACCACCTTCCCCGGCGACACGACCATGGCGACAGTGGATCAGGTGAGGGCGTTTGCAAAGGGCGGTTCGGCCCGCATTCAGCGCTAGAGCGGCACAAGCCGGCTTTCAACCTTTGTGCATCGCGGGACGGTATGGTTCATCCAACCAACTGTTAACCTTACGTGTGTTTGAGAGAGAGGTTGCGCATGGCGAAAGTGACGTTAGTCTTTGCGGTGCTGTTGGTTTTGTTGGGGATGGTGGGCTATTTCGGCACGGGAAGCCAGCACAATACGGCGCTGATTCCGACGTGGTTTGGCCTCGCATTGGGGATTGGCGGTTTCCTGGCCATCAGCCCGAACGAAAAGCGCCGCAAGCTTTTCATGCACATCAACGTGACCATCGGACTGCTCGGCTTTATCGGCGCCGCGGTTGAGGCCGTGCGCGGATACAGTCATGCCCGTTCACTTGGACTTGAGCCGGACAAGATTGCGTTGGCTTCAAAGGGAACCATGGCTGGGCTAATGCTGATCTATGTGCTGTTGTGCGTGAAGTCGTTTATCGACGCGCGGCGTTCGGGAAAGGTTTAATTCATGGGCACCATGCGGGGCGGCGGAATGGGCATGAACATGCGGGCCGAGCGCACTTCGCATGGCCGCGGAGCGCGCGCAGGCCAGACAGATCTGCCCAAACGCAAGCCCAACCTCAAGAAACTCTGGCAGCCGGGCTGTGCCTGATGGGGATCAATCGGGTTGCGGGTCTGGTATTGCCCTTCACGAGCAAGCCGCTGCTGGACAAGGTGCTGAACCAGGCCCATCCGCATCCTGAGCTGCTGCCCCGCATTATCCTCGTGGTGTTTTGTGCGATGGTGGTGCAGGCGCTCACTTCGTTTTCGCTCACGCAGCTTTTGTCGAAGGCGGGCCAGCGATTGATCGCCGAGATGAGGCGCCAGGTGCAGAAGCACGTGGGTCTGCTCTCGGTTGCTTATTACGATGAGAATCGCACGGGAACACTGGTGGCGCGCATTATGACCGATGTTGAAGGCGTGCGTAACCTTGTTGGAACGGGCCTGGTGGAGTTTGTCGGCGGCATAGTGACGGCGATTCTCGCTTTCATCTTTCTGCTGCATCGCAGTGTCACGGTGACCATCACTGTCTTTGCGGTGGTGGGGGCGTTCGTATTTGTTCTGCAATATGCGTTCAAGGTGATTCGACCGATTTTTCGCGAACGCGGCAAGATCAACGCTGAGGTGACGGGGCGGCTCACTGAATCACTTGGCGGCGTGCGGGTGATCAAGGGATACCACGCTGAAGAGCGCGAGGCCGGCGTGTTTGCAACCGGCGTAGAGCGACTGCTGGCCAACGTGATGAAGTCGCTGACTATGACCAGCGTGCTCGGTTCCGCCTCGACTACGGTTCTGGGACTGGTATCGGCGCTGGTGATGTGGCTTGGCGGTCACAGCGTGCTCAACCATGCCTGGACGGTAGGTGATTATTTCAGCTACAACATGTTTCTTGCGTTCATGGTCGCGCCAATATTTCAGATCGTGAACATCGGCACGCAGTTGACCGAAGCTTTCGCGGGCCTTGATAGAACCGGCGAAATCATGGCGGAGCTTGAAGAAAACCAGGTTCCCGGCCGGACGCTGAAGATGCCGCCGATTCAGGGCACGGTGCGTTTCGAAGATGTGGAGTTTGCTTACGATCCTGAGAAGCCGGTGCTGCATGGCATCAGCTTTTTGGCGCAGCCGGGCACGGTGACCGCGCTGGTCGGTTCGTCGGGTTCGGGCAAGTCCACGATCATCAGCCTGCTCTGCGCGTTCCATACGCCGTCGAGCGGACGCGTTGTTGTGGACGGCGTCGACCTCGCAAAGGTGGATCTGAATACCTTCCGCTCGCAACTTGGAGTAGTGCTGCAGGACTCGTTTCTGTTCGATGGAACGATTCGCGAAAACATATTGTTTTCGAAGCCCGAAGCGACAGAAGAGCAGTTTCTATTTGCGTGCCGCACGGCCCGCGTGGATGAGTTTGCGGAGCGATTCCCAGATGCCTACGCCACGATTGTGGGCGAGAGGGGCGTGAAGCTGTCAGGCGGACAGCGCCAGCGGCTTTCAATCGCGCGTGCGTTGTTGGCAGAGCCGCGAATTCTGATTCTCGACGAGGCCACGAGCTCGCTCGACTCCGAATCGGAGGCGATGATTCAGGCGGGGTTGAACCAACTGATGCAGGGGCGAACGACGTTCGTGATCGCTCACCGGCTTTCGACCATTCGGCGCGCTGACCAGATTCTGGTAGTTGAGCAGGGAAGGATCGTGGAGCGCGGTAACCATGCGCAGTTGTTTGCGTTGGGTGGGCGCTACTTCGACCTTTACACGCGTCAGCACGGATTGGAAGCCAACTTGTTTCTCGCGCCCGGCGAAGGCGACGTGGTTCCGGCGGAGTGAGGCCGACTCGCCGAAGTTGTCTCTTTTAATCCGCATTGTCAGGCGTTAAAGGAGGCCCCTTTTTGGCACGCGTCCCGCCAGTTTGACCTGAGTCCCATATCTTGAGAAACTATTTACTGATCATTACGCGAAATAGAGGACCACTATGCGAGACGTAGCTCCCCAAGGAACTTACAAAGTACAAGCGTTAGACAGAGCCTTCGCCGTGCTTGACCTGCTTGGCGAGAGTGATACGCCGCTCGGGCTGGCACAGGTGGCTTCTTCGCTTCAGCTTCACAAGAGCACTGCCCATCGTTTCCTCATGGTCCTTGAACGTCACCACATGGTGGAGCGGACGGGCAATGGCAAGTTTCGCCTTGGCCTCCGGTTGTTTGATTTTGGCAACCGCGCCATCGAGCAATATGACTTGCGCGATCGCGCGCTGCCGCACCTGCGCCGCCTGGTCGCCGAGACGGAGGAGACAGCTCATCTTTGCATCCTGGAGCAGGCGCGGGTCATTTATATCGACAAGATCGAGCCGGGGCGATCGGTGCGCATGATTACGCGTATTGGTTCCAGCAACCCCGTTCACTGCACCTCGGTTGGCAAGGCCATTCTGGCGTTTTTGCCTGAAGACCGCATTGCCGACATCATTCGCCGGACGCGGTTTGAGCGCTTTACACACCGCACCATCGCGACTGCCGAGGCGCTGCGCACCGAGATTGAAAAGACTCGCCGCCGCGGCTATGCCGTGGATGATGAAGAGTTGGAAGAAGGGCTGCGCTGCATTGCCGTTCCAGTGCTCGATGCGCAGCGCCAACCAGTGGCCGCGGTTAGCGTGTCGGGACCGTCGTTCCGCGTGACAGCGCAAAAGCTGCCCGCGATTGCGAATCATCTGCTGCAGTGCGTGCGGGGCATCTCGCTGGATATGGGATTCATCTCAGCGAGCAGAAGTAATCGCGCTGCCTGGTCTGCTTAAGGTTGCCAGTTGGGCCCGATGAGGGCGCGCAGATTCTCTGGTGTGGCCCATGGAGCGGCTCCGGAGAAGCGCTTAACCCAATCGGCACCTGCGCCGATGCGCACGCGATCGGGCGTGAACTCAGGGATAGCGCGTTGGCCATCAGAGCGTAGCTCGCTCCGTCGTGAAGGCGCAAAGCTTTCCAGCAGCCGCCGGGCACTGCGATGACGGGCCGCTGGCCGGCTGCAACATCGGTTCCGAGAGTCTGCTTTTCAACATGGCCATCAGGATGAAAGATGAAGTAGTCGACTGGGCCGCCTTCGATAAGGATGTGCGTGTCGTCGGGCTGCAGCCAGTGCAAGTAGTTGATGGGGCGCTCGCGCGTGAGCATGTAATAGACTTGGCTCTGGACTGCCAGCGATCTGCCGCCGACGGTTACTTTTTGCGCTGATTCGCCGATGAGGCCCAGGTAGCCGGATTCCTTGGGGAGCACTGACAGCTTGAGCACCTGGATCAGCTCGCGGGCGCGTGCGTCAGAGCCGGCGGGCTGAGATGCCTTGAGCAGGTGCAGGACGGAGAGAGCGCCGAGCGCGCAGACGACGATGATGTGGGCTTTCTTCATGTTTGACAGAGTAAAGGCGCGCTGCTTTCTCGTGCGAACATTGAGATGGGCGGTTATTCTGCTGCGGTTCGGTCGACGAATGCAATCGGACCGTAACTTAGTGACTTCAGTTGTCGGTCGGTCTGGCATCTAAGTCAGACGTCTAATAGATCGATCGGGAGTTATATTCGCCGTAGCTGCTTGAAATACCCGCAAGTAAGTCGGTCCTACTTAGCGGTTCTTGCCTTGTCGCGCAGCTCCCTGGTCTTCACAACGATCAGAAACTCATAGAAACCCATCAGAGTGCAATAAGTAAAGCCTGCAACACGGTCAAGGAATCCAAGCTTTGCGATGTACATCACGAGGAACTTGACTAGTGGCCTAAGTGGCAGCCGATAGTAAAGCTCCTTCATATTACGTCGCCGCTCATGCGTGTTCTTTGAGAACAAGAGGGCCGTGAGACTTAATGATTTTCCGGCTGAGCTATTGGCGATAAGTTGCTGGGCTTCCTGCGTGCTGTAGAAATTGTGGCGGTTCACCCAGTCACCGATTCCTTTACTGAATGGATAGTGATCGAGATAGCCGTCGATATTCGCGACCGGGCCATCCGGCTTTGAAACGCAGTGTCCGAGCCGCTCATAACGCATCTTCTCCGGCCTGAAAAGACGATCGTAAAACGCTGTCATCTGGACATGTTTCAGCCAGGTATCCAAAAAGAAATCTCTTCGTTGTACGCGAAATGCCACGTTATCGCCGGGATTTGCGACCGCTCTGCGTATGGCTTCGGCCAACTTTGGCGTCACTCGCTCGTCAGCATCGAAATAGAAGACCCATGGATATTTAAACGGAATATTCTCGAGGCCCCAATTCTGATGTTGCGAAAAGCTGTCGAACTTTCTGAACCAGACTTTTGCGCCATGCTCTTTGGCGATCTCGATTGTTTTATCAGTGCTGTATGAATCGAGGACGTGAATATCATCAGACCATTTGACGCTATCAAGGCACGAAGGAAGATTATTCTCTTCGTTTAATGTGAGCACAAAAATGGAGACCATAGACCCGTCATTTTAGCCGGGCAGGGGGGCTCAGTCAAATAAAGGCATGTTAATTGGGGCCGCAGCGGGGCCGCAGTCGTCGGGGCACGGAGATACCGGCAGATAGGTGCATTTGCATTCTTTCAGGACGCTGTAATCGACCCAGAGCCGGTATTTCAAAATGATCCGTGGACCTTTGATTCTGGGACAAACCTGAGACGACGGCTGTTCATATTACGGTGACCAACTGGCCGTTAATTCGTCTGCTGCTTCAATGAGCCGGTCACATTTTGATTGTGCAACAAGGATGACGAAGATCCTTTATTGACGCCTCAGGAGGGAATGGTGATGAAAGTCATCAGTGGCAAACAACTCGCATCACACTGCTATCTCTGAATTTTCGTGGTCGGCGGTCAGGCCGTTGAGGGATGTCATCATATTCTGGTACGTCATCGGTAACGATTACCGGGGTCTGTGGCTTTGTTCTTGTGAATGCTTCAGCCAAGGACATTCCGCCGGCGTTACACCTCCCTGGGTCTTTACATCCTGTTTTGCATAGCGCGATTGGATGCTTCTGCGCAAAAGCCGCTGACGCTCCGGCAAGCCATCGATCAGGCCCTGGGGCAAAGTCCCCAAGCTGCGATTGCTCACGCTGGCGACCAGGAGGCCAAGTCGGGAGCCACGATGGCGCGCAGCCAACTGCTGCCGCGTCTCGACTTCACGGAAGACATCTCGCGTGGAGACGATCCTGTGTATGCCTTCGGCACAAGGCTCAGGCAGCGACAGTTCACCCAAGCCGACTTTGCGCTGAACTCCTTGAACCGTCCTCAGCCGATCGGCAACTTCTCGTCTCGCTTCTCCGGCTCGTGGACGGCGTTTGATTCGTTCAAGACGCAGAGAGAGATCCACCGAGCCAATCTGCTCCGAGCGAGCGCATCTTTATCCTCTCAGGGGGTGGACCAGCGGATTGTGCTTGACGTTGTGCGGGCCTACCAGTCTGTGCTCTATGCACAGCGGAAGATCGAGGTCGCGCAGCATGTGCAAGAGACTGCCGCGTCGCTGTCGACTTCAGTTGACGGACGCGTCAAGGCGGGCCTTGCAGTGGAGTCGGACCGAATGTCGGCTCAGGTCAACGTGGCCGCGCGCAAAGAAGAGCTGATTGCTGCCGAAGGGGAACTGGATTTGGCCTGGGCGGAATTGCGCGAGGCGATGGGCGTTCCTGACTTGCAGGCATTGGAGCTGAAGCCTATCGAGCCGCATACCTTTTCCCAACTCCCGCTGGGAGAGGAGATCGCGAGAGCCGTCAAAGCGCGGCCCGATCTGATGGCGTTGGTACGGGTGCAAATGGCGCAGGCATCAGCGGTGGGAGCGGCAAGGTCAAACTTCGGTCCCAGGGTGAGCGCCTATGGTAATTGGGAAGAGGATCGGGGATCGCTGGGCACCTCCGGAGGAAGCAGTTGGGTGGCGGGCGCTCAGATCAGCATCGATATTCTGCCTTTTGGCAAGCATGCAAAAGTCGAGCAGGAACTTGCCGCCAAACAGAAGATTGACGCGCAACTGTCGGCCTCGCAACAGCACGTGCGGCTGGAAGTGAGCCAGGCGCACATCCGCCTTCGGACAGCGAAGCTAACACTGGAGACGGCGCAGGTGGCGATGGACCAATCGGCCGAGAGCCTGCGTATTTTGAAGAACCGCTACAGCGCGGGACTTGCCACGATCACCGATCTGCTGCGAGCTGAGGATGCCGAGCGGGAGAGCCGGTCGAGTTACTGGCATGCCGTCTACGGTAATGCCGTGGCGTATGCCGAACTGCTTTACGCAACCGGGGCCCTGACTCCCGATGCGGCGGAGGATTTGCAATGAAGATTGTGTTGCCGGTTTGTTTGCTTGCCGCTTCTGTGGCGATGTTGGTCGGCTGTCATGGTGGTGAATCGGATCCACCGGCTACCGCCCAAGCCATGCAGGCGCGTGTCGTCGAGAGCCAGCAGCAGGAGCTTCCTGTCAACGTGCGGACCACAGGAACCGTTCACGCGCGGCAGACAGCGCTTGTGTCGGCTCAGGTCGTCGGTCGCATTCAGCAGGTTCTGGTGCACGAGGGAGATAGTGTGCGGGAAGGACAAACCCTGGTGGTGCTTGACAGCGCGGCTCTTAGCGCCTCGGTGAATCAGGCTCAGGCAGGAGTCAAGGCCGCTCAAAGCGAGCAGACCGCAGCGGAGACCGAGGCAAAGCTGATGGCAAGCACTTTGGAGCGTTATCGGCGATTGGAGGCTGAAAAGAGTGTCAGCGCGCAGGAGATGGATGAAGTTTCGCGCCGGGCCGAGGCGTCGGCCGCCAAGCTTGAGGCGGTGCGGGCGCAGCTCGACGCAGCACGGGCCCAGGAAACCGGCGCGCACACAACCCTCGGCTATACCCGTCTGCTAGCCCCCTTTGCAGGCGTATTGACGGCACGGCTGGCCGATCCGGGAACGATGGCAACGCCGGGCATGCCTTTGCTTCAGGTGGATCAGGCCGGAGTTCTGCAACTCGAAGTCACCGTGGATGAGTCGGCAATTGGGGCAATTCACAAAGGGATGAAGTCCCAGATCACGATCGGCGGCGCTTCATCCGAGGAGATGACTGGAACAGTTTCGGAGATCGTTCCAGCCGCCGACCCAGCCAGCCGCAGCTTTCTGATCAAGATCGACCTACCGTCTTCGAGACCATTACACGCCGGCATGTATGGAACGGCGGAGTTTGCCAACGGCGTCCGGCAGGCGATCGTCGTTCCGCGGTCAGCGGTTGTCTCCCGTGGTTCGATTGCCTGTGTGTACGTTCTCGACGGTCAAGGAATTGCCCAACTTCGTTACCTCACCCTTGGCGCGAAACAAGGGAGGCTCGTCGAAGTTCTGTCGGGGATCTCCCCCGGCGAGAAGCTGGTGGACGATCCCTCGGACCGTGATCTTGCCGGCAAGCGCATCGAGGCCCAGCGATGAAGCAGGAGCTTGGAATAGCCGGGAGACTGGCGCACAGCTTTCTCAACTCCAAATTAACACCTCTCTTCATCGCTGCGTCTCTGGCGATCGGAGCATTCGCCATCGCGGTCATTCCCCGCGAAGAGGAGCCGCAGATACTCGTTCCAATGTTGGACATCACCACCGCGATGTCTGGCGCTTCTCCGGCTGAGGTGGAACAACGCGTCACGCTGCCGATCGAGAACCTGGTGCACGAGATCTCCGGCGTGGAGTATGTGTACTCCACATCGAGCCCCGGACAGAGCCTGGTGATTGTTCGCTTTCTGGTGGGCACCGCCCAGGAAGACGCGCTTATCAAGGTCTATAACAAGCTCTATTCAAACTTTGATCGCATGCCCCCGGGAGTCTCGCAGCCTATCGTCAAGGCTCGCTCCATCGATGATGTTCCGATCCTGGCCCTGACCCTGTGG
>WNGK01008892.1_pt1 | contig 12977 bp, 12 predicted proteins | sample 5400601 | NCBI WGS metagenome assembly WNGK01 (sample SAMN13153376, study PRJNA577476) | soil metagenome | isolation source: 60 cm soil or saprolite under Garry oak tree replicate 1 | place: USA:California | collected 2016-06-15 | reverse complement strand
AACCTCAACCAGGCCACGCTCGAAGAGCTCGAGGTGCTCCCAGGCTTCACCGCCGCCTTCGCCCAGGAGGTCATCGACTATCGCACCAACTTCGGCGGTTTCCAGAACACCCGCGAGCTGGTGGAGATTCTCGGCATGAGCGAGGCCGACTTTGTCATCGCTCGCCGCTATCTCACGCTGTGAACGATCCTGGCGGCGCTCCCGGCCTCCGCTCTCTCGCGCAAATCCCGGCACTCGTGGTCGCCCTTTCGTGGTCGGTGGCGCTTGCGGCGGCGGTGGTGGTGGCGCCGGCGCAGGCGTGGCTTGGCGCACTCGCTGTCGCCCTCGCCATTCCTTGCCTGGCACTGGCATTCGCCATCCGCCCCGCGCTGATCGCGCTCGCGCTCGTGGCAGCGCTGCTTGGCGTCGGTCGCGCCGAGCTGCCGGCCGCCGATACAGGAGCCTCCGCCCGGGCTTCAGCTTTGGCCGGGCAGACGGCGACGATCATCGGCCGCGTTGCCGACGACAGCCGGGCCGCCGGAGGCGGATCCGAGGCTCTCGTCGAACCCAGCCTGGTCGTCGCCGGCGGCTCCGCCGTCTCCGACATCGGCAACCTCGTCGTGCGCTGGCGAGGGCCGGAGGACGCCGGCTTCGGCGACCAGGTCACCGCCACCGGAAAGCTCATCCTGCCCAGAGACCTGCCCGCCTTCGATCGACGCGCATACCTCGCGCAACGAAACGCATACCTCGAGCTCGACACCACCGGAATCAATGTCACCAGCCCGTCATCCGGTCTCCAGGCGCTGCCGACCTGGGTGCGCAAGCGATACACGGCGGCACTCGATGCTGCCCTGCCGGCTCCACACGCCGCCGTTCTCCTGGGCGTGGTCCTTGGCATCCGCCACGGAATCCCGCCCGAGCTCCAGCAAGCACTGATCGCAACCGGCCTGATCCACCTGCTCGTCCTCAGCGGGCTCAAGGTCGCGGTTTTCGCTCGCATCGTCCAGGGCGCTCTCCGGCCGCTTCTTCGCGGTCATGCGATGTGGCCGGCCTTGTGTCTCATCGGCGTCTATGCGCTTTCGGGCGGGGCGACGCCTGCTGCCATTCGCGCCGCGCTGATGGGCGGCCTGGCCATCGTTGCCGCTGAGATCGGCCGCCCCTCGCATGTGTGGACCTCACTCGCCATCGCAGCTGCCGCCATGCTCGCCTGGCGTCCCGAGCTCGCATGGGATGTTGGCTTCCAGCTGTCCTTCGCGGGCACCGCCGCGATCATCCTGCTCACACCCTCGATCGAGCGGCGCGCTCGCCGGCTGCCGCATTTCTTTCGAGAACCGTTTGCCGTCACCTGCGCCGCCCAGGTGGGCACGCTCCCAATGATGGCCACGGATTTTCACGTCCTCTCGCCAGTGGGGCCTGTCGCCAATGCGCTCGTTCTGCCCATACTGCCCGCCATCGTTGCGGCCGGATTGGTTCTCGGACCCCTCTCTCTGATTCCGGAGCTCGCCCGCCTGGCCGCGATCCCGATCACTGGCCTCCTCTTCTACATGGAACAGGTCGCCTACGTGCTCGCGAGGGTGCCTGCAGCGGCCGTCCCAGTGGTGCGATTCCCGCCGTGGGCGGGAATTGCCTACTACGCCGGCCTGGGCGCCGTCATCGGTGCCGGCCACGTCGACCGGCGCCGCCGCGCGATCGTCTTCGGTGCGGCGGTCGCAGCGCCGGCTCTCATCGCGGGCACTGCCCTCGCGTTCTGGGCCGCTTCGCCGCCGCAGGCGAGCGTGCTGGCCGTCGGCAACGGGCAGGCGGTGCTGTTCCGAGGCCCGGCGGGGACCATCCTCGTCGACGCCGGACCCAGCCCAGCCCGACTCGAGGACGAGCTCGGCCAGATCCTTCCGCCCTGGCAAGCCAGGCTCGACGTCCTGGCCATCACCGCCCCCGGCCTGGGGCACGTCGGCGGGCTGGCCGGCCTCGACCGGCCCGCGGGCACGCTGATCATCCCTGGCGTGCCGCTTTCCGGCTCGGCCTGGCGCACCGCGGCGTACGAGGCCGTCGTACGCGGTGCGCACGTACAGGGGGTGCTCGCCGGCCAGGTGCTGCAGGCCGCGGGTTTCAGGCTCGAGGTGCTTGCACCGGAGCCCGGCGCCCCTGGCGACCAGGTGGGCGCGGGCTATCTCGGGCTGCGCGTCGTGGCGCCGTCCGGGCGGGCCTTCTGCGACCTCAGCGATCTCGACATTGATGCCCAGACGCTCGCCGCTGCCCGATTGCGAGGGCCCTGCACCTACCTGCTGCTTCCCGCCGGAGGCCACAGCTTGCCGTCGCCTGACCTCGAACGCGCCGCCGCACGGGCACAGATGGTCGCCTCGCTTGCCTCGGGACGCCTCGCGCGCGGCATCCCCGTCACCGTCCTCCGCACGGACGAGGAGGGCACGATCACCTTGCCCATGTAGAAGCGCCACCCAGCGTCGCCGACGAGAGGGCAGGGTTCCGCGGCGGGCGACATCTGTCCCCCCGAGAATTAAGCCGCTCACCTTGCCCATGTAGAAACCGCTAGCCATCGAAAAGGACCAAGTGGAGCCAAAGGCCGGATTCACTCCGGCCGTCCCCAGGCATGCCACCATCCAGGCGCCACCCAGCGGCGCCGAGGAGAGGGGAGGGTTCCGCGGCGGGGGACATCTGTCCCCCCGCGAATTTAAGCCGGGTTACGATCGGCGGGCACGAATGCCGAGTCCGAAGCCCAAAGCCGACGTCCTGCTGCTTCACGGCGATGAGCGGTTCCTCATCGACGAGAAGGCCAGGGCCACCCTCGAAGGTTGGCGCTCCGAGCTCGTCTCGGACTTCGGTTTCGAGCGCCTCGAAGGTCAGGGCCTGAACGCTGCGCGGCTCCAGGATGCGGTGCTCCAGGCGCCCTTCCTCGACCCGTATCGCGTGGTCGCCGTGACGATGGTGCCGGCCCCTCGGGCAGAGAGTCTGGCCCCCGCGTTGAGCGAGGTACCGTCCTCGACCCGGGTCCTGATCACCATTGCCGGTCGGCTTGGGGGCGGCAACCGGCTGGCCAGGGCCATCACGGCCGCGGGTGGAATCGTGGAAGAGATGACGCACCTCAAAGGCAGGTCTTTGAGCGAGTGGGCCGCCCGGAGAGCGATTGAACACGGTCTCACGCCGGCGATCGCCGCACAGGTCGTCCGGGTAACGCCGCCGGACCTCACCATCATCGACTCCGAGCTCAGCAAGCTCGCCGCCTACAAGGCGTCTGGCTCCAGGCTTACGGCGGAGGTCGTCACCGAGCTGCTCGCGGGCGGCAGGGAGGACGAAATCTTCAAGCTCACCGACAATCTCCTGCCGCACCCGACGCCGGAGGCGCTGAAGATCGCCCGCGGCCTTTCGCGCGGGGGAATGCAGCCGACGTCGGTCGCTTACCGGATGGCTCGCCACATCGCGCTTGTTCTCGAAGTGCGCGCCAAGCAGGAGCGGGGCGAATCGTTGTCCGAGGTCAAGTCAGAGATGAGCGAGCATCCCTTCGTGATCCAGAAGGCGTTCGACGTCGCCCGCAATGCTGACCCCGATCGCCTCGAAGCCGCCCTGCGCGCGATCCGCGACTACGAGTGGGAGGTGAAGTCCGGACAGATCGATCCCGAGCTCGGGCTCGATGTGCTGCTGACCCGGCTCTAGCGCTACTTCCTGTTCTTCTTGTCGGGGGACTTGGCGGCCACGGGCGCGGCGCCCTTCTTGGCTGCCGGCGCGGCTGACTTCTTCGACGCACCTGCGCCAGGCGCCGGCAGGCCGGCAACCTTCACCAGCTGTCGCGTCAGCCGAGCCTTGCGGCGCGCGGCGTTCCTGCGATGCAAGACGCCTTTAGCCGCGGCGCGGTCGAGGGCGCGTATCGCGTCGAGTGCCATCGCGTACCGGTCCGACTCGGCGACCGGCGTCTCCTGTAGGGTCCGACGAGCTTTGACGACCTTGGTCTTGACCTCGGAGCGCACGGCGCGGTTGCGAATCGTCCGGCGCACGCTCGCGCGCGCCTGCTTCTTCGCGGATGCAGTTCGCTTAGCCACGTTTGGATTCCAGGTGGGAGATGAGCACGAAGCTAGGATTATAGAGGCCAGTGGAGTTCGAGCTCAGCGGGAAGCGCCCCAGGGTGCATCCCGACGCATACATTGCCCCGACGGCCGTGCTCATCGGTGACGTCGAGATCGGCGCCGGTGCAAGCGTCTGGTTCGGTGCGGTGCTCCGTGGCGACGAGGCCGCGATCACGATCGGCGATGGCGCCAATGTGCAGGACAACGCGGTCATCCATTGCGCTCGCAACCTGCCGACCCTGATCGAACGCAATGCAAGCGTCGGCCACTCCGCGCAGCTCGAGGGCTGCGTCGTCGAGCAGGGAGCCGTCGTGGGCATGGGAGCGACGATGCTGCAGCGGAGCCGCCTCGGCGCTGGATCGATGCTGGCGGCAGGTGCTTTGCTCGGCGAAGGCCAATCGGTTCCGGCCGGCCACATGGCGGCCGGCGTGCCCGCCACGGTGAAGAAGCCGCTGGACGGCTCCGCGGGAAACTGGGTCGGCAAGACCGCCAAGCACTACCAGGATCGCGCCGTCCTGTACCGAGCGAATCTTCGACCCGGCGGCAGTTGAAGGTCGCGCTGCCCGCGCGCGCGAAGCTGAACCTGGACCTTCAAGTCATCAAGCGCCGCGCCGACGGTTTCCACGAGATCAGGACGCACATGCAGGCGGTCGCGCTGCACGACCTCGTCGAGGCTTCACGTTCCGAGCGAACCGCGCTCGTCGTGGACGGCATTCCGGTGACGGCTCAAGGCGACAACATCATCTTCAAGGCGCTGGCCGCGCTCGAGGGCGCCGTGGGTCGGGCGTTACCCACGCAATTCCATCTGCACAAGCGCATACCGCCGGGCGCCGGGCTAGGAGGAGCCAGCTCCGATGCCGCCACCGCGCTTAGGGCTGCAAAGATGGTTCATGGGCTCGACGTCGACCTGTCCGCCATCGCGCAAGCGATCGGCGCTGACGTCCCGTTTTTCATGACCGGCGGCAGCGCGCTGGCAGGGGGAACCGGTGATCGCCTGGCGCCGCTGCCAACGGAATCCGCCTGGTACGCGATCGCCTGGCCGGGTATCGAACTTTCGACCGCCGGCGTTTACGAAGCGTGGGACGAAACGAGAGGCGGGCCGCCAAATGAGCTGTTCGATGCGGCCGTGCGCACAGATCCCCGAGTGCACGATTTCGCGCGCCGCTTGGGTGATGGCTGGCAGATGACCGGCAGCGGTTCGGCCTTCTTCACACCCTGCGCCAGCCGAGAGGAGGGGATGCGGACGATCGAGTCGCTCGACTGCTGGACGGCGGTGACGCAGGCCGTCGGCGCGTGGGCGTGATGCGGCGCACGGCCGCGGTCTGGGCCGGCAAGGCCACCGGCGCCCTGTCGAGGATCAGCCGTCTCGGCGGCGGCACGACCCTGCCCGGCGACGTCGCCCGTGCGATCGACCCAGACGTCCTGCGCAAGCTGTCGCGTGATCTCAAACACGGAGCCATAGTCGTCACCGGCACCAACGGCAAGACGACGACGGCACGACTGGTCACCTGGCTGCTCGAAGGCGCGGGTCACAGCGTGGTTTCCAATCGCGCGGGTGCCAACCTCATCTTCGGCGCCACTGCGGCCGCCCTGGAAAGGGCCGGGGCCAACGGCCGCCTGGAGGCGGATTGGGGCGTGTTCGAGATCGACGAGGCCAGCCTCGAGCGCGCCGTGGACGAGATTCAGCCGCGGGCAGCCGTCGTTCTCAATCTCTTTCGCGATCAGCTCGACCGCTACGGCGAGCTGGAGGCGATCGCGAAGAGGATCGAGTCGGCATTAGCGCGCCTGCCAGACGAAAGCCACGTGCTGATGAACGCCGACGACCCTCGCGTCGCTGAAATTGGCTTGAATCTGAAACGCAAGCCTGTCTGGTTTGGGCTCGACGATCCCACTGTCGCGATGCGTGAGCTTCCTCACGCAGCCGATGCGCGGACGTGTCCCCGCTGCGGCGCGAGCCTCCTGTTTGATGCTGTCTACGTCGGCCACGACGGCGTTTATCGCTGCCCCAACGGAGATTTCGCCAGGCCGGCACCCGATCTCGCCGCGACCCACATCGAGCTGGACGGATTCGACAGCGTGGCGATGGGCGTGAGCGGGGTACGCATCGAGCTGCCGCTTGGCGGCCTCTACAACGCGTACAACGCGCTCGCGGCATTCGCAACGGGGAGTGCCCTGGGCTTCGAGCCTGCTGTCATCGCCGAGCGCTTCCGGACTGTTCAAGCCGCATTCGGCCGCCAGGAGCGGCTCGAAGCCAAAGGCCGAAAGCTCAACGTCGTTCTGTCCAAGAACCCGGCGGGATTCAACGAGACGCTGCGCACGGCGGTCGATCTTGCGGGCGGCCACTGGTTCCTGATCGGTTTGAACGACCGCCGCGCCGATGGCACCGATGTCTCCTGGATCTGGGACGTCGACTTCGAACGACTGCGGGGACGGGCGCGTGTGGTCGTGCCGGCCGGCAACCGCGCCAATGACCTCGCCGTGCGGCTCAAGTACGCGGGCGTGGACGCGCTGCAGCCCGAGACCGATCCCGCCCGTGCCATCGACGCGCTGATCGAATCGACGCCCGAGGGCGAGACCGCCCACCTCCTCTGCACATATACCGCCATGCTCGACCTGCGTGCCGAGCTCGTCCGCCGCGGATGGGCCAAGCCGTACTGGGAGACTTAGAAGGAAGATGGCACGGCATCGAAAGACGTTCACGGTCGGCTGGCTGTATCCGGACCTCATGAACATCTATGGCGACCGCGGCAACATCCTCACCCTCCTCAAGCGCGCCGAGTGGCGCGACTTTGAGGCTCGGCTGATCGAGCTGGGGCGGGGCACCACCAAGCGCATGGACGAGGTCGACGTTTTCTTCTTCGGAGGTGGGCAGGACCGCGAGCAGGCGCTCGTGTACGAAGACCTCCTCGAGCACAAGCAGCCTCGGCTCGAGCGCGCCGTTGCGGCGGGCGCAAGCGTGCTCGCCGTCTGCGGCGGCTACCAGCTGCTCGGCCACTACTACCAGACGGCCGAAGGCGAACGGTTTCCGGGCATCGGCCTGATCGATGTCCGAACCGAGGCCGGCAAGCGCCGGTTCATCGGCGATGTGGTCGTCGACTCGGCGCTGGTCGACATCCAGCCGACGACGCTGGTCGGTTTCGAAAACCATAGTGGCCGAACCTACCTGGGACCCAAGGCCAAGGCCCTTGGGCGCGTACGAGTCGGTTTCGGCAACAACGGTGAGGACCACACCGAAGGCTGCCTCCAGGGCGGCATCCTCGGCACGTACCTCCACGGGTCTCTGCTGCCGAAGAACCCGCACCTCGCCGACCATGTGACCAGGAGCGCACTGCGCCGGCGCGGCATCACGGACCTCGCTCCACTCGACGATACCGCCGAGCTCGCCGCGCACGAAAAAATCCTGGCACGCTCGGGGCGCTGACCGAGTTAGAGAGCTCCGCGGAAATCGTCGCCAGCACGAACTCCAACCGGTCGTGAATGTCGTGCGGCACAAAGCGAATGACTCGAAATCCCCGAGTTTCGAGCCATGCCCTGCGGCCCGCATCGCTGGGCGGAGATCGGTCGTACATGTCGCCGCCGATCTCCACCACCAGGCGCGCCGACAGGCAGGCGAAGTCGACGATGTAGGGCCCGATCAAAGCTTTGCGCCGAAATTTGAAGCCATCGAGCCGCTTGAGGCGCAGGCACGACCACAGGTCCCACTCGAGGCTGCTCATGGTCCGGCGCAGATATCTGGCCAGCTGGACTTTCGACAACGGCACGGCGCCGAGCAGCATCGCCAGGAGCGCCGAAAAGAAAAACCCTGCCTGTTAATTGCATCTCCGCTAAGGGAGGTCACTGTTGCTGGTCCCCTCCCCACCGGGTGGGGAGGTCGGCTGCGCGGAGCGCAGCCGGATGGGGGTCACTGTTGCTGGTCCCCTCCCCACCGGGTGGGGAGGTCGGCTGCGCGGAGCGCAGCCGGGTGGGGAGATTCCCTTTCCTAAGGGCGCTTCGGCGTCTTCACCGGCCGTCGTGCGGGGCGGCTGCGGGCCCGCACCGGCGCCGACTTGCCCGCCCCGTTCGATCTCGCCACCACCGGCGCGGCCGCCGGAGGAGACGCCACGCGTTTGATCGGTGTCAAAGCCTCGCGCAGCACCTGGTCGATCGACTCCACCAACACCAGCTGCATCTCCTTGCGCAGGTCGGCGGGGATGTCGTCGAGGTCGGCTTCGTTGTGGGCGGGCAGCAGCACGCGCCGGATGCCGGCGCGGTGCGCCCCCAGCACCTTTTCCTTGACCCCGCCGATCGGCAGCACCTTGCCGCGCAACGTGATCTCGCCCGTCATCGCCACGTCGTCGCGAGCCGGGCGCCCGGTGAGGATCGACGCCATCGCTGTCAGCACGGTCACTCCCGCCGACGGTCCTTCCTTCGGCTGCGCGCCGGCCGGCACGTGGACGTGGATGTCGTTCTTCTCGAACAGCGAAGGATCGATTCCAAGCACAAGCGCGCGATCCTTTAGGTAAGACAGAGCAGCGGAAGCCGACTCCTTCATCACGTCGCCCAGCTGCCCGGTCAGCCGCAGCTCGCCTTTGCCCGGCGTCAAGGCCGCTTCGACGAAAACGATCTCGCCTCCAACCGGCGTCCATACCAAACCCGTGGCGACGCCCGGGCGGTCGATGCGCTCGCGAACGTCGTCATGGAACCGGCGCTTGCCAAGGGCCGCGCGCACGCGCTGAACATCCACTGCCTTTCGAGGTCGTTTGCCGACCGCAATGTCCGCTACCGCGCGGCGCATCACCGAAGCGATCTCGCGCTCCAGGTTGCGCACGCCTGCTTCACGCGTGTACTGCCGGATGATGAGGCGGATGGCCTCCTCGGCCATACCGACCTCGCCCGGGCGCAAGCCGTGCGCGGACAGCTGCTTCGGCACCAAGAAGCGCTCGGCGATCTGCACCTTCTCCTCTTCCGTGTAGCCCGAGAGGTGAAGGACTTCCATCCGGTCGCGCAGCGCGGCGGGAATCGTGTCCAGCGTGTTGGCCGTGGTGATGAACATCACCTTCGACAGGTCGAACGGCACGTCGAGGTAGTTGTCGCGAAAGTCCTTGTTCTGCTCCGGGTCGAGCACCTCCAGAAGAGCAGACGAGGGATCGCCGCGCCAGTCCGACCCGATCTTGTCGACCTCGTCCAGCATGAAAACCGGGTCGTTCGACTCCGCGCGGCGGATCGCCTGCAGGATGCGACCCGGCATGGCCCCGATGTACGTGCGCCGATGGCCGCGGATCTCTGCCTCGTCATGCACGCCCCCGAGCGAAGCGCGGGCGAACTTCCTGCCCATCGCGCGTGCGATCGAATGGCCCAGCGAGGTCTTGCCCACGCCGGGCGGGCCGACGAAGCACAGGATGGGTTCGCGCCCGCGGTCGGTCAGACCTCGCTGCTGCTTCAAACGCCGCACCGCGAGGTGCTCGACGATCCGCTGCTTCACCTTGTCGAGGTCGTAGTGGTCGTCGTCGAGGATCTTGCGGGCCTTCGCCACGTCGACCTCGCCGCCGGTCGACATGTTCCACGGCAGCGAGACGATCAGCTCGAGATACGTGCGGATAACCGACGACTCCGGTGACGCAGACGGGATCCGCTCCAGGCGTGCGAGCTCACGATCGGCCTCGCGCTGCGCCTCGGCCGGCAGGCCGGCCTTCTCGATGCGCTCGCGCAGCTCCGACAGTTCCCCATGCTCGCTGTCCATCTCGCCGAGCTCGCGCTGGATTGCCTTCAGCTGCTCGCGCAGGAAGTACTCGCGCTGGGCCTTGCCCATCTGCTCCTCTGCCTGCGTCTGGATCTTCCGCCCCAGCTCCAGCACCTCGAGCTCGTGCGCGAGGTTGCCGAGCAGACGCTCGAGCTTCGCCTTCGCCGAATCCATCTCGAGGATCTCCTGGCGCTGCTCGGTGGTGAGCCGGATGTGGTTGGCGATGTAGTACGCGAGGTGCAGGGGATCGTCGATCGCCCCGGCCGCGCTTGCGAGCTCAGCGGGCAGATGCGGGGAAAGCGTGACGAGCTGCTGGAAAGACGAGATCGCACGCCGCAGCAACGCCTCTCGCTCGATCGGAGTCAGCGCATCCGGCGTCTCGGGCAGCGTGCCGTCGGGCAGTTTCAGCATGTGCTGCACCCGCACCATCGCGCCGATGTGGTGGATGTCGCTGAACCCGACCTCTTCAGCCGTCTCGTCGAGCTGGGTGGCCACCGCGATATGTCGTTCCGCGCCAGGGAGGTCGTCCAGCAGCTGCAGCGATCGGCGCCGGCCCACCGACAGCGGGATGAATATCCGAGGGAAGACCACGGTCGACTTCAGCGGCAGCACCGGCAGGTGCGAAGGAACCGCCCCTTCCGGGTTCGCCGCCGGCATCTCGCTCACAGCAACACAGTATTCCCCAGTTGTCCCTTCGATGATCCTCGCGGTGGGTTGCTTCGTATCAGGTTTCGAAGCCATCCGCTTACCAGGGAGGGAAGATGAAGGACCTAACCCGCCGGAGATTCCTGACGCACAGCTCGATCGGCGTCGTATTCGCCGGGGCTCTGGCGCTCGTGCCGGGCCTCGCCACAGCTATGAAGCTCCCTGTCTCGAGGAAGGCAGGCGCGCGCGTTGCCGGCGCCGGCGGACCCTTGATCGCCCACGTTCGCGACCTCGCCAATGGCGAGATCGCATTCCTCGTCGGCTCGGAACGGTTCGTCATCCGCGACCGCGAGCTTGCAGTGCGACTGCACGCGGCCGCGAAGTCTCGATGACCTGGGAGTGAGATAAGACATGTCATCGCATCGCGAAGCACCCGCCATCGCCAAAGACCCGGTTGCGGACAGCACGGACCTCTATGCCTTCGTGAGTCCGGACGCTCCCGACACCGTCACCTTGATCGCGAACTACATCCCACTCGAGGGACCCGACGGCGGCCCCAACTTCTTCGAGTTCGGAGACGACGTCCTCTACGCGATCCACATCGACAACAACGGGGACGCCAGGTCGGACATCACGTATCAATTCCGGTTCCAGACCACGATCAGGAACGCCAACACATTCCTCTACAACACCGGGCAGATCGCATCGATCGACAGCCCGAGCTGGAACCGTCCTCAGTTCTATTCGGTCACGCGAATCGTGAACGGCCAGGCCACCTCGCTCGGCACGGGCCTGGCGTGTCCGCCATGCAACGTCGGGCCAAGGTCCACGCCGTCATACGCGACGCTCGCGCAGAGCGCCATCCACTCGTTGGGCGGCGGCCGCAAAGTCTTCGCGGGCCAGCGGCAGGAGGGTTTCTACGTGGACCTCGGTTCGATCTTCGACCTTGGCGCGCTGCGGCCTTTCCAGCACCTCCACTTGCTGCCGATGCCCGATGCGCTCGGCGTCAACGGCACCAGGCATCTCAACGTCCACACCATCGCCCTGCAAGTGCCGAAGAGCGACCTGACTCGCGACGGATCCGGAGCGTTCAACGGCTCCGGGGATTCCAGGGCGGTCATCGGGGTCTGGACGGCGGCCTATCGGCGGCAGGCGCGGATTCTTGGAGACGACGAGGATGGTGACGTCGGCGAGGATGTGGAGAGCGGACCGTGGGTCCAGGTGTCGCGCCTGGGCAACCCGCTCTTCAACGAGGTTATCGTGCCGATGAGCAAGAAGGACCTCTGGAACGCGCTCCCACCGAAGGCCGACAACCAGTTCCTCCAGTACGTGCAGCACCCAGAGCTGGGCAAGCTGCTGCCGGTCCTCTACCCCGGCGTGTTCCCAAACCTCGCGGCTGTATCGGCCGCGCGGGCGGACCTGGTGGCGATCCTGCTCACCGGCCTTCCGTCAGGGGTCGCCGGCACTTTTCAGAACTTCACGGGGCCAACGCCTGCGGACATGCTGCGTCTGAACATGGCCATCCCTCCCAGCGGCAGCCCGAGCATCCTTGGCTTGATCGGCGGCGACCCCGCCGGCTATCCCAACGGCAGGCGCGTCGCCGACGACGTGGTGACAATCGAGCTGCGCGCCATCGCCGGTGTCACCTATGCGCTGGTCAACAACTCATTTACGCCAGACGGCGCCGCCGGAGCGATCTACGACGTCGAGAATCCGACGTCCGGAGCGCCGCTCACCTATCTCGGCAGCTTTCCGTACCTGAACACGCCCGAAAGCGGCTTCGACGTCCCCTAGTCCTAGCCTCCCCACCGTGTGGGGAGGTCGGGCCTTCACCTCCCCACTGTGTGGGGAGGTCGGGACCGGCCGCGTTAACGGCCGCGCCCGGGTGGGGGGTCCGAACTACCGACACCGAATCTGAGTAGTCAGCGCCAGTCGACCTCGGTGACCTGCCCGCCAACGATCCTCACCGGCATCGGCGTCTCGCGGCTTTCATGCCAGAGTCGATACTCGCCCTCGGCCACCGACCCGAACACCGCCGCGCAGACGTAGCCATCACCCTGGCGCCGGCGCAAGACATCGGTGTGAACACGCTCGGTGTCACGCCCGGCGGGGCTGATCTCGATCTCTTGGCCCCTGAGATCGTCGCCCGTATAGATGACAAGGGCCCCCACGCCCGGGCCCACGTCGACCATGACCCCCTGCTCGAAGTCGGCTTCATGACCATGCTCACCCAAGAGGCCTGGAACCCCCGTCCGTATAATTTCGGCCAACCCGCAAGGGCCAAATTTTGAGCCAATCGCTAACGGCCGTCATCCTGGCCGCCGGTCACGGGACCCGCATGCGATCGCGGACCCCCAAGGTTCTGCATGCGGTGTGCGGCCGCCCCATGATCGATTGGGTCATCGACGCCGTGCGTGACGCTGGCGTGGACAAGATCAGAGTCGTCATCAATCCGCACCATGCGGAAGTTGCGGCACATCTCGCCGAGAAGAAGATCGACGCAACATACCAACGCGACCCCCGCGGCACCGCGCACGCGCTGCAGCAGGTCGAAGGTCTCG
>WNGK01005848.1_pt1 | contig 12979 bp, 10 predicted proteins | sample 5400601 | NCBI WGS metagenome assembly WNGK01 (sample SAMN13153376, study PRJNA577476) | soil metagenome | isolation source: 60 cm soil or saprolite under Garry oak tree replicate 1 | place: USA:California | collected 2016-06-15 | reverse complement strand
ACGGCGTCAGATCGGCAGCCTGGGCACCCAGAAACTGGGTCAGGTTCTGGATGGGGCTGCCGGTGGCGCCACCACCCGGGATGAGCATCACATCCGGCAGGTCGCTACCGGCCATGACCGTAGCCAGCTTGGTCGGGTAATCCGCCTGGGCGATGATCGTAAACTGGACGTCCGCGCCGAGCTCCTTGTTGACCGTCTGCCAGGCCTGGTTCTGCTCCAACGGCGTCGGCGGTGCCGGCGCGCTGTTGTTCGTATAGCACTGTACCTTGTTGCTGCTGCTGGTGGGTGGAGTGGCCGTCAGCGCCTTTTGCGGATTGATCGGATAGGTGGAGAAACCATCTTCGTACAGCGGTCCGCCGGAGGGGAAGTCCGGTTTGGCGGCGCCGCTAGACGCGACGAAACTGGGATAAGCGCTGGCCGGTTTCGCAGCACCGGCACCGGCCGAGGAAGCTGGTGGTGGCGTCGGTGCGCTGGGCGCAACGGTGCCACACGCGCCCAGCAGCGGCAGACCAACTCCGCCGGCGGTGATCGCGACGACGATCCTCAGAAAATCACGTCGACTGCTGGGGTGCTTTAACATGCTGATTGATACTCCTCTACGCAGCTGCGCGTCGCTTGCAGGGCGATGGCAGCCCACTCGGCAGCCGTATAGCTGGAACCCGCTGGACGCCCCCACTCGATGCTGAGTGGCAGGTCCGCTGGCAACGCGTCGAGAATGTCGAACAGCGGAACGTTGCCCTTGCCAATCTCGCGTCGCCCGCGCGGCGGCGGTCCGTCGGTGTCGACGCCGTCGTCGATCTGGGTATATGGGAACAACCGCGGATCTTGCGACTTGAGCATCGTCGGATCGTGGCCCGTTCGCCAGAAGTGGAATGGATCCAGACAGATGACCGCGTTGGATCGGCCGCTGTCGGCCAGCAGCTTCAAGGCGAGTGGCAGCGTGTTGACCGTGTTCTGGCCCACCGGTGCCTCGAGCGAAACGTTCAACTTGAGGGCGGCCGCGGCATCGCACAGGGCCGCGAAATTGTCGCGCTGGCGGTTCCAGTCTGGATCGTCGGCGATGGCAAGCGCGTATGCAAAGCCGAGTTCCGCCCCGAACTCGAGCGACGGCAGCATGCGCTGCAGAGCGAAATTGGGTCGGATGTAGTAGCTCAGCATATCCAACAGCAGCAGGCCGGAGCTGGCCAGGGCGCTTTTGACCTCACGCATGAGCGGTGGATTGCCGGCGATGGGCTGGGTGACTGATTCATAGTTCACGCCGGGCGAGGCATACATGCGCAAGCCGATGCCGTCGTAACCGGCCCGCGTCAGCGCGTCGATGTACTCGAGCGGTGGCACGCCGACCAGCGAGTTGGGCGAGAGCGCTATCTTGTTCATTGGCGGCTTTGGATCAAACCACGAAGTTGTCGCACATGCGAGCGCCAGCTTACCTCCCGAGCCTGCGCGTTTCGAGGCCGCCGGCCGTGCTCTACTTGCCGATGGCCTTGCGTGCGGTGGCCATGAACGCGTCGACGGCCTGCGTCACTGACTGCCGACCGTACGCCACTTGCTGGCTGGTTTCCATCTGCGCGGTAATCACCGCCGCCGACGCCTGCGGCAGCACTGGCAGCGCCCGCGCAGCATACGTCATCTCGCGCGAGATCTGCTTCACGAATGCCGCCTCCGGCGCTTCTAACTCCGGCACGAGCGCGTCGCGAACGGCTGCAGAGGAGGGTGCGCCCTGATCGACACGGGTGAGCTTGCCGGCCGGCACCGAGTTGACGAAGAACTCGACCAGCGACGCAGACAGCTGCGGACTCTTCGTGTTGGCGGCCACACTGAGCAGAATCGGTGGAAAGAACCACCAGTCCTTCGACGCTCCGGCGATTTCGGGAATGCTGTACATCGCCAGTGGCGTCTTCGTCAGTCGCTGGATTTGGGTCAGCCCATTGGAGCTGGCTGGCACGATGGCAGCCTGGTTGGTGACCAGCATGTTGGTGGCCATGCCACCCGCGTCGGCCTGGACCTGCACATCCGCCGGCGGAATGACGCCATCTTTGCGCAGCTTGTTCCAGAACTCGAGCCACGAACCAAGAGTGTCAGTGGTGAAGCCGAGATTGCCATCCGGAGTGAACAGCTCCTGGCCAGCCTGGCGGATCCACGCCTGCAAATGGCGCTGGGTGGTGCCGAGTGTCGGATCGCTCAGCCCCCAGAACTTGCGATTCGGATCGCTCAGCTGCTTACCGAGCGCGGCCAGATCGTCCCAGGTTTTGACCTGCTGCTCGTAGTTGATTCCCTTGTCTTGCAAAAACGTGGCATTGGTAATCACCGCCTGGCCAACATAGTGGCTCGGCAGCGCGTAAATCCCGTTACCGACCTTCCCGTCGGCGACAGCAGCGGAGCTCAGCTTGCTGGTGTCGATGCCTTTGGTCAGATACGGGCTCAGGTCGAGCAGCGCTCCGGATGAGCCGTACAGACCAATGCGTTCGTCGCGCATCCACAACACATCTGGCAAACTCTTCGACGCGGCCTGCGTCGTCAAGCGATCCAGGTAACTGGCAAGGTCGGCGAACTGCAGATTGGTGGTAACACCCGGATTGTTCTGTTGGAAGAGCGTGAGCGCGGACTTGTACAGCTCGGCGCGCTGTGCGGTGCCCCATTGGCCAACGTTGAGCGACTTCGGCTCACTCGCCGCGGCGCCACCACCGGAGCCGCTGCTCGGGGCCTCCACTGGCATACACGCGGACGCCGCAGCCAGAGCAACGCCGGCTGAACCCCAGCGCAAGAATTCGCGACGTGTGACCTGCTGACTCATGTGTGGTCCTCCCTACTTGAGACCCGTAGTAGCGATGCCCTGGACCAGCTGCTTCTGGGCGAACAGGAAGACCAGGAATAGCGGCACCAGTGACAGAATGGACATGGCGAACATCGCCCCCCAGTTCGACGTGCCAGTCGAATCGAGGAACGCGTTCAATGCGATCGGAACGGTGTAGTTGTCGGTCGCGGTGAGATAGATTAGCGGACCGAGAAAGTCATTCCAGGTCCAGATGAACGTGAACACGGCCGTCACCGCGAGCGCCGGCCGCAGCAGCGGAAAAATGATGCGCCAGAACACGCCGAACGGCCCGCACCCATCGACGGTGGCCGCGTCGTCGAGCTCGCGCGGTAAACCGCGAATGAATTGCACCAGCAGGAACACGAAGAACGAATCCACCGCCAGATACTTTGGCACGACCAACGGCAGGATGGTGTTGGTCCAGCCGAGCTCATGGAACAGGATGTACTGGGGTACCAGCACCACCTGGAACGGCAGCATGATCGTGCCGAGCATCAGCGCGAACAGAATTGGCTTGAAGCGAAACTCCAGACGGGCGAACGCATACGCGGCGAACGAACAGGAGAACAGGTTGCCAACCATCGACAGCCCGGCGATAACCGCGGAGTTGAGGAAAAAGTGCGAGAAGGGAATGCCGAGCCCAACCCAGCCCTGCGCCCAGTTGTCGAGGGTGATTTGGCGCGGCCAGAGACCTGGCTCCGAAAAGATCAGCTGAGCGGGCTTGAAGGAGCTCGACAACATCCACAGGGGTGGATAGATCATCACCAGACCAAGTGCGATGATCGCGACGTGCGCCAGCAGATGTTTTCCGGGGCGCCACGATGATGTCCTCTGATTGTTGAGCGCGGCGACAGCCATCACTTCTCTCCCGCGTAGTGCACCCAGCGCCGCGACGTCCCGAAGGAGAGCGCCGTCAACAAGCCAATAACGATCATGAGCAGCCACGCCAGAGCCGATGCGTAGCCCATATGGAAATTGGTGAATGCCTGCTGGTAGATGTACAGCGTGTACAGCAGCGTGGAGTCGACGGGGCCGCCGGTGCCGGCGCTGACCACATACGACTGGGTGAAGGTCTGGAAAGCGTGGATCATCTGCAACACCAGGTTGAAGAAGATCACCGGACTCAGCAGGGGAATGGTGATCCGCACGAACTTCGTCCACGCGCTGGCGCCATCGACAGCCGCGGCCTCGTAGAGGTCCTGCGGAATCTGGCGCAGTCCCGCCAGGAAGATGATCATCGGCGAGCCGAACGTCCACACGTGGAGCAAGATGAGCGTGTTGAGGGCGTACTCTGGAGTGGCGATCCACGCTGGCAGGTTGGTGAATCCGATGCCGGACAGCACCTGATTGACAAGCCCCGTGGAGCCGAAGATCTGCCGCCACAGCAGCGCGATGGCCACGCTCGAGCCGAGCAGCGACGGTAAATAATAGATCGAGCGATAGAACGTCAAGCCGGCCAGGCCCTGGTTCAGCAGCACCGCGATGCCCAGAGCAAACGCCAGCTGGAGTGGCACGGAGACGATGACATAGGTCAGCGTCACGCCGACCGCGGCGAGGAACTTGTGGTCGTCGCTGACTGCGCGGACATAGTTGTCCAGACCAATCCAGCTTGTCGTGCCGAGCAAGTTGTAATCGGTGAATGACAGATACAGCGACACCAGCATCGGACCCAGCGTGATGGCCAGCAGGCCGATCAGCCAGGGCGTCAGAAACAGCCACGGCGCGAAGTGGGCGAGGCGACGCGGAGCGCTGCGCGTGGTGACCGCGCGTTGGCTCGCCAATGCTTCGGCGTGTCGGCCTAGGAAGGCGGCCGAAAACCTGTCCGAAGGCTCTGAGTGTGCTTGCCGCCTTCCCAGGCCAAACGTCACAGAAGTTCGGCCGACTGCGTCTCGAGCGGAAACCGGCTTGTCGGCCGAACTTCTTGGGCCGCATCCTGGCGTGCCATCATGTCCGTTCGCCCTCAGTAGCCGGCTGACTTGTCGACGACATTGCGCAGTGGCTCGCCGGACAGGTAGCGCCGCAAGTTGTCGATGAAAATCTCCACGCTCCGCTGGGCGGTGCCAGGCGTGGTAGCACCGTTGTGTGGCGTGACGATGACGTTCGGCAGCGACCAGAAAGGACTGTCTGCCGGCAGTGGCTCGACGCTGTGCGCATCCAATCCAGCGCCCGCGATCCAGCGTTCGTTCAGCGCCTGGAGCAGCGCCGTGTCGTCGGCGATGCCGCCACGCGAGATGCAGATGAAGTATGCGGACGGCTTCATCGCTTTGAATGCGGCGGCGTCGAAGACGCCCAGCGTATCCGGCGTGCTCGGCGTGGTCACCACGACGAAATCGCACTCCGCCAGGAACGGGTGCAGTTGATGGATGCTGAACATCCGATCGACGCCCGGCACCGGCCGGTCGGCATTGCGCCGCAAGCCGAGCACGCGCATGTGGAAGGCTTTAGCCTTGAGCGCGAGGTCTGACCCGGAGTTGCCCAGCCCGAAAATGCCAAGCGTAAGTCCGTTCAATTCGGGGTGCATGAAGCGCTCCCATTTGCGCTCGGTCTGCGCGCGTATCCAACGCGGCACGTCGCGATTCAGCATCAACATGAGCAGCATCGAATGCTCGGCGAGCGGGATCGCGCCATTGCCGGTCGAGGAGGTCAGCACCACCGGACTGTCGAGCATCTCCGGAAAGAGGTCGTTGTCCGCGCCGGCCGCCCAACTGTGCACCCACTTCAGTCGTGGCGCTCGCGCCAGATGGCTCGCCTTGATCGTGCCAGCAATGGCCTCGACGTCGGCCAGGCCGTCGGCACCGTCGGCCAGTTTGGCCACGAAGCGGAGTTCGACGTTGGGCGCCGCGTGGCGCATGCGCTCCACATTCTCTGGAGAGAACTGGCCGGTTACCAGGACGGTGGTCATGCGCTGATCTCCGCGGCGTTGCCGATGACAATGACCTCGAACAGGTGCAATTCGGGCAGCGCCACGCTGATCCCGTCGGGGACCGCGGTGACCGCGCACGCCGTGTCGCTGACCAGCGCCCGGGCGGCGGTCGACGGGTTGACACCTCGAATGCGGAGTGTGCCGTTCCGCACGGGCAGCGGCTTGCCAAACCCGGTCGGGTGCGCGCCGGACATATTTACCAGGTGGACGATGGTCCGCTCGCCGTTTCGGTGGAGCGTCACCTCGACTTGCTCCGGCACGTCGGCGGAGAGCGTCTCGGCTTCGCCGAGCAGGTCGCCAACGATAGACAGGATGAGGTCACGCTCGACTGTCAGCGCCAGGTCGCGATAGCCGCGCCCGATGGTCCACGGAACGGTTGCCGAGCGGCCCCGGCCGTGGCGCCACAGAACGTAGCCGGGATGGTCGACCTGCTGGTGGCCATACGCCTTTTCCGGCGGGCCAAACGGCGCGCGTGCAAGCATTTTCAGACGGTGCTCCGCGCCGCTCCGCCAGGCGCAGTAGTGGTAAGCACCATAAATTGGCGCGATCGGGCCAGCGTACGTGTGCTGATCGCCGTTGCGGGCCTCGGGGGCAACATAGGTCGACCAGAGCAGATCGGCTTTCGTCGTCGCGGCCAGGCGTTGCTCCGCCGCGAGGCAGGCCAACTGGACGCGTCCGTCCTCGCCAAAACCGGTCGAGCCCGTCGCGAGAACGCGCCCGCCGCGAGCCACGAAGTCGTCCAACGTGCTCGCTGTATCAGCTGTGAGCTCACCCAGGTCTGGCAGTACGAGCACGCTGTAGCGCGCCAGACTGCCATTGCTGTCCATCTCGGCGAGCCGCTCTTGCGGCACCACGTCGAACGGCTGGTGGCCCTGTTGCAAAGCGGAGTACAGGCCGCGGAACTCGGAGATTGCGTGCTCGTGGTCAGCAGCCGAGCGAGCCAGCTGCTTCGGGCGCACCAGTCCGGTACCCGCGCAGGGGAGCATGCCGTCATACACGTGCCGCCAGCGCTTGAGAAAACGGGTGATTTCGCCGGCGACCGGCAGACACGGATACGGAATCCGGCCCGGCGTGCCCATGATGTACGTCGAAGGATTACCGCCCCGCGACAGCGTCTGCGCAAAGTATTGCGCAAAGTGCTCGGGTTCTTCGCCGGCCATGCGATACGGCATGTCCATGAACGTAACCGCGTTGACCAGGACCGGCACGTCGGGCCGATAGGCGCGCGGTGCGCTGACCTCCTCGCTGGTAGCGTGGTGCCAGAGCTTGCGACCGAGCGCATTGTTCGCCTCATGAAAGATGACATCGGCCGTTCGCCCGAGCAGGAACGCGTTTGGCCGACGCGCCGCGATGCGCGCGCGGAGTCGGTCGGTCAGATCGCCGATCGTCGCGGCCGAAAATGCACGCCACACGCTGTACGTCGGTGACGCAGGCCCGGCCGGCAGATCGGCGCCGCCGCTGTATGCGTGAAACGCGCGCTGGCAGCTCAGACAGTGGCAGACCCCGTTATAGACCTTGCTGTAGTCGATTTCGTTGAAGCCGAACCAGTTGAAGAAGAACCCGTCGACCGGATAGCGGTCGATGACTTCATCGAGCGCGGCGAACGATTTCTCCTGGTAATACGCACCGCTCGGGCACACGCTGATCAGGTCGCCGACGGATTGGGACTGACCAGTCGGCGACACGTAACACCACTCGGGATGCTCAGCGCCGATACGGCTCGAGACTTTCGAAAAGTCCATGCGCGCGAGCAGATGCAATCCGCGATCGTGCGCCGCCCGCACCGCATCGCCCAGTAAATCGCCACCGGGGCGTTGCGCCAGGAAGGGATTGCGCGTCTGAAAGGGCAGGTCGGTGGGATAGAAGGACAGGATGCCGCCAGCGTTGACCAGCCAGACATCGGCGCCGTGCGCCTGGATGTAGTCGAGCACGCGGTCGACGTCGAGGGTGGCGTCGATCTCACGCAGGTTGGTCTGGAACATGCCGAACGGCCGGCGCCACCAGGGCTGCGCAACGCCATTGGCTGGCACCGACGCGATGGGGGTTGGGTCGCGGAGCAGCGGCGCGCGCGGGTCGCTGTGTATCGTCAAAAACAGCCTCCTGGGCGGGGTGTCAAAGCGCGTCTGGAAACGTTACCGCAAACTTTCGGCAAGCATGCCAGATGCTCACCCACATGTCAAGCGCGCTTTGGCCGCGGTGACGCCTTCGGTGCTCTGGCGATCGATGGGCCCGACGACTCGCGCACCACGAGCACCGGCTCGAGCGCCACGCGATGTGGCAGCCACGGCTGATCATCCGACCACGCCAGCTTCTGCAGCAGAATCTCCGTCCCCTGGCGCCCCATCTGCTGGACGGCGTGGGCGACGCTGGTGAGCGGCGGAATCAGAAAACCCGTGTACTCCAGGTTGTTCTGGCCGACGACCGCGACGTCTTCGGGAACCCGCAGACCCAGGTCGTGCAGCGCTTTCAGCACCGCGACGGCGTGCGTGTCATTGAACGCGACGATGCCTGTCGGCCGATGCTTCGACCGCTGCATCGTGCTGGTCACCCGGGCGAAGGTATCCTCGAGCGAGCTCCTGGTTTCCATGATCAGGTCGGGCATGAACGGGACCTCGAATTCGGCGAGCGCCCGACGATAGCCCGGCAGTCGCTCCAGGCTGGGCACGCTCCCCGGCGTGAGAGCGTGATACAGGATGCGCGCGTGGCCCAGCTCGAGCAGGTGGCGGGTGGCGAGGTACGCGCCGCGTTCTGCGTCGATCATCACGTAATCGACATCGATGCCCGCGTCGTCGACGCGCCGGTTGAGCACGACGAACGGCATCTCGGCAGCCAGCAGGCGGCGGAGCGGCGCCGCGCCGCCAGCGCCCGAGTTGACCAGTACGCCGTCGACCCGTTTCTCTAGCAGCAGTCGATACGCCTCTTGCTCGGCCTCGATCGAGGCGCCGCCGTCGCACACGATGATGCTGTAGCCGCGCGGCGTGGCAGCGTCGTAGACACCGCGCATCAGGGCGGCGTTGAACGTGTTGGCGCGCGCGTCGTACAGCACCACGCCGAGAATCCTGGAGGTGGCACCCTTGAGCGCGCGCGCATTGTGATTGGCGGTGTATTGCAGGTCCTGGGCGGCGTTGAGCACGCGCTCGCGCACTTCCTTGCTGACGTCGCTGCGGCCGTTGAGGGCGCGCGAAGCCGTGCTGATCGAGACCTGCGAGCGCTCGGCGACCTCGCGAAGAGTCGTGGCCATGCTTGCGCGAGCGTAACACACGCTTCTGAAATCTTGCGGGAGCGTTTGCGGGATTTCGCTGAGATGCGCTGGCGCTACTTCCGCGAGCCAGTGGCCTTATGGGCCAGTACCCACCTTGACCGGTACCTGGACGGAGCTCTCTTTGGTCGTTATTCCCGAGCGGGCGTAGACGAAGAGGGTGTGCACACCACCGGGCAGGTTGACGATGATGTCCCAGCCGGCCAGAAAGAACTGGCTGCCGGGAGCCGCCGCCGCGTTGGGAAAACCCAGCCGTGCGTCGCCAAGGTGGAGCCCACCTCGATCCCGATCTCCCAGGAAGACCTGCACTCGGTCGATCCCGGCTCCCTGGTCAGACGCCGCGGCCGGGTCGAACGCCTTGCCCTGCATCTCCAGACCGCCGATCGCCAGTGTGTCGCCAGGTGTGGGATTGGCGACCGCGATGTAAGGTCCAGGCGCACTTACCGGAGCGGGCGGACCGAGCACCACCGGCGTCGGAGCCTCGGCTGACGGCGGCAGCGGCGCTGGCTGCGGCGCCACGAAGAGCTGGTCCAATTGCGTGATCGACGTGTCTGCATCAGGCACGGAGTTGATGAACTCGTCATCCACTTCCGCAGCCTGAACCGGGAATTTGAATCCATCCTTGAAGACGAAGAGTGCGCCATCGCTGCGCTGGAGCAGGCGACCCTGGAGCTGAGGCTCGAACACCTGAGCGCTGACCAGGCTGACGCCGTTGATCGCGAGCACCAGTGCCGCGACACCCCAACCAGCAAGGGCCCTGTTCTTACAGAGCTTGAGTCTGCACTTCATCGAGGCCTCGTCCGGGATTAATGGGCAGCGTGATCACGAAGCGGGCGCCGCCCTCATCTGGAGACTCTGCATGGATAGTACCAGCGTGCAGCTCGATGATCTGGCGGCTGATGTACAGGCCGAGCCCCATGCCGGCCATTGCCGACCGAAGCAGATCGCCATGCGCCTGGTAGAAGCGTTCGAAGACATGACCCCGCCGCTCGAGCGGTATTCCGACACCCTGGTCCTGAATTGACAGCCGCAGCCACTCGCCGCCCGGCGTGCTCAACTCCACGTGGATGTGACCACCCTGCGGGCTGAATTTGATCGCATTGTCGAGCAAGTTGGTGACGACCTGCTCGAACCTCAGCAGGTCCAGGTTGGCCATCGCGGAGGCCGGCCTGTCAAACGTGATTGTATGCACATCGGACATCAAGCCCGTTCGTTCGATCAACATTTCTACGACGGGGACGACATCGACGCATTCCAGCGTCAGCGTCAACCTCCCAGCGTCGAGTCGCGAGATGTCAAGGAGCTGACTGATCAAACGATTCAGCTTGCCGGATTGGAGCTCGATGACTTCCAGCGCCTTTCGCGTTGTGCCGCTCGCGCGGGGTTCGTCGGCGCCGGGGCCGCGCAGTGCTAATTGGGCATACCCGCGCAGGCTGGTGACAGGCGTTTTCAGCTCGTGCGCGGCAACGGAGAGGAACTCGTCGCGGTTCCGAATCGCGCGTTGGGTGGCGTCGTAGAGCCGAACGTTGTCTACCGCCAACGCAACTCTCGATGCAAGCTGGTTGGCGAGGGACTCGTCGGCGTCGTCATAGCCAGCCCCACCCTTGCGCAAGCAGGTGAGCGCTCCGAGCACGCGGTCCCCGCTCAGCAACGGCACCGCCAGACCGGCAACGAAACCCTCGCCTTGCGCCTGGTGCCGCGCGACTCGTCCGGTGGCGATCGCCTCAGCGCCAAGGCGCTGCCGCGTCTGGTCGAGCGCATCGGACGTGTGGCCATTGCCGGACTCCCTGGTGGGCTCGGCCGCATCGACGCCCGCGTCAGTCTCTATCAGGTCGATCGTGCACCAGTCACCAAGCGTCGGCACAGCATGCTCTGCCACTTGCGCGAGGGTGGTCCTGTCCTCGAGCGACGCGCCCAGGATGCGGCTTGCCTCGGCCAGGAACGCCAGGCGCTGTTGGGCTGCTTCAGCGTTTGCTTGAGCGGTCTCCGCTTGCGTTTTGGCCTGGAACAGACGCGTGTACGCCACATGCAGGCGTTCGCCGAGGAGCCATCCCGACACGCCCACCAGGCCCAGGATCAGGCCCAGTAGACCCTGCGAAAGGAGCAGATCGCGGCGGACCAGCGCGAACGCCGTCGAAGCGGGCTGCACAACCAGGACACCCCAGCCATAGCCTGGCACGGGCGCAAACGCAGCCAGCTCCTCCGACCCATCGGCGGCCATGCTGCGCTGACTGCCGATTTCTCCAGACAACACTGCCTCGACGTCTGGCCGGCCCGCGAGCGAGGTCACCGATCGAACCACGTTCGGGTCAGGGTGCAGGATGACCTGACCGGCGGCGTCAACCAGGATGACCTGGACTGACTGGCTGCCTGGCAGCGCGCTGAGCTGCTCGCCGAGCCTGGTGAGCGCGAGTGAGCCCGACAGCACGCCACGTCCGCCGCTTACGAAGTCAATGGGGATGACCAGGTCAACTGTCAGGATACCTGTGGTGCGTGGGATGGTGGCGGGACTTACAACGCGTCTGCCCGTGGATCGAGCTTGTTGAACGTACTCACGGTCGAGCACGTTGACAGTCAGGGGTGGTTGGTCAGCCCCAGCCAGCGCGACATTCCAGCCGTCGGCGCGAAATAAGCCGATGAGCGCCAGCGGCGAGTCTGTCTCGCGCGCCCGATCGAGCAACTGCGTGAGCTCCGGGCGACTGGTCGGATCCGCCGCCGTGGGCGTCGCGGCGAGCGTCTGGAGCGTCGCAAAGCTAGTATCGACAAACCCGCTGACGGTCAGCGCGGCCGCTCTCGCAAGCGCGATGCGGTCTTCGACGACGCGCTGCTCCCCCTCCTGAACCTGCCGCCACAGGTTGGCGGCCGCCAGCAGCAGCAGCGGCAGGACCCCGACGACGATGTAGAACAACAAGCGCGAACGCCGCCATGCCGCGGCGGATGAATTGCTGGTGCCGACTTCCGTGTCCATATCAAGAGCTCGGCGCTCTCCCGCGCCCGGACTCTGCTCGCCCCAGGCTTTCCACCCCTGCCGGAGAACGTTCCTTATCGCAGCCCAGCATATCACTTAAGGCATAGGCTCTCCCGGTGTGCTACCAACACAGATCGAATGCTGACCATTCAACAGTTGTGCGACGACCTGCGCCGGCTCGGAGTGGCGAGCGGTGACCTGCTGATGGTTCACGCCTCGATGCGCGCTATCGGCGAGGTCCAGGAGCGCGCGCAGGGCGTCGTGTTCGCCCTGGACCAGGCGGCCGGTCCAGACGGAACCCTGCTGATGAACCTGGGTGCTCGCGAGGACGACGACGACCCGTTCGATTACCTGGACACCCCCGCCGATCCGGATAATGGCGTGCTCGCCGAAGTTTTCCGCAAGACACCTGGCACCAGCGTGAGCAACCACCCGGATGGCCGGTTTGGTAGCCGCGGACCTCTGGCACAACAGCTGCTGGCGGATCCGCCGTGGGACGACTACTACGGTCCTGGCTCACTCCTGGAGCGCTTCGTGCGCCACGGCGGCAAGGTCCTCCGCCTGGGGGCAAACCTGGATACGGTGACGTTGCTCCACTATGCGGAGTACCTGGTGCCAATTGCGCCGAAGCGGCGCGTTCGACGACATCACCTGGTGCGCGGCAGAAATGGTCCGGAAGTGAGGGCCGTCGAGTCGCTGGACGACAGTGAGGGCATCGTCGACTACCCGGGCGAGGACTACTTTGCAGTCCTCCTGCGCGCCTATCTCGACGCCGGGCGCGCAACCGTCGGAACTGTCAGCCACGCGCGCAGCGAATTGATCGACGGAGCGGACCTCGTCGACTTCGCCGTGGCGTGGATGGCGGCCAACCTCGTCTAGTACTACCTTGTTAGATCGTTATGTGAAGCCGGATGTGTAGGTGTACTGGACCTTGCACCATGGACAATCAAACGGGCAAGGACAAGCCAGCAAAGGCTGCAGGGCACGGCGAACCGCCGGCAGCGTCGGCCGTTG
>WNGK01005847.1_pt1 | contig 12979 bp, 9 predicted proteins | sample 5400601 | NCBI WGS metagenome assembly WNGK01 (sample SAMN13153376, study PRJNA577476) | soil metagenome | isolation source: 60 cm soil or saprolite under Garry oak tree replicate 1 | place: USA:California | collected 2016-06-15 | reverse complement strand
CCATAGGGTATGTCTTTGGGGCCTGGTCTGCGCTGCGTCTCAACCACAGGCGGAACAGCAACTTCTGAAAGGACTTTTTGGAGCTTCTGGGAGAGGGTTGAGGAGGGTAATTGGAAGAGGTATAAAATTGGCGACAGCGAGGTCGTAGCCCGTCGGTTCCGCTCGATTATTTATGCATACCTCAATTATTGCTAGAAAACTTACTCTGCCGCATCGACACCTCCTTCTGCGTGGGCAATCTTGTCTCTGCATGCTCACACATGCTCCTCAGCGAAGCCTTGTTGGATTCCTCCTCTGTCACGAACTCAACAAGAGTGTGCCTTCAATGCGGTATTTTTCTCTCATTAACCTAGAACACATATATTAAATAACCAGCATAGGTCCACAATCGTGCCTGTTCCCTCTTCACCTGTATGTTTTGCTCGTATTCTACCACCAAAATAATACTTCTTGCTTACCTTGAAGTCTTACCAAAGCCATTTCGCACTGGATACTAGTATTACAGTCCTACCTTTTCGATAGAATCTATGAATGTGTCTTAGTAAGATAAATAATATAGCTCTCTGAACAATCGGAAACTTTTAGCTGATCTGATAATTTGCTAATAATCTGATTTATTGCTTCAGTTACTTGAGGGAGATCATGTTCAAAGTCATCGAATGCTATACATCCGCCTGGCACCAGTTTATCCCATATAAGATAAAAATCGTTTAAGACATATTCTGGAGAATGATTTCCATCAATAAATGCAAAGGCAATCTTATCTGAAGGAATGATCGCCTTTTTCGAGTCGCTTTTAAGCACTTTAATATTTTTACAACCATTCGTAACTCTTTGAAAAACCTCCCATTGTGAAGTAAAACCTGACAACCTTAGAGCTTCGCAATATAGATGGGCCATAGACCTGCCCTCTGTATTCTCTGTTTTATCAAATAATGGATCAAAAATATCAATAACATACAAAGTCTTCTCAGGAGAGCACTCCTCTAAGAACTTTGAAAGTTTTCTTGCCCCTCCACCAAACAAGGTACCAATCTCGACAAAATCCCCCTCAAGACAATGTATCTTCTTTTTTAGAAGAAAATCAATTAATTTCTCATACCCGACCCAATCGATTTGATTCCGGTTGATCAAAACTTTATCAATATCCATACCACTTTTGCTCCTTATAGCAATTACCTTATAGACGGTGCGCTGCATAAACTCTCGGAGAAACGCGATGAAAGTGAGGGTTCGATTTACTCTATCAGACTACCACACTTATTGCGACGGAGCCAAATCTCAAGGACTTAACAAATTTTCCAAATGATTGCTTTCAACGGAGGAAGGCGATATACTGGCCTGGAGAAATGGACTCATGACATCCTATGCCATGGCTGTGGAAATTTTTTGCCTGGGTGTTAGACATGCTTTATTTGGACTGAGACCCCAAGGAGTATTCCGGGTTATGGATACAAGGAGTAAACAAAAACTGCGTGTCTCCGTCCTCATGCCCACCTTTAACCAGGCACATTTTATTGGGCGCGCTATAGCAAGTCTCCTCGGCCAGACGCTTAAAGAGTGGGAGCTGATCATAATGGATGACGGCTCCCCAGATGACACCTTCAACGTGGTCAATCCTTTTCTAGCTGATGTACGCATTCACTATCATCGTATGGCAAATAATCAGGGTCTTGGAGTGGTACTTAATCAAGCACTCACTCTTGCAGAAGCTCCATTGATTGCCTATTTGCCTTCAGATGACGTTTATTACAGCGATCATCTTGCTTTGCTTATTGCTTGCCTCGACCTCAACCCCGACAGCATTCTGGCGTTTTCGGGAGTACGACATGAAATAGTGGGAGTTATGATTCAGGACCCTCTAAAGGAACATAAGGAGGAAATTCCACTCCAACTGGTCCAGGTCATACATCGTAAAACACCGGACCGTTGGCTTGAACGCAGCGAACTTGTCACAGATGATCTAGATATCATGTACTGGTCGAAATTGCGTACTCATGGGAGCTTTGTTGCGACTAATCGCATTTCAAGCGAATGGGTAAATCACCCGCTGCAACGGCACAAAATTATCCAGGAGCCATCAGGGGGAATCAATCCCTATCGTGTATATTACAATGTCAAGCACCCGCTACGCTTTGAGAGTACAGTGGGTAATCCTACCGACGAGATCGAGCAATATCGTCGTTTCCGCGATAGATCAGATACCTCCTTTGCACCTGATGGACTGAAGATTCTCCTGGTTGGAGAACTCGCGTATAACCCTGAACGGGTCCTTGCTTTGGAGGAAAGAGGACATAAGCTCTATGGGCTCTGGACACGTGATGTAAGTTGGTTCAATACAGTTGGGCCACTGCCTTTCGGCCACATCGAAGACCTACCGTACGAGGGATGGCGCGAGGCCATCGAAAAGGTAAAACCCGATATTATTTACGCCCTGCTCAACGACTCAGCGGTACCATTTGCACATCATATATTGAAGAATAACCCTGGTGTCCCATTCGTCTGGCACTTGAAAGAAAGTCCCTTTAGCTGCATTGCTCGCGGAACCTGGCCGCAACTCATCGATCTTTACAGCTACTCAGATGGACATATTTACTGCAACCCTGAGACACGAGACTGGTTCAATACTATCTGCCCACGCATTGTCGACAACGACTGTAGCTTTATCCTGGATGGCGATTTGCCCAAACGAGACTGGTTCACGACAGACCGATCACCACGCTTTTCTGAGTCCGATGGTCAGATTCACACGGTCGTTGTAGGTCATCCGCAAGGCCTTAGTAAGACAGTGATTGCCCAGCTTGCACAACACAAAATCCACATTCACCTTTGTGGAGGTTTCATATATAAGCACAAGTACTGGAAAAAATGGCTTGAGGAAGCACAAAACTGTGCCCCTGATCACTTCCATATCCGTCCATACGTGCCGCAGGAGCAGTGGGTTACCGAGCTCTCAAAATATGATGCAGGCTGGCTCCATATCACAAAGAGAGAGAACCTTGGCGATCTTCACCGCATCAACTGGGACGACTTGAACTACCCCGCCCGTATACCAACACTCACGGTGGCGGGGGTACCTATGATACAATATGATCATCAAGGATCAATTGTCGCCACACAATCCCTGTTACGACAACACAACATGGGTGTCTTCTACCGTGATATTGATCAACTCGTCACACAAATGAGGGATACAGAAAGCCTGGCACTGGTGCGTGAGAGTATCTGGCAACAGCGCGAACAGTTCACCTTCGACTACCATGCCGACCGTCTGATCGCTTTCTTCCGCCATATCATTGCAAGAAAGGCAAGAGCTTAGCCCTCCTCTTCAATTGCACCCAACGCTTTAAGCATTGATTTCTGTACTTCCGTCAAGCCCTGTACATTGGTGATATTCATGTGTTCGTAAGGTCTATCACTGACTAATGTGCTTAAACATGCACCGTTGTAAATGTCCCAGAACTTGATTGTGCCATCACAACTCGCGCTGGCCAGGATGTCTCCTTTGGGACTGAAGCGAACAGAGCGTACTTGATCCGAGTGTCCTTGCAGTACCCTGAGGTATTGTCCCGTATCTACACTCCACAAATGTACAGCATCGCTGCCAGTAGCCAGCAGCGATCCATCTAGGCTAAAGGCGACTGAATTGATCACATCCGTATGGCCCGGAATTTCCATTAGCCGTCTACCAGAACTGACCTCCCACAGCAACACCACCTGGCCTTCACAACTACTGGCCAGTAGCTTCCCATCGGGGCTGAAGGCTATACCTTTCAGACGATCAGGATGTCCTTGGAGGGTTTTAAGGCATTGACCGGCTGTTATATCCCAAATCCTTACAGTATGATCACCATGCCCGCTCGCAAGAAGTTGCCCATCCGGGCTAATAGCAATGGCCCAGACCCAGGCTAAATTGCCTTCTGTTTCCAACTTCTTGAGACACTGACCAGTCTCGACATCCCACAAGCGAATAGTCCGATCTTCACTGCCGCTTGCAACATTTTTTCCATCAGGGCTAAAAGCTATACCCCAGATCATCTCAGTGTGCCCATACAAAGTCTTGAGACATCTACCTGTGCTCGCATCCCATAACCGTACAATCTGGTCTTCCCCGCCGCTTGCTAGCAGTGTTCCATCCAGGCTGAGATCGACTGCTCTCACCCATCCTTTATGCCCGTGGTACGTGCGCACATGTTGACGAGATGCTACATCCCATAAACGCACGACTTGATCAATGCCACCACTAGCCAACCATTGTCCATCTCCGCTAAAGGCCACCGACTGCAATTGGAGGGTATACCCATGTAGAGATCTGAAACAGCGACCAGTATTCACGTCCCAAAACCGCACCGCTTGATCCTCACTTCCACTGACAATCATCTGCCCATCCTGGCTGAAAGCAACACACCAGTGCCAGGCTAAACTTTCAAACTCCCGCATAGTTTTAAGACATTGACCTGTACTAATATCCCATAACCGCACAGTTCGGTCGTCAGCGACGCTGGCTAACAAGTCCTCATTTGGGCCGAAACAAACCGACCTCACAGTACTGCTATGTTCTCTCAGCGTCAAAAGACATTCGCCCGTACTCACATCCCATACCCTTATTGTCGCGTCAACGCCACCACTAACCAAACGTTTCCCTGCCGGGCTGAAGGCTACTGTCCTCACCCATTCGTGGTGCCCCTGGAGGCGATTTACGCATCGACCTGTATCGATATTCCATAACCACACAACCCCATCATCGCTACCAGTAGCGACCAACTTCCCTTGTGGACTGCAAGCAACACACCAGATCCGGCTAGGTTCTTCGAACGATTTGAGACATTGACCAGTAACTACATCCCACACACGCACGGTTCTATCGTGGCTGGCACTCACAAGAAGCGCGCCATCTGGGCTGAAGGCGACTCCCCATATTCTATGAGTATGCCCGCGCAATGTTGCACAGCAGCGGTTTGTATCTACATCCCAAATGCGTACAGTCAGATCCTGACTCCCACTCGCAAGTAGCTTCCCATCCGGACTAAAGGCTACAGATAACACCCAACTAGTATGGCCCTGGTATGTATGCAGAGGCACGCCAGTATCTATCTGCCAGAGCCAGATCTCGCCGGTATCACATCCCGTTGCTAGTAGTTTCCCATCTGGACTCAATGCTAGAGAAAGAATTGCTCCAAAAGCGCCAGTGAAGATGGAGTGTTCAAAATGAGCATGCGAAAAATTGACATTGTGAAGATCAACGCCATGAAGGTAAGCTTGCAAGATCCTCAAATGAGAAAAATCAACACCTTGAAGCTCGCATCCCAACTGTACAAGCAGATTGAGTACATTGCCAGCAGCGTATTCCGCCTCATGCAGTCCAGTTTCGCGCAGTATCGCTAGAATGCTTGTCAGCTTGCTTTCACTCTCTTCTTCTCCTACCGTTAATAACAGCCTTTTGATAAGCGATTGGGCGATAATACGTACCTGGCTCTCTCTTACAAAATCTTTGGCTTGTGCTTTGATGAGTGAATGATGGCCAAACAACTTCACCGTTCCACTCAATATTTCCTTATATATCAACTCGATGAAGCCATCAGTCACATATTCCATAATTACGGGCTGAAGAGTAAATTGTGCGCTCCCACTTTTCTCAAGCAACGAACGCAGACGCAAGGAATTGAGTGTATTGAACAGAACCCGCTCGGAGATAGGATCCACAAGATCTTCTTGGAGATCATCCAGCGACACGGGTTCTCGTTCGATGGCTAACCAGTACATAATCTCTCGTTCAAATATGGAAAGACGAGCAAACTGGAAATCTAAGGGGTCATGGATATCACCTAGAACAATCTTACCCTGCTTCAAGAATTTAGAAATATCGCCACCAAACATTTCGTGAACAGGTTCAGAGACCAGTTTCAAATAGAGGGGATTCCCAGAATAGAGACTAATCAATTGCGACCATGCCTCATCCGAGCCTGTAAGACTCGCATCCATGAGCAGTTTTTGTCCTTCGGCTCGGGTCAAACCGATGAGTTGTAGCGCGCGGGTGGGTGAAGTTTTTCCTTCCAGACGTACGATTTCTTTCGGCTTCTCTCGACTGGTGAGCAAAAGACAACTTTGATGCTTCACTTCCCCGATACGCTGAAGGAGTTGGCTATATCCTTCATACCCCTCCCTATACTGTCCAACAAAATCGCCTCCACGGAGCAGCGTCTCCATGTTATCCAGCACAAGCAGGCATCGATGCTCCCGCAGATATCCTATGAGCATAGATAGCTGATCATCCTCACTTTTCGGCAGATCAACTTGTTGTTGATTAGACAGAGATAGGATACACTGCTCAAGCAGTTTTCTCAAAGGAGGAGCGTTCTGGAGTGAGCGCCAGACGACGTATTCAAACTGCTCCTTGACCTGTTCAGTCGTCACAGCGGCAAGTGTTGTCTTCCCAACGCCGCCAATACCCAGCACTATCACCACCCGACAGCCATCGTCGACTATCCAGCGCTTCAACTCAGCGAGCTCTTTATCTCGTCCACAGAAATTTCTAGCATCAGGAGCTTCTCCCCAATCGACAAGATGGCCGGCCGCTATCGTCAGAGTTCCAACGGTCTTTGGCATGAGGGATTGAGACGAATTGGTGATCTGAACATTTTCTGAAGAGGTGGAAGAGGAAGGTGCCGAAGGGGAAGACAGAGGAGCCTGGGGCACCTGGATAACTATAGATGTCGAGGGGGAAGAAGGAGGCACATGGATGGCGACAGGGGTCGAAGGGGCAGGACTCGTTGTTGATTGCTCAGCTTTGTGTGATGGAAATACCTGGAAAAAGGTGAGAACGAGTCCGAGTGATGTAAAGATGACGGGTATAACAGTGGCTAACACTATCTGTCCACTAAAGATCCAGAAGATCGCACCGATGGTGATTGCAAGAGGAACAAGGACGACAAACACCCTGCGTCTCCAATGGGACCAGGTTCGTTTGTTGTGCATATCATCACGTTTTAAGGTTGGCCGATCCTGCCGTGATGGTTCCATATATCATTTCCCATGAGCCCACAAGGAATAACTTCATCCTATGTAGAGGATAGCATAAGTCACAACGTAATACAATATAGACGAAATAAGGAGTAAGGGGTAAGGGGAAATCGAACAAGCGTATTTCTCCTACAAATCTGCATCGGCTCTTACGCGTTTGAATACAGTCAAGGCCTGAGCTACAACTTGATCTATATTATAGTACCTATAGGTTGCAAGCCTTCCTGCAAAATAAACGTTGGGTAATGTGCTGGCCAAGGCTTTGTATTTCTTGTAGAGTTCGTGGTTTTTGACGGAAGGGATAGGATAATACGGCTCTCCTTCAGCACAGGGATATTCATAGGCAATAGTTGTTTGAGCATATTCCTGTCCTGTTAAGTATTTGAACTCGGTAATTCGTGTATATGCATGGTCGTTGGGGTAGTTCACTACTCCCACCTGCTGATACGTTGACATATTGAATGTCTGAAAATCGAATCTGAGTGACCTGTAAGGTAATTTGCCATAACAGAAGTTAAAAAACTCATCAATGGCTCCGGTGTAAATCAGATTGCTGTATGGAATCCATCGTCTTACCTCCTGATAGTCAATGTTGAGCACGAGTTTGATATTGGGATGGGACAGCATTTCTTCAATCAAACGGGTGTATCCGTAAAGAGGCATCACCTGGTACGTATCGGTGAAATACCGATCATCTTCATTTGTCCTGATGGGAACACGTGCTGTAACCGTTGCATCAAGTTCCGAAGGATCAAGTCCCCACTGCTTGCGAGTATAGTTACGGTAAAACTTCTCATACAGCTCCCGGCCAACTTTACTCACGATGATATCTTCAGAAGTACAGATAGCAATCCTAGGTTCCAAACGCCGAGCAAAGAACTCTTCAAGTTGGGAAGAAGTTAAGCTCAAACCATAGAGTCGATTGATGGTAGTCAGATTAATTGGTAACGGGACAAGCTGTTCATCAACACTCGCAAGGACACGATGGGTATAGAGACGCCATTGTGTAAACCGCGAAAGGTAATCATAGACCTCTTTTGAGTTCGTATGAAAGATGTGTGGCCCATACTTGTGAACAAGAATTCCTGCATTGTCATAATAATCATACGCATTTCCACCGATATGGCTTCGTTTATCAACAACCAACACTTTTTTGTCCATCTGGCTTGCCAGGCGCTCAGCAAGCACGCTTCCGGCAAAACCTGCTCCAACGATTAGATAGTCAAACATCAGGCCTTCAATCCATCGATCGATCTAATGCACACTCGTATCAAGACCAGCCTTCCGAAATTTACCTGGGCAAGCGAATCTATGTTATTACAACAGTTGCATGAGCTTCTTAATTATTGAAAGCGCTATCACACCGGGTAATATTCAAACCAATCGAAATCAGCAGGAACGCTATTGACTTTTCCATTTCCGGTCGCGTACATCCCCAGGTAAACACCTGTAAAGCTTCCTGCAACTTCGGAAGAGAGATAGCGGGTTGCACCTGTAGCCAGCTCGTGCGAAAGCTGACCTGGTAGACTATAGGAAAAAGAGTACATTTCAGCACTTGCTCGAATTTCTAGTTCGACCAGGCCGTCATCTATAATTTGTCGTGCAATGATGGAGACGAGATCGCCTATTCGTCGCCGTACGATAACACAGCGCATACCGTCCAGGCAAGTGAGAGCAATTTCATAATGATGTTTTTCGTTTGACAGAACGACCAGTCCGGCCTCCTCTCCCTCATATTCAGGAGTAAAGTCGAGTATTGTGCTTGCTTTACATGAGAAATGCTGCTGTCGGCGTCCAATGAATGCCGGGGAGTCCTGGGCATCGAGGGTAAGTGGAGATCCATAGAGGCGTAACCAACCGGGGCGCTCTACGAGCGACCAATCCTGTGCATGAGGGTTGCGCAGGAAGTTCCAACAGAGTCGGAGAACCGCATGGTCAAAGTCATCACGGTGAGGTTCGGTTGGCCAGGAATGCTGGGGTAAGGTTGGTGTATCCATAATGAGTTCTATGCCACAATAGTGGTTCACAACAGGCCATCCGTCTTCCGTCCAGGAGACCGGGGCCAGAAATATTTCACGACCGAGATGATGAAAATCACCGCCATGGGGGCGAAAAGCCAGGAAGACAATCCACCAACTGCCATCATGCGCTTCAACCAATTCACCATGTCCTGTTCCCTGAATCGGATGAAAACCCCGGTCGCGATGAGTGAGAATGGGATTGTGTGGACAGGGTTCGAATTGCCCCCATGGGCTGGTGCTACGCGCCACCGTAACCATATGCCCGTATTCCGTTCCCCCCTCCGAGATCATCAGATAATAGCTGTTGTTGAGATAGTACAGATGTGGTGCTTCGGGGAAGCGACCACCGGTTCCTCCCCAGATACAGCGTGTCTCCATTCGTCTCTGTCCCGTCTTCAGGTCAATTTCACACTGATAAATGCCCGCAGGATGACCATCGGTTGATAAGTAGACATGGCCATCCGAATCGAAAAAGAGCGAGGGGTCAATGCCCCCCTGGTCTATCCAAATAGGCTCAGACCATTCTCCGGCCGGATCATCTGTATAGACATAGAAATTGCCGCCTGCAGATATATTCGTCGTAGTTACATAGAAGATCCCGTCATGGTAGCGAATAGTGGGGGCATAAATACCTCGCGAGCTCATGCATTTCTGGAGCGGTATCTGGCTCGCTCGTGTGAGACAATATCCAATCTGTCGCCAGTGAATCAGGTCGCGACTGTGAAAGATGGGCACGCCTGGAAAATATTCGCAAGTGGAGGTGACAAGATAATAATTCTCACCGACCCGACAGACACTCGGGTCGGGGTAAAAGCCGGAAATTACTGGATTGCTGTACATACAGACCTACTTTCATTTTTAATACCTAAATTTGGCCCAAACTAGTGGCAGAGAGCCACAAGAAAGGGACTTGCCAAAAGAACAAGGATGAGCCATACCTCTTGTAGAGTCTGAACTTTGCGAGAGGAGGATCATCACGAAGGAATCTACCACACCAACGACGAAACAGTTTATCGGCTGTACCACTTTGGCCATCCTGTTTCCGTGCGCTGCCGCCAACAGGACGGACAGTGGGCTTACAGCGTGCTTTTCTCCACTTTGTCGGCTCAGCACGTTCTCGATTTGACTGGCCAGCCCCTCTCGTTGCTCGATGATCCGGCTGCCGTGCTCTTGGCCTACATCCGGTTCTACGATCAATGCGGAGGCAGGGTCGAAACCTCCTTCAAGGGCGGCAAGCAGGGACTGGACGTCGGCAAACGTAGCAAAAAACGCTTTGCCGCTCAGCAGATGGTCATGCTCTTGGGCAGCCGGGCTCACAATGTCATCGTCTGGGCACGTCGCTGGTTGGCGAGCCGGGCTTTGCATCAATACAGCATACTGTGCATGGGACGTGATGTCTTTCATATCAGTGGCTTTCTGCTCATCGATGCCTTGGGACGGGTCTTTCAGGTCATCCTCAATCAGGCCGCTCCCTTAGCACCGACTTTAGTTGATCCCTTGTGCGCGCTCCTGGCTCGCACTCATATGGCCGTTAATTTGGACCAAACTTAGGTTAATAGAACGCTTACCTCGGTTTTGTAAATTCTTCAGGTCAAGAGAAGAGAGCTTCAGCTAGCGAAGCACATTGGTATTAGCACTACCTAAAAATCAGCTTGAAGAGATCTTGACTGAAAAGTCAATCTATCCCAGCAACGCTTACACAGGGTAATGACCATGTAACTGCGCGTCATCCGCCTCTGCAATGCCAAGTCGCTTGCTCAAAAATGTTCAAAGTTAAGCTTGCATCATCTATTATCTTGTACGCGATTATCTCTCAGGCGATTTCCCGTCACCACTGTTCCACCGCTCGATACGCTTCTTTACATTGTAGCAGAACTGGCGAATCCAGTACATGAGTATATACCTTTTCGACTGTCTGGAGCAGACGGCGGCCTAACTCCAATCTCGTCCGACTGCCCTTTAATTGGCGGCGTGGTGCCACGTCCATATCTTCCTCTGTTTCTCAACAAGTGCAACTGTAGCGCTGCTCATCCTTCCCGCCTGATTCCCGTTCGCGACCAAGGTGCTTCCCGTGTGTGCTGCACCCTGCTGTGATACACTGCTAGTGTGCCACTGGAACCGGGAGCACGCGACGGACCCGCTACGTCCTTTGCCTGCCCATGCAGAGGCTGCGTGCTCTCCTGGCCAGGTGGCTGATCCGTGCTCACACGTCCTACTGAGCGGCGACGCGAAGCATGCAGCACTCGCCGGACCGCCTCATGCGACACGCCATAAGCACGCGCGTCGTGACGGAGCGGCTCTCCCTGCTCGCCCCGCTGGAGCACGGTTCCCCATGCCGAGGGCGGGATCTTCCAGCGAGGAGCAGGGACAACTTGAGGGTGGCCAACAGGAACAGGCAAGGGAAGGTACGCCTGAGGCGAGCCTGAAACGTGTGGACGTGGCTGGAGAAATGGTCGGGCTCCATGAACGGGCGCAACGCGTGAATACGTTAGGTACAGAGCTACACCGGGGTAGATCCGATCTCGCTCAAGCATGCCCAAAGGCAGGCGGGGAGGGAAAAAGGCTCCTATCCTGCTCTGTGGTTGCGCGAAGTACGAAGGATACGTCTAACTGTCTCGTGGGACACGCCGTAGTCAGCGGCAACCTGGCGCAAGGGTTCGTGGTGCTCACGGACACGGCGCACCACCTGCGGCCATTCTTCAGAAGGGATGCTGTGTTGAGGCTCACGTGGGCCTGGATGCTGCTGTTCGGATATGAGAGGGGGAATACTACCGAGCACTTGCTCGAGGGTGAAGAGTCTTTGATAGAGCTTGCCGTGAGGTGCAAGGAAGTGAATTAACACTGGTGAGAGAGAAGCCGATGCCCGTCGGTTCCGTAAATACTATTCATAGAATATTCTATGAATAGTATTTTTATTATATGGTATCATTAGTAATAATAATGGCTTCATTTGGGTGTGTCTCTGGAATAAACATTTGTTAAATACTTTTCCAATTCCTTCTCTCACCCTGTTTTTATGTCTATTAAACTGGGAACTGGGAAAAACATTACCAATCTTTCCTGAAATCCACTCATAACTCCTTTGGAGGTGATAGAATCAAGGGAAGAAGCAGAATCTGAAGAGGAGGAAAGAGAGATGGAGTGGAACACGAGCTGGGAAGATCCGCTGACGAGCTATATCAAGCAATTTGCGGAATTGATCGGAGACCGGAGAACAGGGAAGACGTTTGGAGAAATCGTCAAAGGCATCATCGCCTCAGGCAGCCTGATTTGCCAACAGATTGCGGCGCAGTCGGCAGAGTTGAGCAAAGGGAAAAAAGGGTCACAACGGGTGATTCGTCTGGCGACTGGAGCGAGTACGCAGCGCTGGCAGTTGGATGCGCAGCAGTTGACGAAGCGCTTGCGGGAAGTGGCGGTGGAGCAGTTGGAGCAGGCGCCAGAAGACGAACTGTGGCTGATCTCCGATGGCTCGGACTTGCGCAAACCCTACGCAGAGGTTATGCCGTATCTGATGCAAGTGCGTGACCTGGATAAGCAATTGGTGCCAGGCTACCGCACCCTCAATGTGATCGAGCTGACCCCTGGACGGCGCGGCTTGCTGTATCATCGGCTCTTTAGTAGTCAGGCACCCGATTTTGGAAGTCGCGCCAGCAGAAGTGCAAGAAGCGCTCCAGACGGTGAGCCAGGCACTGGCGCCCCTCAAAGAGGAGAAGACCGTCACCTGGATACTGGACAGTGGCTTTGATGATGTGGCCGTGTGGCGCACCATCTGGGAGCAGCAGGAGCATCTGGTCTCGCGCCTCTATCATACCGATCGCAAGGTCTCCTTCCAAGATCGGCAGGGGGATTGGCATGAAGGCGATATCGCCCAGGCCACAAGCGAGCTGCGCCCATTGGCGCAGGTCGAAACGACGTTAGAGGTCAAGCGTGGCAAGCAA
>WNGK01007058.1_pt1 | contig 12984 bp, 10 predicted proteins | sample 5400601 | NCBI WGS metagenome assembly WNGK01 (sample SAMN13153376, study PRJNA577476) | soil metagenome | isolation source: 60 cm soil or saprolite under Garry oak tree replicate 1 | place: USA:California | collected 2016-06-15 | reverse complement strand
CAGAATACTTCAGCCGCAAAGCCACCGATTATGATCGATGGCTTCGCGGCATGAGGAGATTGCAAGCGAGCTTCAAAACGCTTACTTCAAAAGCGCAATAATGCCCGTCTGCATGCGACCTACTTTTTGACGAAGGTCAGCTTGGTTTCCTGCTTTCCACGCGGACTTTCAGAAGTGCGATGCACCTTAAGGGTCTTCCCGCCGTCTGCAAGCTCCCAATGCTCGGTCGTGGTTATGGTGACGTCGTTGCCTTGAACGTTCGTCTTGAGCACAGAGCTCAGTTCCAAGCCCTTGCCATCATCCTGCCACTTTGCTTTCAGGGCAGCTTTGCCCGGCATGCGTCCTGTCATCTCCATGGAGGTTTCGCTGCCGTCCAGATTGTAAGTCCTCTTTTGCGGTGGCCTCGGCTGATCGCCGCCAGAGAATGACGCTTCAACGGTGAACGTCTTGCCATCCTGGGTTACCACCCACGTTTGGTCCAGGCTGGCCATCGGGCCTTGCAAACCCTCGCTCTTTGCTTTGTCCAGCGACCAGGTAGCAGCAAAGTTCGTCGGCGCTGCGCTCACCGACCAGAAGCCAACCATCAAAACACAACACAAGCTCAGAAATACCAGAGATCTCTTCATAATCAACTCACTCCTTAGGGGTTGTACTGAGAATATTCGCGGAGACTTATAACCGAATGCTGATAGAACCTGATAAGATTTCCGCTGCTGGCCAAAACGCTGGCGAGTGGTGTTTGGTTACAACAAATTGATCGTACCCCTACAGGTTCCGAGGTTCTGAAGACATTACGACCGCTTCCACGCAAGCATCATCCCGTCGCGCACCGTCAGGCACACATTATCGACTCGCGGGTCCGATTGGACAAGTTTATCGAACGCGACGATGGCATGATCGTCGACGCTCTCGGGATTAAGTACGCGGCCGCTCCACAACACGTTATCCGCGACGATCAAGCCGCCCGGCCTGACCAACGGAAAACACGCTTCGTAGTAGTTTGAGTAGTTACTCTTGTCCGCATCGATGAACACCATATCGAGTGGGCCACTGAGAGTCTTTATCGTCTCGAGTGCAGGGCCGATTCGGATCTCGATCTTATGACCGTCCGGGCTCTCATTGAAGTAGCGGCGCGCGATCGCTTCAGCCTTCGGATCGACGTCGCAAGTGATCAGGTGGCCGTCATCGGCGCCGCGCGCCAGTCAGTCGGACAAGCATTTTCAGAAACCGGCCTTCGATGCGGCCAACCTGCATCTGCGGGCAGTTCATGTCGCGATAGGTTTCTTCGCGCAAACGAACGTACAAATCGGATTCAGCCTTGGTGTGATCGTGAGCAAATTGCTCGACGGATTCGTCAATGAAACTTTGCATAGATGCGCTCCTCAAAAGGGTTGAGACTTCGCGCCTCGCGACGATCATTCAAGCATAGAAGTATCAAGTAGCCGCGCTCCGTGGATGATTCTCACAACATACACTGTTCTCCCGGAGATTCGGAAGACAGTCCGGTACTTGCCGTAGAGGAGATGGCGGTATCGCTTGTCCAAGAGTTCGTTTTCTGGAATCAGGGGACATCGTTCGGGAAGGCGCCTTAACGTTTTAAGCTGTCTTTCAAGTCGATGGATGAATCTGTTGGCCTTGGTCACGCTGTCGCGGGCGATGAATGTCCAGATCTCATCCATATCTGAATATGCCTTTTTCGTTAGTCTAACCTGGAATCTTGTGGGCATGCTTGAACTCTCGCAGAACCTGGCCCATTTCGCGCGTTCTACCTGCTGTGATGTCTTCTTCACCCTGAGCGAGAAGTCTCGCCAGGTTGCTCGCCTTCAAATGCTTCTCAAATGTCTTGGCGTCTATAAGCACGGCGTCCGCCTTACCGTTCACGGTCAGAATCACCGGTCGGCCGGTCTTGTGCATATGGTCGAGAATCTGCCTCGTGTTCCGCTTCAGTTCAGTGACCGAGCGGATGTCCTCAGTCAAACTTATTCCCATCGTCGCTGAAACTCCTTGATCAGGTCTTGTGCTGAATCTAGCACTGGATACCGGGTGATTCAATGCCGCTTATTGAGAACGCAAACTCCCGCGTCACTTCCCGGCCTTCTCTTTCATATCCGCGGTCGCCTTGTACTTCTCCTTCTCTTTATCTTTCTGAAGGTACGGTATCCCTTTGACCATCCATTCAGGTGCGGGCGCCCCCTTCAAGAAATGATCGAAGAACTGTTGCAGGCGCATCGTGTAGTCTTTCTGATTCTGCCGCTTGCGCAAACCGTGAGGCTCGCCGTTGTAGCTGAACAGGTAAGCTTCCTTGCCCAATCGCCTCAGCGCCAAATAGTACTCGATGCCTTGATACCAGGGCACCGCATCGTCCGCATCGTTGTGAATCATCAGCAGCGGAGTCTGAATCTGGTCAGCTCTGAACACCGGCGAGTTCTCAAGGTAGAGCATCGGCGCTTCCCATAAGTTTCCACCGATACGGCTCTGGGTGTGTTCGTACTGAAACTGTCGCGGCAGTCCCGAGCCCCATCGGATCCCGCTGTATGCGCTGGTCATGTTCGCTACCGGCGCTCCTGCCGACGCCGCTTTGAAACGCGTCGTCTGCGTGATCATATACGCGATCTGGTAGCCGCCCCAACTGTGCCCCTGGATGCCGATCGCTTTCTCGTCGACAAAGCCCTTGTCGACCACGGATTGAATCGCTGGAAGCACGCACTTCAGCGCGCTTTGTCCCGGATGCCCGATCGTGTAAACGATGTCGGGCTCGAGCACCAGATATCCGTTGCTCGCGTAAAACGACGGGTTGATGCTGTGGCCAGGACGCGGGTCGACGAAGCGGTGCAAGTTCTCGGAAAGAGTCTCATAGATGTACACCATCATCGGATACTTCTTGTTCGGGTCGAAGTTCGGGGGCTTGATCAGCATCGCCGAAAGCGGGACGCCGTCGGTGTTCTTGAATCGGACCAGCTCTGAAGTGCCCCACAGCAACTCGGCCTTTTGCGGATTCGCGTCGCTGACTCTCTTGAGCTCCTTGAAACTCGGCGAGGTAACCAGCAGGTCCGGAAACTCATCAAAGGTCGATGCGGTGAGCAGGTACACGTCGGCGTCTTTGGCCTTCGAAGGCGGGTTGAAGCTCTTCGCCGCCATGATCAGCTTCTCAGGCATGCCGCTGTCGATCTTGTCTCGATAGAATCCCGAGTCTCGGGTCCATTCATTCTCGGCCCTCAACAGCAGCGGCTTGGACGGATCGATACCCTTCTCCTGCGGATCGAGCCTCGAATAGCGAAACTGGATCTTTTCTTTTCTGCCAACGCCGTGGGTCAGGTTTTTCGCGTTCGAGCCGTCCGGCGCGACTTGCCAGATGTCATATTGATCATAGAGCAGCGCGTACTTGTCATCGGAGGTCCAGCCAGCGCTGCCATAAGCCGGAGGAGTGCTCGGGGAGTCGTGATCCTCACGCCAGAAACTCACGCCCAGACTCTTAGTCAGGTTGACGATTCTGCCGTCAGGAATCGAGAGCGTGTTCCAATCCTTGCCGTCATAAAACAGAGCGTACCGTCCCCCGGGTGACCACGTGAATCCCCTGGCGTGCTTCTTCATTATGGCCTTGCGGCTGCCATCGCCGGTGTTGATGATGGAGACGTCCGCCGAGTTAGCTTCGTCGTCGTAGCCAACCAGCATGCGATATGGTCGATCATCGGAGCCCAGAGCCCATCGTCCATCGATCGAAGGATTCACACCCTGCATCGTTTCATCGCCCAACTGAGCGTACTTGTTGTCGGCAATGTGAAACACCGCGCGATAAGAACGGTTTCTGTCCTGCTCGGCGCGCACCTTCTGCATCGGTTGGATGTAGTCGTCTTTCCAGTGCCACAGGTCAACGGAGACCTTATCATCGGACGAGGCCGCATCCTCGCTTTCATCTTTTTCCGGTTCCGACGGCGGGGCTACACCGAAGAAGACCTTGCTTCCATCAAGAGAGAAGTTGATCGCGCCTCGTTCGCTGATGACGAAACCAGGCTTGAAGTTGGGAGTGACGGTCGACACAAGCTCGGTTGCAGAGCCAGCTTTGCGGTCCCAGCGATAAAGTTTGAGTCGAGGTTGAGTTGACGCCGCATCATCCCGGTCACTCAGAAGAACGAGCTGAGTCTGCTTTTCATCCCACGTGAGCTTGGTGTATTTGCCCTTGCCTGTGAGCAACGGAAGAGGTGCATCAGCCGTCGAGGTCGCGATCGCAAAAGCTCCGTTTGTCTCTTCTTTCTTCGACGAGACCGCAAACACCAGGCTCTTCGCATCCTTGCTTAGCGCATATTCGAGCACATCGGAAAACGTGCGTTCGCTCTTGTCGGCCATGTTGCGAAGGACAAGATCAGTGCCGTACTCCTTTTTCTTCGGATCTCGCCGCCCTCTGGTCCCGGCGGCGGGCGTCGCGTCGGGCCGCCGGTCTTCGGGCTTCCGCTCTTCGACCTTAGCTTCGAGCGAATAAGCGATGAAGCCCGCTCCTTCTTCGGGCACCTGGAAGCTCTTGACCCGATCAATGCGCGACACTCCGCCGGTGTTGAGGTCCATGATGCCCATCGCGTTTTTGGGCATCTCCTCCGGTTTCTTCTTTTCCTTCTTTGCTTTTTCAGTCTTCGCTTTGGTCGGGAGAATCTGGAACACAACGAAGCGGCTGTCAGCGGTGAAGAACGGTCTGCCGGCGAAAGGCCCCTGACCAAATCCAGGACCGGGACCAGGGCCCGGCTCCGCCTCTGCTGACCGCTGCGGAGGATTCACCGGCGCGGCGCCACGCGGCGCACGCCACTCGACCCCACTGGCAAGATTGCGCACAACCAGCTCGCCATCGCCATCCTGAGGCACAAGCGCATAGGCGACGAACTTCCCGTCGCGCGAGAGCGACTGGCCTTGAATCGCGCGCCAGCTATCGTAGTCGTTGTGCGTCAACGGACGCTTCGCGGCGGCTTGCTGAGCATAGCCTGACGACGTAACCAGGAGGGCGAGCAAGCAGAGGGCGGTCAGCTTCTTCCAGACCACGATGTTCGTGCGCCACAGGATTCTGTTCATGAGAGTGGCTCCTTGGGTTAAATCAACTGAGAGTCAGCGTGCGGGCTAATACTCCACCGGTCTGGGAGACAATAATGCAGTTTGAATCCGGCGTCCAGCCGTTCAAAAGCCAGGGGTTCACATCAAACTTTCGCACATACCCACCTCGTCAGAGGTGGGTCGCTGATGTTGAAGCCTACAAGGAGTGTGCGGCTCTCTCGTTTGCTCGCCAACGATTTGCACATACCCACCTCGTCAGAGACTGTGTGAAAAGCCCGGCTAACCGCGTAGCGGTGACCTCTCGATAGGATGCCGCGGTCGGAATGCCGAGGCCGCGTAGCGGTCACCTATTCCTTGGGAGTGTGCTGCAATCAAACAGGTGACCGCTACGCGGCCCGGCGTTATGAACGCGCGCGGTTCTATCGAGAGGTCACCGCTACGCGGTTCGCCGGCCTTTTCACACAGTCTCGTCAGAGGTGGGTGGCTGACGCTGTAGCCTACAGAAGAGAGTCACACAGCCTATCGTTGGGAGATGAGTCTGCGCCTCGTAGGCTCTAACATCAGTCACCCACCTCTGACGAGGTGGGTATGCGCAAAAACTTGACGCGCACCCCAAAGACTTGACTTAATCCAATTGCCTAAGTATGTTAGTGCTTACTAACTTCCGCCCCGAAGGAGTTGAGAGATGGCATCAGCAGCATTGCGGCAGAGACCGCAGTCGATCCGAATGCGCGCCGAGGGCAGACGCAACCAGATCGTCGCGATCGCAGCCGGGCTCTTTTCGCAGAAGGGATTTCGCGGCACAACCACAAAAGAGATCGCCGATCACGCAGGCGTCAGCGAAGCCATCATATTTCGGCACTTCGCCACTAAGGATGACCTCTATCGCGCAATTCTCGATTATAAGGTCGACCAAACCTCAGAGCGGATGAAGGAGAACCTGAACGAGGCTGCCGGCCGCAAGGACGACCAGGCATACTTCGGATCGCTCGCCTACGAGATGCTGGAATTCCACAGCAAAGACCGAACTTTCATGAGGCTGCTGCTTTTCAGCGCGCTTGAAGGTCACGACCTCTCGGAGATCTTCTTTCACTCGACCGCCCGCGAAATGAAGAATCACATCCGGCGTTACATCAAACAGCGAATTACCGACGGCGCGTTCCGTCCCGTTGACCCTGCCGTAGCCGCGCGCGCGTTCGTAGGAATGGTGCTTAATCAAGCCCAGGTCCGCGATATCTTTCGGGACGACGACCTGAGATTCTCGAACCGCCAAATGGCGGATCGATTCGTCGATATATTTCTCAACGGGATCCGCAAGCCCGGTCTTCGCGCTTCCCGTCACACGCGAGGGTGACGCCAGTTCCCTCACGCCCCTTGAACTGAGGTAAGTAGTTAAGAATAAAACCAGGGTGACAAGAATGACCTTTATTCGCAAACAGAGAACGCTCATATTCGTGGCGCTTTTGTCGCTGGGCTTGCTGACGGCCTGCTCGAGCAAGAGTAAAGAAGCCGGCGCCAGAGCGGATAGCAAGGAGGAGCCGGCCCCGGCCATCGAAGTCAAGACTGCTGCTGTAATCGAACGGCGGACGAATCGAAGCGTCGAGGAGGTAGGTTCGCTCATCGCCGAAGATGAAGTCACGGTATCCAGCCAGGCATCCGGCAACCTGGCCGACATTACCGTGGATCTCGGCACGGCGGTGCGCAGCGGGCAGGTCATCGCGCGCATTGACCAGCGTGAGCTGAAGTTCAAGGTCGACCAGGCCGAGGGGACTCTGCATCAGGCCGAAGCTCGCCTTGGCGTCAAGCGAGGAGAACGAATAGATCCGCAAAAGCAGCCTGACGTGCGGCTGGCGTTTGCGGCTCTCGAACGCGCTCGATACGACCTCAATGCTTCCCGCAGCCTGGCCGAGAGCGGCGACATATCAAAACAACAGCTTGACGTCTATCAGAAGACCGTCGATCAGGCGGAGGCCCGCTATCAGGCTGCGCTCGAAAACGTTCGCAATCTCGAAGCGATCGTCGAGGAGAAACGCGCTGCGCTCGATCTAGCGAAGAAACAGCTAACGGACACCGAGATCGTCTCGCCGATCAACGGCGTTGTGAAAGCGAAGGCCGCGTCGCGAGGCGAGTACCTTCAACCAGGCAAACCTATCGTCACCATCGTGCAGGTCGACCCGCTGCGATTGCGCGCCGACATTCCGGAATACGCCGCGGCGTCGGTGCGAACCGGCCAGACGATGACCCTGACGGTCGAGAGTTTCCCGGGCCGCACTTTCACCGGGCGCGTCGTACGAATCGGTCCGTCGCTCAATGAACAGACTCGCGCATTGACGGTCGAAGCCGAGGTCAGAAATCCGGGCAATTTGCTCCGGCCCGGCATGTTCGCCAAATCGAATCTGGTCACGACGAACGACGCGCTTGCGTTGATGGCGCCGCGGCGCGCAGTTCAAGTCATTGCCGGATTGAACAAGATCTTCGTCATCGAGAATGGCCGGGTGTCGGAGCGCATCGTCAAACTGGGCGCAACCGACGGCGACTTGATCGAGATCGTCGAAGGCGTGAAATCGGGCGAAGTAGTTGCGACCAGCAACCTGGACAAATTGCAGGAAGGCGGCGCAATCAGCACCGGGAAATGAGAATAGGACCTATATGACCTATTACGAGTCCTAGCAGGAGAGCCTATGCAGAAACTGGCAGAAATCTGTGTTCGTCGTCCCGTCTTCGCCACGATGCTGATAATGACGTTGATCGTGCTCGGCATCTTCTCGTACAACCGGCTGGTCGTTGAACGGTTCCCGCGAGTCGAATTTCCAACGATCACCATCACCACACGGTTGCCGGGCGCGGCGCCGCAGGAAGTCGAAACCGAGATCACCGACAAAATCGAAGAGGCAGTCAACACCATCAGTGGCATCGACGAGTTGCGCTCGACTTCAGCCGAAGGCGTCTCGCTGGTGTTCGTTGCGTTCGATCTCGAACGCAACCTCGATGAAGCAGCGCAGGACGTGCGCGACAAGATCAACCGCGTGCTGCCCAATCTGCCGCGCACCGTCGAACAGCCGACGATCGAAAAGTTGGACCCGGACGCCTCGCCTATCATGACTATCTCGGTCGCTTCCAATCGCAACATCCGCGAGATGACCGAGTTTGCCGACAAGGTGCTGCGCCGGCAGATCGAATCGGTCAACGGCGTCGGCCAGGCCCAGATCATCGGCGGTCGCAAACGCCAGGTGAACGTATATCTGGACGGGGACAAGTTGCGTGGTTACAACCTGACCGTCACGCAAGTGTGGGGAGCGCTACAAGCTCAAAACCTGGAAGTGCCGGGCGGGCGCGTTGAACAGGCGGATCGCGCGCTCACCTTGCGCACGCTCGGCCGCCTGCAATCTCCTGCCGACTTCAACGACATCGTCGTCGCCAGCCGCAACGGATATCCGATCAAAATCTCCGACATCGGCCACACCGAGGACGGCGAGGAGGACGAACTGACGGCGGGCCGCCTGAACGACAAGCCCGCGCTGTTGTTACAGGTGCGACGCCAGTCGGGCACTAACGTAATCGAGGTCGTCGATGCGATCAAGGCGCGGTTGGCCGTAGTCAAGAAATCACTGCCCGCCGGCTACTCGGTTGATGTCGTGCGCGATCAGTCGATCTTTATCCTCGCGTCGTTCCACGCGGTTCGCGAGCACCTGTTGCTGGGGTCACTGCTTGCGGCGTTGGTCGTTCTATTGTTTATGGGAAACCTGCGGGCGACGATCATCTCGGCGATCGCGATTCCGACCTCGATCATCGCGACCTTCGCGATCATGGATTATTTCGGCGTCACCCTGAACGGCCCATCCATGCTGGGGTTGACGCTTTCAGTCGGTATCGTAATCGACGATGCGATCGTGGTGCTCGAAAATATCTTCCGCTACATCGAGGAGAAGGGCTACGAGCCGTTCTCCGCCGCAATCGAAGCGACGAAAGAGATCGGCATGGCGGTGATGGCCACGACTCTGTCGCTGGTGGTGATTTTTCTCCCCGTCGCCTTCATGCAGAGCATCCCCGGGAGATTTTTCAAGTCTATGGCGCTGACGATGTCGTTCGCGATCCTGGTCTCGCTGCTCGTGAGCTTCACGCTGACGCCGATGTTGAGCGCGAGAATGCTCAAGCGGTTGAAGCGGAAGTCCGCAGAAGGCGCGCCGGGAGATCCCGCCGCGCCCAGCGGGGAGAAGAGCTCGCGGATCAACCGCGTGCTGGATCACGGCTACACGTCGCTGCTGAGGTGGTCGCTGGGCCATCGCCTGGCCGTGTGTGTGATCGCTTTGCTGACGTTTGCGTCGACCTTTGTGCTCGCCCGCTACGTCGGGTTCAACTTCTTCCCGATCGACGATCAGAGCGAATTCGAGGTCACGGTTCGCGCGCCGGAAGGGACTTCGCTACGAAAAACTCTGGAGATGGCCGAAAATGTCGCTACCGGCATTCGCAAGCTCGATCATGTCGATTACACGCTGATGACAATCGGCGACGATGCCCAGCGGATCCAAAACCAGGCGAAGATCTACGTCAAGCTAGTCGATCTGGCGGATCGGCCGGTCTCACAGTTCGCGATTATGGGGCGGGTGCGCGAGAGAGTCTTGCCGCAATTCGAGTCCTACAGCCTGCGCACCATAGTGGCTCCTGTCGCCACGATCAGCGGCGGGGGGCGCGCCAATGCGGACGTTTCCTACATGTTGCTCGGCCCGAACCTTGACCAGCTCGATCAGTATTCCCAAACCCTGCTCGATAAGCTAAAGCATTTTCCGGGCGTGGTTGACGCCGATACTTCGTTGATCGTTGGCAAGCCAGAACTGCGCGCGTCGATTGACCGGCAAAAAGCCGCTGAGCTTGGAGTGAGCATCTCCGACATCGCGCAATCGTTGCGGCTGCTGGTAGGCGGCGATCAAGTTTCAACCTACAACGAGAATGGCGAACAGTACGAAGTGCACGTCCGCGCAAACCTGGATTTCCGGACGGACGCCGGCAGCATCAGCCGGTTGAACGTCCCGTCGACGCGGTTGGGGAGCATCGGCCTCGACAGCGTCGCGAAGTTGCAGGAGGGAACCGGCCCGACGCAGATCGAACGCGTCTCTCGTCAGCGCCAAGTGATGCTTACCGCCAATCTCAAGCCCGGCTTTTCTCAGAGCGACGCGCTCAGAGGATTGGGGAATGCGGTGCAGGCGATGGGTATGTTGCCCGGCTACACCGCCGGTGTTGCAGGCTCGAGCAAAGAGATCGGCCGTACGATCCGCGGCTTTCTGGTCGCTTTCACCCTCTCGTTTATCTTCATGTACATCGTGCTGGCGGCGCAGTTCGAATCGTTCATCCACCCGGTCACGGTGCTGCTGGCCTTGCCGCTGAGCCTGCCGTTCGCGCTCATTTCGCTGATCGTCACCGGGCAGGCGATGAATATGTTCACGATGCTCGGACTGCTGGTGCTGTTCGGGATGGTGAAGAAGAACTCGATTCTGCAGATCGATCACACCAACGGTTTGCGAAAGAAGGGGATGGAACGGCACGACGCGTTGCTTCAGGCGAGCCGTGACCGGCTCCGCCCGATCCTGATGACGACAATTGCGTTCGTCGCGGGCATGACTCCGCTGGCTTTGAGCAACGGCCCCGGTGCGGGCATCAACCGCTCGACTTCCGTCGTGGTGATCGGAGGGCAGTCGCTTTGTCTGCTGCTTACGCTGATAGTCACGCCGGTGGCTTATTCGATATTCGACGACTGGACGGTGTCGACCATCTGGGGACGTATCGGCCGCGGGATGCGATTGCCTTTCGTTTGGGTGCGGCGCAAGGCGGCCGCGGCTACGTCGATGTTTCTGGGTCTTTTCATGTAATCGAGAGGCTAAGTCATGAGAGTTCGGTACAGATCATTGTCTATTTTGCTGCGCGCTGTTTCGTTGCCGCTTGTGTTGTCGCTGGCGTTGCCGGCAGGTGCAGCCGCGCAGATCGTCAAGCTCGCGCAGACTCCGGCGCAAGAATCAAAGCAACGCGATTCATCCGCCGCGCAAACGCCGGCCGCGCCGCGAGTCGGGGTGGACGAGAGCCGGCCGCTCGCGCTCGCTCTGTTCGACGCGGTGAAGATGGCGCTCGAACAGAATCGCGAGATCGAAGTCGAACGGATAAACGTGCGCCAGGCTGAGTACGACTTGTTTGCTGCACGCGGCGCAACGGATATTTCCCTGGGAGCTTCGAGCTTCTACGAGCACAAGAATGTGCCGGTCGGTTCGGTGCTGGCGGGAGGGCCGAACGGAAGCCTCACGACGAAATCGTTGAACTACGACTTCACCGCACAGCAGTTGCTGCCGACGGGCGCTCAGTGGCTGGCCGGATTCACCAACTCACGGGCGGACAGCAACAGCGTGTTCGCTTCGCTCAATCCGCAGTACACGACTGCTCTGAATATCCAGATTCGGCAGCCGGTCCTTCGCAACTTCTCGATTGACGACGCGCGGCGTCGCATTCGAATCGCCAGCCGGGCGCTCGATCTTTCGGACAGCCAGTTCCGGCAAAAGGCGATCGATATCATCGCCCGCGTTCAGCGCTCGTACTGGGATCTGGTGTTTGCGCTGAGAGACGTGCAAATCCAGCGCCAGTCGGTTGAGCTTGCGAAGACGCAACTCGGGCGGAACAAACGAATGGTGAACGAGGGGACCCTCGCGCCGATCGAGCTTGTTTCCGTCGAAGCCGAACTCGAGAAGCGAAGCGAGAATGTGCTAACCGCGATCGAAACCGTGACCCGCGCAGAGAACGCGCTCAAGCAACTGGTGCTGGGCGATAGAGAGTCGGGCGTGTGGAATCAGCCCATCATTCCGACAGAGGCTCCCGATCTGCGGGCAGTCAGCTATGCGCTTACCGACGCGGTCGCCTCGGCGTCTGCAAACAGACCGGAGCTTGCCCAGAACAATTTGAAGCAAGAGGTCAACAAGATCGACGTCAAATACTTTGGCAGTCAGACAAAGCCTCAGGTTGATCTGATCGCTTCATACACTTCGACCGGACTGAGCGGCTCTCCCTTGTTGATTGGAAACCCATTCACCGCGACAACCACTCTGCTGGTCGAACGCGTGAATGCGTTATCCGGTCTGGCGGGGATTCCACCAGTCGCTATTCCGCCAAGCTCACCGTTGCCAGGATTCTTGCTCGGCGGCTACGGCCAAAGCCTTAGCAATCTGTTCTCGAACGACTTTCGCACGTTTCGTTTCGGCGTAGCGTTCAGCTTCCCTGTGAAGAACCGCGCAGCCGAAGGGCAACTGGGCCGCGCGCTCGCCGAGGGACGCAAGATCGGGGCGCAGCGAAAGACGCTCGAACAGACGATTGAGGTCGAGGTTCGTAACGCGGTTCAAGCGGTCGAGACAGGCCGGCTACGGGTTGAGACCGCGCGAGCCTCTCGCGAAGCCGCCGAGAAGCAGAGCGAGAGCGAGCAGCGGCGGTTTCAAGCGGGGCTTTCGACAACCTATTTTGTGCTCGAGCGGCAGAACGACCTGTCAGCCGCTCAGGGTCGCGAGCTAAAGGCGATGACTGATTACAGCAAGGCTGTGTCGGAGCTTCAGCGAGTGATGGGAACAACGCTGACTACGGCGAACGTCGAGGTGAACTCGGCACCAAAGAAGTAGTGCCGAGAGTGATAGCGGAATTGAAGGTCGAGCAATTTAAGGGTGTTCAGAGAAGCAGGGTCGCTCGATGCTCAAATGTCAATATTTCAAGCCTGACCCCTGCATAATGCATAATGAAGCCTGACCCCTGCATAATGACCAGATGGATTCTAGCAATCGGATTGATTGTGACGAGCTTGGGATTGACCGTCTTCTTATTTGGGCGTGCTCAAGGCAGCGGTATTAAGAACGCTGACGGGTTCGCGGAAGACGATGAAGTTGCTGCAGCTATTAAAGGACTTTGGTCGGCGCGGGAGATAGAGAGGGA
>WNGK01005843.1_pt1 | contig 12989 bp, 10 predicted proteins | sample 5400601 | NCBI WGS metagenome assembly WNGK01 (sample SAMN13153376, study PRJNA577476) | soil metagenome | isolation source: 60 cm soil or saprolite under Garry oak tree replicate 1 | place: USA:California | collected 2016-06-15 | reverse complement strand
CCCGAAAACAAACAGCATCGACTTGGTGAACAGACGAAGTGCCGTCAGGCTTCACGACGTCAATGTCGCAGGTCACGTCTGCGACACCCTTTTCAGTCAACTTGGGGTTTGCAAAGAAAGTGAGCATGAAAATGTGCTTCACCCATCTCACTGCGCGAGGCATGGAAGCGTAGTGAGCCACGCAAGAGCTTGAAAGCTTCCTTCGGCACGATCACGAAAGACGAAAACGGACCTCCGCTGGATTGCTGGCAATCTCGACAGTGACAGTGAAGCATCATAACCGGTTCTGCTGTGGATTCGTAGCGAATCGCACCACAAGCGCATCCGCCTGAGAAGGGTGTCGCTATTGTGGTCATATATATTTGTGTATCAGTCGATGGATGGTTTTATTTGCCTAACGAGAAATCGGCCCGTTCGCGAGAAAGATTTGGATTGTAATAAGGATCGCCCTGCAAAACGCCAGCCCAACGCTCGCGCATGATTGCCTCGCTACCCGCGTCGATATTATCAGGTTGCGCTTCATGCCAATAAAGTTTTGCAAAAGGAGTGTAAACAATCAGATAACCCGCGCGTCGCATTTTGAGGCAAAGATCAACGTCGGCAAGCGCGCCCTGCAGATTTTCATCGAATCCACCCGCTTGCTGAAAAATTTCACGCCGCGCGAGCATGCACGCGCTCGAAACCGCACTGCAGTTGTGCGTCACCTGCAACTGCCGATTCGCCCCTGGATGTTCCGCCGGGAAACCGCGAAAAGCCGGTTGCGCGATTCCATTGACGCCAAGAACAATCCCGGCTTGTTCAATCGTGTCATTCCGGTTCAGCAATCGCGCGCCCACCGCGCCAACTTCTTGCCGCTGCACATGCTCGGCCATGATCGCAAGCCAGTCTGGTTCGATTATTTCCATGTTGTCGTTCAGCAAAAGAAGCCATGGACTGTCCGTCTGCTTTGCCGCGAAATTTTTGAGTGCGGACTCATTGGAGGCGCTTGAGAAACACAGCAGACGATGTGGGAAATGTGAGAAACTAGCGGCTGCCTGAGGGGATTGGTCGCTGCCGTGGACGATGACAATCTCGTAATTCGGATAGCTGGTGTTGCTCGTCAGGCTCTCGATGCACCGCTCGAGTGGCGCCAGGCCGTGGCAACCCGGAACAATGATTGAAACCTTTTTTGCGTCCAACAACCCGCGTCTGACGCAGAAGGCGTGAGTGCGCCAGTCCACGGAAACGTGGGCCGGCTCACCGGTACGCCTCAGATGATCTTCAATCGAGTGCCGCGATGCCTCGAGTTGTTCCGGTTTTTGCCGAACGCTAATTGCACTGGAGCTTTCGCTTCGACGCCAATGATATAGCATCCGCGGAATATGATGAATTCGGTTGGTCTGCTCGATTACGCGAAAGAAGAGGTCGTAATCCTGTGCGCTATCAAATTGTGAACGAAACCCACCAGCTTTCTGCACGATATCACGCCGCACCGCGGTCAAATGGCCCAGGTAATTGTAGGAAAGAAAAAAATCTGGCGACCAATCAGGCTTAAACAGAGGCGCCTCGAATCCATCATCGCCGAGCTTGTCTTCGTCCGAATAAATAAGATCGGCATCGGGATACATCTGCAAGAGCTTGACGACGTGGAAGAGCGCATCCGGTTCGAGGAGGTCGTCGTGATCGAGAAAAGCGACCCAATCCCCGCGGGCGAGCGCAAGTCCCTGATTCGATGCCGCGGAAATGCCTTTGTGTTTAAGGCTTGCCATAACAATACGCCGGTCGCGTGCAGCCAGAAGAGGCAGCGCCTCCAAGACGTCGGTGACGGTCGAGCCATCATCAATTAAGAGGAGCTCCCAGTTTTCGTATGCTTGAGCGAGCACTGATTCGACGGCCTCCTCAAGGTGTTGCACAGGCGTATTAAAAACTGGCGTGATAACGCTAATGAGCGGCGATGAAGCAAACACGCGCGCCTCATGCCGCATTTGCTCAAGATCACGCGCAGTCGCGCGATGCCCCTGAAACCATTGCTGATATTGGCTTGGCGCGGTAGATCGGTAAGACCTTCGCCCCGACGGACGGAGCTTTTTCCAAATTGTTTTCACTACCCTTTCCGGAAGACGGTAAGGGGCGAGCAATACCTGACCAACCCTGCGCTCGGGAGATTTGCGCAACATTTGCTTCTGCTCCTTTAACAACCTGAGTTCGCCGCGGTATTCTTTGAGTTTGAGCAATTTTTCCTCTAGTGCAGCGATATGGCGGTGCGCTCCTTCTAATTCAGAGGCGCGGGTTTGAAGTTCCCGCTGCAGGGTACTCAGCTGCACGTTGAGTCTCGCAAAAGCCGTTTCCACCACGGCTACTGGCGCGCCGACTGTTTCGTTCGGCTGATGCCGAAGGCATACGGCGCCCGGATCCAGATCGATCAGGTCGCATCCGTAATCAGGCAGAAATCCAAAGCGCGCGAAACACTCAACGAGTTCCGGACGCCGCCTGTTGGACTCAGCGCCAGGGCCAGGCATTAGCACAATGCTGTCTGCGCAGCCTGAGAGCGTTTCCGCCACGCGGTCGTCATCATTTCTTCCCGAAGAATAAAACCAAACGGCGGTTTCAAAGTGGTTTGTGCCCTCACCCTGCCCCAGCTTTGCCGCCAGATCGCCAGAACACGGAACAACGACAGCTTCTCTTCCTGTTTCGGTAAATTGCCGCTCAAGTTTCTCAGGTTTTGCTCCGATGATGAGAAATCGGCCACGTTCGAACTTTCGCGAGATAGCACGCGCGAAATTGGCACCAAAAGAATGGAAAGCTGCTGGCAACACCGGGCACATTATATTGGTTGAAGCAAGCCGCAGGCAAATTTACCCTGCCGCGCCATCCTGCGAGACGGACCGATCCTGAATGCTAGATTTCATCGTTTATCTTTTCTATCGTTCAGGCTCGGCGATTGCCAGCGCGCTACCATTGCCGGTTCTCTTCGTTTTTGGAGAATTCCTCGGCTTTTGTGCCTGGATGGTTTCCGGAAAATATCGGCGCCTTGCACAGCGCAACGTTGCCATCGCGTTTGGAAATGAAAAATCGCCGGGGGAATTGCGTCGCCTTGTCCGCCGTCATTTTCAGAGACTGGGCGCGAATCTCTTGTGCAGCATCAAGCTTACCGCGATGCCGCTGGAAAAAATGGCGACGCGAATCGAGGCGGAAAATCTGGATTTTATCCATCGAGAACTGCGCGCAGGCCGTCCGGTTGTGCTGATCCTGAGCCATCTCGCAAATTGGGAGCTATTCGCGCACATTCTGCCGAAATACATCGGCTACGTCAGAAACAGCACCATCTATCAAAGGCTGGGTAACCGCTTCATCGATGAACACGTGCGCCGGGTGCGGGGACGCGCCGGCGTCGAAATGTTCGACCGCAAGAAAGGCTTCGACCAGGCAATCAAACTGCTTCGCGACGGCGGAGCCATTGGAATTTTGAGCGATCAACATGCCGGCGATCACGGTGTGTGGGTACCATTCTTTGGCCGTCTCGCATCGACGTCCCCGCTGCCAGCATTACTGGCGAAACGAACCGGCGCAGCGCTGGTTGGCGTCGCGATTTACACGGATGGGCGAGCGCGCTGGCGGATCGTTATTTCGCCTGCATTGGAAGACAACGAGGAATCGGTGGGATCGCTTTCTGCAAAAACAAATCAGGTGATAGAACAGCAAATCCGTCGCGGCCCGGAAGATTGGTTTTGGGTACATAATCGCTGGAAAACGCCTCGGCCCAATTTTCTTCTGGCAAGATATAAACGCGGCGTCTATTTGCCGTCTGACTTTTCGGCTCAAAATTTGAAGCCATTTCGAATTCTCATCCGCTCCAACAACTGGCTCGGCGACGCCGTGATGAGCGTGCCCGCAGTCCGCTCGGTTAAGAACGGGCGTCCCGATGCTGAAGTCACAGTCGCTGTGCCGGCGAAGACTGCGCCGATGTGGAAGCTCGTTCCAGAAGTGGATGCCATTATCCCTCTGCCAAATAGTTCGCTTGTTGCAGCTGTCAGGGCACTTCGGCGACAACCGGCTTTTGATGCTGCGATTCTTTTCCCAAATTCACTGCGGGTTGCTCTTGAATCGTGGCTGAGCGGCATTCCACGCAGGGTCGGTTATCGCGGGCATTGGCGGAGGTGGCTGCTGAATCAAACCGTTCGTGAGCCGCGAAAACCGGGGCCCTTGGAACACCAGTCGCTCCGCTATCTGCGCATCGCACGCGAATGCGGCGCGGAAACGGAACAATCGCTGACAAAAAAAACGTCCAACGTCCAACCTGTCCGCACTGCTTTGCGCAGCGATGCAGGCGGGCGTCCAACGCGCGACGCCCAACTGGCGGATTCCAATCAACCATCAACTATCGACCATCAACTGAAGATCGGCCTCTGTCCCGGCGCAGAGTACGGTCCGGCAAAACGATGGTTACCGGAGCGTTTCGCTGAGGCGGCCGCAAGAATTAGTGCGCAATCTTCGCTGCAATATCAAGGAGCGTCGGTCTCTAGTCCGTCGTCTCCGACCGCCGCCGCCATCGTCGCAAGATCGCCGGTGCAATGGATTTTGTTTGGAACGAAGAACGAGGCATCGATCGGCGAACAAATCATGACTGCGCTCGGCGATCAATGCGTGAATCGGATCGGCCAGACCACGCTTGATCAACTTATCAACGAGTTGCGCGAATGCCGTTTACTGCTGACCAACGATACAGGCACGATGCACCTTGCCGCATTGCTCGGTGTACCGGTAGTCGCGATCTTCGGCTCCACCGAACCACGCCTGACCGGGCCGCTCCTCAACGGTCACATCATCCTGCGGCATCACGTCGAGTGCAGTCCCTGCTTTCTCCGCGACTGCCCAATCGACTTTCGCTGTATGAAAGCGGTAACCGTGCAGGAAGTCGTGCGGGCTGTTCTGTCGCTGTTGGAGATGTAGCTCCTTAGCTCTGCGAAGCGTGTGCATGCGCTCCGCCGCTCCCTTGCTGTTCAATGCGCGAGAGGCTGCTGTCAGCGCCAGAAGCTAGCCGGCAACATGCCGGCCAGAGCGGACAGAATGCCCGCGCACCCCGAGCGCCCCTTGGACCTCGAAATTGAACAGTGCGAAAGGGAGCGCGAGGATGTTGCTCGCCGGCTTGCCTCTCCATTCAGATTTCGGCGACACTGAACCGATATTCCGTCCATGGGGCGGCCGCGACAGGTGGACGATTGGCGTTGCTTTCGAAAGATTTTCGGGATGATTGTTAACCATGCCTGTCAATGTGCCGCGAATTCGCACACAAGTGCAGGTGATGTTTTTCGACACCGATTGCGGAGGAGTCGTTTCGAATATCGCTTATTTGCGTTTTATCGAGATCGCGCGGACACATCTCGCCGAGGAACTCGGTCTCGCCCTCGTGGAGATGGCCGAGAGACGAACGTATCCGGTAGTCGTGCGCACCGAGATTCATTATCGTCGCGCAGCCAAGCTTGGAGATCGGTTGCGGATTGAGGCGTGGTTGGATCGCTTGGAGCGCGCGCGATTCTGGTGCGCATTCCGAATCACACGACCGGAAGACAACGTATTGATTGCCCAATGCCGCCAGATGCTCGCGTTGATCGAAATGCCAGCGGGAAAACTGCTGCGTCTGCCTGAGCACTGGGAAAAATACAGCAAGACCGATTCCACGGACTCGCTCAAAGACGAACGACGAATCGAAATGGTTTCTGGCGAAGAATTCATTCAATGACCGCGGGCGCCCAAACCTTAAGTCTTGAAGAAACTTTGCTCGAACCGCAGGCGCTGCCTCCGCCGCCCACGCGCCACGCGCTGTTGATGATTCTGATTGCGTTGGCGGCGCTGCTGCACGTGGCGACGATCGGCTCCGGTGATCTGTACAGCCAGACGGAAGGGCAATACGCAGGAGCGGCGCGCGAGATGGTCGAAACGCATCAATGGCTTCTGCCCACTAACGATGGCGCACCGCGCTTGCAAAAACCGCCGTTGCTCTACTGGCTCATCGTTGTTTCGTTCAAGCTCTTTGGCGTCAATGCAGCCGTCGCGCGACTCCCAGTCGCGTTTGCAGTTGTTGCCTCCGTTGCTCTGATTTTTCTAATTGGGGAAAGGCTCACCGATTATTGGCGCGGCTTCATCGCCGGTCTGATTTATCTAAGTTTCTGTGGCACATTTCTGCTCGCGCGCATCGTGATGCCCGAGCCGCTTGTAAGCGCATTTATTGCGGGCGCGATCTTCTGCGGGTTGTGCGGCTATCAGCGTCGGCATCATCGACGAGCCTGGTTCGCCGGCTTTTGGATTTGCTCGGCCTTCGCCTGTCTGACTAAGGGTTTGCTCGGAATCATTTATCCAGCAGCGGTTTTTCTTTTGCTCTCAGTGTTTTATAGAGAAGCCCGCGTGCGCTTTCGCGCCCTGTTGCGCTGGGATTACTTGTTAATTTTCGTTTTGATTGTTGCGCCATGGCACATTTGGGCAGAATGGCATTTCCCCGGCTATTTTCGTTACATCGTCAGCTCGGAATGGTCAGGGCATTTACGCGGGCTTTCCGATGCGACGCACGACTACAGGGGCATGCCCACCTATCAATTTCTGGTCATGCACCTGGCTTGGTGGTTTCCGTGGTCGATCGCGCTGTTGCCCGGTCTGATTTTCGCCTGGCGCCGCGTGATGCGGCCGCATGAAATCGATTTCAACGCCGCGTTGCCGCTTTGTTGGATGGGCGTGATTTTTGTTCCACTGCTTTTTTTGGGCCAACGGCAGGATTATTATTCCATGAGCATGTGGAGCGCGCTTGCTCTCTGGGCGGCCGTTGCCTGGGACCGGATGCCGCGGGGATTGCGCACCGCGGGCGTAATCGCGGTCGGTTTCGCCGGTATGACGAGCGCAGCCGCGGCACTCTTCCTTGCCAATGCGACCGGCGCTCTCAACGGAAGCTGGGGAGCGATGGACGGGCGTTGGACGGCTTGGAGGGCATTACACGACATGCCCGTTTCAATTTGGCTCGCATTTCGGCCTGTGCTCGCGATCACTGGCGTGTCGCTAATCTTTCTCTCACTGGTGGCGCTTTACCTTATTTCCAAAGGACGCGAGAAACTTGCAGCCATCGCTCTGGCTGTCTCAATGATCCCGGGCGGACTTTGCATGATGGAAGGCGTCGCGCGAATCGCACCGTATTTCTCACTCGCCGATGCGGCCCGATTTCTAAACCAACGGCTGGACGTCGGAGGCGACACAATTTTTGAAGGACCACTCGATGACAGTAGTAGCCTTATTTTTTATCTGAACCGAAAATTTTTTCTGGTTAATCAAAACCGCCAGAAAGAGGCGCCGATCGGCAAACCGTCTATCGACATCTTTTTGAACGAAGACGCAGTCCTGGAGAAATGGGGCCAGGCTGATGCGGTTTATTTAATTGTCGAACAAAGCCGGGCGAACTACTGGAAAGAGCTACTGGCCGGCCACTTTCACATTTATCATCAGGTCACGATGTCGGGGACGTACGTGGTGCTTAGTAACCAGCTCTGAGTGGACGTTGGTAGGTTAAAAAGGTTGCAAGGCTAACCGGGGGCCTCTTCTCTTTTCAATCCGCGTGACCTTTATCTGCCACCGCGCGTTTGAAAAATTCCGGCGCTGGCTTAATGTGCCCGCTCATTCTCCCGTTGTAACCATTGTAACTTTCTAACTAGATCTATGTCGCAACATCGCAGTTTAAAAGGGGCAAGCACCATCGCCGCCAGGCGCAACGTGCTGAAGCGCTTCGAACGGATCGAGCTTCTGAAAAAGCGAGGCCAGTGGAAGGAAGGCAGCAAGGTCATCGGCCTGCCGAAAACGAAGCCCGACGTATAGCAAAACGTGAATCGTTAAAGCGTTACATCGTTGAATCGGCTGGACGAGTCATGATTTAACGAATCGCGATTTAACGATTCCTATGCGCTTAAACCGCTTCCTTGCTTCCGCCGGGATCGGTTCGCGTCGCCGATGCGACGAGCTGATCGCAGCGGGTCGCGTCACCATCAACGGCAAAGTCTGCACAAATTTTAGCGCGCAGCCAAGCGCGCGCGACCACGTTAAGGTCGATGGCAAACTTCTCCGCGCCGATCCTCCGCTTACGATCATGCTGCATAAGCCAGCTGGATTCGTTTCGACTCGAAAAGATCCGCGCGCGCGCGACACGATCTTTGATCTGGTGCCCCCGAAATTTTCCCAGCTCTTCAACATTGGGCGTCTGGACGCGCAAAGTGAAGGTTTGCTCCTTCTCACGAACGATGGCGAACTGGCGCAGCGGCTCACTCACCCCCGTTACAAAATCGACAAGGAATATGAGCTGACGCTGGATAGGCCGTGGGATCGTGCGCTGGCGCCTAAATTATCCGAAGGAATTTTCCTCGATGGCAAACGCGCCCGCATTGAGCAGCTTCATTCACGCGGTCCGACACGCTTGCGCGTTGTTTTAAGACAAGGGATCAACCGGCAAATTCGTCGCATGTTTCACGAAACCGGTTACGACGTGAAGCGTCTTGTCCGTATTCGCATCGGCAATCTTCGCCTCAACGATTTACCCCGCGGCCATTGGCGAGCGCTGACAAAGCGAGAGATCGAATCCTTAAGCCATGGACCGAACGCACGAGAATAGCCTAGCGTTTTAACGCTGGGATAATCATGGTATGGGGGTCGAGTCCCAGCAGGGACGAAAGAACCTCGCTGTATGCATTCGTTTAATAGTTGTCTCATTCATTGCGTCTGGAGCACGAAGAATCGCGAACCGATTCTGACTTCAGATTTGCGTGAGCGTTTGTGGCCGTATCTCGGCGGCATAGCAAAAGAAAACAAAATCAAGGCGGTTGCGATCGGTGGGCCCATGGATCATGTGCACATCTTGCTTTCGCTGCCGGCGACCTTATCCGTCGCAAAAGCAATCCAGCTTCTCAAAGGCAATTCTTCCAAATGGATTCATGAAACATTTCCGAAAATGCGCTCATTTGAGTGGCAGCAGGGCTACGGCGCATCCAGCATCGGTATTTCGGCGGTGGATTCCACCATCGCTTATATCCGCGGCCAAACGAACCACCATCGCGCACGATCTTTTCGCGAAGAATTCCAAATAATGTTGCATCGACACGGCTTTGATTATGGGGACTCGACGCTCGAATGACGTTTCTTTCGTCACATTTGGGACTCGGATGCGAAGTAAGCTAATAGCCCAGTGTTAAAACGCTGGGCTATTATCAAGAAAATGAAACTCGATAGTTGTAACGCGTTGATCACAGGAGCTTCGGTTGGGATCGGCCGCGAATTTGCGCGGCAACTCGCCGGCCGCGCGCGATCGCTCACGTTGATAGCGCGACGCGAGCAAGAGCTAAATGAGTTGCGCGAAGATTTAAAGCAGCAACATCCAAATCTCACTGTTCACATTCGCACAACCGATCTCGCCGATCTTGCGCAACTGAATGATTTCCCGGCATGGCTCGAGCGCGAAATGATCGATGTCGATCTCTTAGTCAACAATGCCGGACTCGGCGATAGCGGTCCCTTCGCTACGAGCGATCCGATTCGGAATGAGCAAATGACGCTCGTAAATATGGTCGCGCTTACTTCACTCACTCGCAAGCTGCTTCCGCGAATGCTCGCGAAACAACGTGGCGGCATTCTAAATGTTAGTTCGTCGGCTGGCTTTCTTCCGATTCCCGATTTTGCGGTTTACGCTGCCACCAAAGCTTACGTCACAAGTTTCTCCGAAGCGCTTCGGGCGGAACTCCGGGGAACAGGCGTGAGCGTCTGCACTCTCTGTCCCGGCCCAGTGCACACAGAATTTCAAGAAGTCGCCAAACGCCCGGACGCTCAGCCGGAAGGTGGCCCGGAGTTCGTTTTCGTTCCGGTCGAGCAAGTCGTTCGCAATGCGCTTGCGGCACTGGAAGCAGACCACCCGCTCGTCATCCCTGGATTTGCGATGAAGCTTGGAATGTTTCTCGTCCGACTAATGCCGATGCCGATCTTGCGGCTCCTATGGCGGCTCTCACCGAGACGAGGCCGAGCTAAGTAGCCTCAATTCGGTGTCTCTCCGTTCGCGGAAAGTTGGCTAAAGATTAAACCAGTTGTGCTTGCTCGCGAACACGACGCGATTGATGAGAATCTCCGACGTTGTCACAAACACCACGATGACGGCGAGCACGATGATAGGCAAAGCGGCATTGATCCGGCGAAACAGACAGGCGATGCCATAGACATAAAATAATGCGAACGGAATCAGCGCGCCGCTAAGCAATCGGCCAGATGTGAAATAAGGATGCGCGCGCGATGGATTAACGCAATTGCCGAAATCGAACTGAATCGAAAGCAACCCCAGGAATCCAACCGATACCATAAAGCTCAACGCGGCGATGCCTATTGCTTGCCGCTGAAAGGTTGAGATCCCGGCCTGCTTTCGCAGTCCAACCAGCGCCACGCCGAGCAACGCCAGGGAGGACAGGGCATAGAATCCGTCCGCCACCGGCCAACGCAAGCGTTGACTGTGCCATTTGACCTCGCCGCGCCAGAAACTCGTACTTAGGTCCCACCAAAAAACCCGAAAACCTTGTGGCGAAAAAATTGGATGTTGCCACCAATCGGCAAATGGCTTCCGAGTCCAACCAAGCAGCGTGATCTTGGCTGTCGATCCAGTCAGATCACCAAACTGATACCTTGTCCAGATCGCCCACGCCGCAATCGGGATTGCAGCGCAGAGGACAAGCGCCGCAAGCCCGATGACAGCGCCGCGCGATTTTTGCGGGATGACCGGAACCAGCTTTGCAATAATTGCAATGAGCGCGATGGCGATGAGCGGCAAGTTGGATAGTTTGGTCAGGTACGTGGCTGCGATCGCCAGACCTGTGAGTGCTCCAAGCAAAAAGCTCGGTGTTTTGGTTCGCAACCATTGTAAAACGCAAAGAAACAACACGCCGAAGCAGACAGGCGACAGAACGTCGTTGTTCATCGCGTAGAAAACATTCTGAGGAATAAACGCAACCAGCACCGGCACGCCGATGCGCAAGTCCACGCGCTCAGGCGCAATTGTGCGCGCGGTTACGTAACCCAGCCAAACCACGATTGCGATCAGCGGAACGTTCAAGAAGCGAATCCAGTATAGCGATTGAAGGCCCGCTAACCCGAGGTACTCTCCAACACGCCACCAGACACTCGCCAGGCCATAATACAGCGGCGGCTGAGAAGATTCGAAATTGATTTCCGTGCTCCAGGCAGCTTTTGTCGCCGCAATCTCTGGCTCAACCTCGGCGGGAGACTGTTTCCATAATGGCGCCGGGAATTTCGCCCCGGGGAATTGATCGGGTCTTGCCAGGAATTCCGGTGAAGCATAAGGAACAATCCAGGTAAGAGATTCTTCTTTCAGCAGGTCAAAGGTGCGTGGGACGTGACCGTGTGAGTATTGGGTGATGAGGTCAAAATGCAGGTCCTCATCGATATTGCTGAAGAACGGAAAGCCGGCCGAGAAAACAAAAACGCGAAGAGCCGCAGCCAAACAGAAGAACCAGATGAGTGCGAGTTCTCTTCGATTCGTCATTTGCTATTGATTTGCAAAATCTGGAAGAAATTCCCCGGCTAAGCACGCCAAAAGTCCGTGTTGATCGGAATCACCTGCCGATCGAACAGAAGGAAACAAAGAATGAAAAAGATGGTTCGCAAATCCGGCCACCTTTCCGGCAGCTGGCGGACCATCCTGTATTCAACCTTCTCTAGTGAAAGCGGATCGCTTCCCGGAGGTGAGCTTCGCTACGAATTTCAGTGTCGAGGTAGTCAAGTGAAGTGAGGCAGTACGTCGCCAGCGGTCGGCTGCATCGCCTGGTTAGGCCTTCTGCTTGTAGTCAAAATCGACACTGGCCAACAGCCAAAACTCAGCGATTTTACCTTCCTGGAGGTGATAGAAATAGATGACTTCAACCTCAAACTTTTAATTTCGGTCGCGCTGTAAATGAATCGAATGGAAAACTTATCCTCGTCAGCAATGATGTCTTTGATGTCAAAGACCGGGTCAGCGCTATGCTTGCGATCCCAAGCCAGTCGATTGGCTATATCATTGTAGCTGAGCGTTTGCGTGCGGTGATGTCCGACAACATCTTCATGGTAAAATGTCGAGAGTTGCTCCGCAACAAAAAGGTTCCCAGACTTCTCGCATCAAACGTTTGGCGAACGCATGAACTTGGATGCTATTCATAGTTTTGGTCTAACGATCAAGCTCGGCGGCCGCCTCCGGGACGTGCTCCGGCTGCAACTGTCGCGTTGAAAATCTTTCAAGCCACTCCCCACTGCCCAGCGGGCGGCGGTTCGCTGCAGCGCACTTGTTAGGTGGCGTCATATATTTCCAGAAATGTTCTCTTGAAAGCACGCCACCAAGGGCTCAGGAAAAGAACGCGCCGCCAGCCAAGCGCCTGTCCGCGTCATCACATCGCGGTGCGACGCTCTTGTCGCTGGTCGCTCCGCAGCGGTGATGACCTGGCGAGGAAACGCGTTAGCCAAAAATGCCGCATAAACTAGCCGCGAAATAATCCCATCGGAGTGCCAATCGGTGTAAGCGTCGCTGATGCTGAAGCTGCGCGGGAATAGTGCCTGCTCCGATCGCTTCCCACTGTAATAAAAGCAAAGTCGGTCGCGCTCGGTGACTCGCTCGTGCAGCTCAGGATCGAGGCTGTGGAGCCGCTCAACCGATGCACGACAAGTACTGAGAAATTCTGATGGCCCCCAAAAAGTCAGTGTGCCAACACGAAGCCGAGAGTGCCCCATCAAGTGTTGGAAGATGTAGAACATCGACCAAAACAGTGGCGCGTAAATGTATGCGATGAGAAGTCGTACTTTCATGGCCATGGGCCGACATCGCCTAACGAGAGGGAGCTGAGCCACCCAGCACTTTGAGAATTGACGTGCGCATTGACCAAAAGCTTACAACAAAGTGCTGGGTTGGCTCCAGCGATTGGTTAGGCGATGGGCTGTGCATCGGTATCGGCGTCGTCCTTCCA
>WNGK01020033.1_pt1 | contig 12990 bp, 7 predicted proteins | sample 5400601 | NCBI WGS metagenome assembly WNGK01 (sample SAMN13153376, study PRJNA577476) | soil metagenome | isolation source: 60 cm soil or saprolite under Garry oak tree replicate 1 | place: USA:California | collected 2016-06-15 | reverse complement strand
CAGCCTGATCGGTCTCGAGCCGGTGAAGCAGCAGGTTCGGGCGATCGCCGCCCAGTTGCAGGTCGCGGGCATGCGCCAGCGACAGGGCCTGACCAGCAAGCCGCCCGCCCGGCATTTCGTCTTCAGCGGTCCGCCGGGCACAGGTAAGACCACTGTCGCCAGGATCCTCGGCCGCGTTTTCGCCGCGCTCGGCCTGCTCGCCCGCCCGTCAGTTGTCGAGGCGCACCGCGGCGACCTCGTTGGTGAGCACCTCGGCGCGACGGCGGTGAAGACGAACAAGCTGATTGACCGCGCGCTCGGTGGTGTCCTGCTGGTCGACGAGGCCTACTCACTCAACAACAACGGATATGCCGGCGGTGACGCGTTCGGCGCCGAGGCGATCCAGATCCTGCTCAAACGCGCAGAAGACGATCGCGACCGCCTCGTTGTCGTCCTGACCGGTTATCCAGAGGTGATGGAGAAGTTCCTGGCCAGCAACCCAGGGCTCGCCTCACGATTCGCCACGCGGGTGAAGTTCCCCAGCTACTCCGCGGTCGAGTTGCAGCGCATCTCCACGCATCTTGCGGGCGAGGCGGGCGACACCTTCGACGCCGACGCGCTGGCCGGCCTGGGGCAGATCTTTGGCGAGGTCTGCGCGCATGGCCGGGTGGACGAACTCGGCAACGGCCGGTTCGCCCGAACGCTCTTCGAGCGTGCCTGCGCGCACCGGGACCTCCGGGTGGCACGGCGCGGTGAGGGGGCGAGCGCCGCCGAGCTGACGACGGTGACCGGCGCGGACGTGCGCGCGGCCTATGACGAGTTCACGTCGGGGTAGTACGGCTGTCAGCCGTCCGGCGGGAGGTCGTTCAGGGCAGCAACGATGTCTTCCTCCCGCGGGCCGGCCTCGTCCAGGGTCTCCATCAGCACATGCAGCGTCTCGTGCCGCTCGGTTCCGAGGTCGAGCAGCCGCTGCGCGGCGTCCCACAACTCCGGCGGTTCACCGCGCCACAGCCGGTCAGTAAGGGCCAGGTGGCTGTCGATATGGGTGCCGGCGTCGCTGTGCGCGCCGTGCCTGCCCTCGCCGGGCTGGCTGCCGCGGCCGTGGCCGGCCGTCAGCAGCCGACGGCGATCAGCTGGATCGGCGGGGTTGAGCGCCGCAAGATCCATGTCGCCGTCCCAGCCGGCGAGCAGGGGGAACGCGAACGTGCGCCGCGCGAGGGCCTCCAGGTCTCCGTCGGGCAGCAGCCGGTTCACGAGCTCGCGGTCCAGGCCGAACGACTCGGGGTCACGATACGTCTGGGCGAATGTTCCCATCGATTCGAAAACCGCGTCCAGCGTCGCCGTGATCGCGTTGCCCGCCATGCCGCGCCGGTGACCCGCCCAGCGCACCCAGGCGGCGAGGACGTGCGGCATCGCCTCCTGCTCCTCGGCGGTGAGCACAACCTTGCGCGGCAGCCAGTCAAGCAGGAACCGCTCCACTTTCACCGGGCTCATCCGCAACGGGCGGCGGAAGTCTCTGTCGCAGCCGTAGTCGATGATGTGGTCGGCGCAGCGGCTGGCGGCCTGCCGGTCGGACAGGTCCTCAGCCTCGTCCGAGGCGAGGAACTCGGCGGCGAGCATGGCCCTGCGGTCCCTGCTCCACGCCCAGCGGCGGGGGCCCGCCGGGCCGGCCGCCAGACCCGCCCGACCCGTCACACCGGCCAGGCCCGGCGGGCCCACGGCGGTGCCACTCACCGGGCGGCCAGGCGGGAGGGTGCGGATCCTGGCCCGGATAAACGCGTGGTAGCCCGCGAAGGACTCGCTGACGGGCGGCGCCGCGGTGCGGTCGGTCTCGGCCAGGGCGGTCTCAAGCATCCGCCGGGCCTGACCCGGTGGCAGCGGCTCGAGCGCCGCGCCGCTTGAGCCTGCCGCGCTCCCCGAAGATTTCCGCACCGCGCCGCCGTGCTCGAGCAGCTTGTCCACCTGCGAGGTAACCCAGCCGTCACGCAGCATGCCGCAGTAGTTGTAGTCAATGGCGGCGACCAGCGCGTGCCGCTCCTCGCCCGCGTAGCTGAAGACGCACACCACCTCGTCGCGGTCACCGTAGACGTCGCGGTTCACGTAGCAGTCGCCGGGTGCCACCCTGCCGACCTGGTCGGCCCAGCGCGGCCGCGGCACGCCGCGCTCCATCAGCCCGAGGGCGGCCTGCTCGGCTTGTGCCGCCTGGCGAGCGGTGCCCAGGCACGCGATGCCCGCCAGCAGCGCGAGCGCCGCGGGGCTTTCCTGGCGGGCGGCATGCGCGACAAGCCCCTCGCCGACGACTTCCTCTAGGTCCGCCGCCCCGCGCCGGACGCGTGTCCCCTGCGCGTCACGTGCCAGCCGCTGTCCCCACCAGGTGCCGAGTATCTCGCTCACCATGAGCTCGGCGTCCAGCGGGCTGCGCACCGCGAGCAGCTCGCGGGCGGCGCGGAGCATCTCTGCGAAGAGCGCGTGCGGCGGCTCATTCGAAGCTGCCGCCGATCCATGACCTGGCCTGCCATCGCTGGGCCCGTCTCGCGCGCCACGGCGCGAGCCGCCGTGCGGACCCTGGCCGCCGGGGGGTTTGCTACGGCGTTGGCTCACGCTGTTTCCTTGGATGCCTCTCTGCCCGTGTGCTCTGCGGCGTGCATGCGTCGCCCACGTTGCGGTTCTTCTGGCCGATCCACGCCCGCGGCCGGTTCCTCGCGCGCCTGGTTTGCGGTCCAAGCTTCTCAGATTCGCCGACCGCTACGCCATCGCTACACGGGCGGTTCGTTCGGCTCATCTCGCGCTAGTTCCCGCGCGCAGCGGCCGTCGCGACCCCGCTGGACCGCGCGGGCCGTCGGCAGATGCCCTACCGCGCGGGCCGTCGGCAGATGCCCTACCGCGCAGGCCGTCGGCAGATGCCCTACCGCGCGGGCCGCCGACAGATAAGGCACCGCACAACCGACGCCAACTCGAGTGCCCGCATGGCACTCTCGCCGCGGGGATCCCCTAGTTTGTCGTCCCCGTGGCCAGGATCCGCTATCGGACCCCTGGCGTCGAACCCGTTACGGGATGATCCCGTACGGGCACCTCGTGGTGCCGGACGGCGGCACCGCGTTCAGCACGCCGAGCAGGTGCTCGCGTGCGACCCGTTCGATGAGACTGGCGGTGATCGCCAGTCCCAGGTGCTCCGCGCAGATCAATGTGTCGGTGACACAACGTTCAATCGCGGCGGCCGCCAGCTCGGGAAACTCGGCGGTGAGCCGCCGGATCGCCGTCTCGCGGGTGGTCAGGTCCGTGCGGAGAACCTGCTGTGTTTGCGGGCCTGAACTAGCGCGCTGGATCACTGCCTGCATCTCGGACCTCTGTCGGCGTGGCTGAGGCAACGCGGTGCTGCCGCAAGTCCCATTCCAGCGCCGCTGTGCGAACTGTCAAGAGCCTGCGACGTAAACCGCTTGTTACATCTGTCTAGCCGCAGCTCGTACTTGTGCTAAGGAGTGTCCCGCTGGCTTTTGTGAGCCAGCAGGGCCTGCCGCGGCAGCCATGCCCAAGTGGGCGCCCCCGGTAGCCGCCGGTTGGAGCTTCGGCGTTACCTAGTGTAAGACGCCATGGCCGAAATGGCGATATGTGGCGCGGACAATAATTGTCTTCTTATCGTTCACGAGCGCTCTGACGTGGGCATTCATGGATTTTCAGTAGATTTCTGGCTTGTATCGAACCGTTCCCCATCAAGCAGGTCCAATTCGGCCCCGGCCGGGGCCAGCACGCCAAGATCCGCGGGAAGGGAGGTCGGCATGATCCCCCAAATCCGATGATCTCGCCGAACGCCGCGTACACTGATGACTTGATCGACAAGATCCCGGTCGCGGCCGCCAGCCATGACCGGGGGCGTGAGGTGTGCTATTCGCGGCTGCGGCCGCCCGCGGCATGGATGCAGGCACTTGCCGTCACGGGGCTATCCGAGCGGTCTGACCGCTTTGGGTCTCGCGTGTACCTGTCCCCAGTACCAGGCGAAGACCGATAGCCTGCTGTATTCAGGGCACACCGCACGTCACCCAGAAAGCCGAAGGCCGAAGGGAGCCATCGGATGGCAGGCGCCGCCCCGTTGCCGGGGTCTCCAGCGTGAGTACGGAAACATCAGTGCCACAGCCGCGCGTGTCCGGCCTGGCCGTTTCCGACTCTGCGCTGCTTGCGACGCTGCTGCGAGAGGCACCCATCGGGTTCGCGTTCTTCAGCCCAGACGTGCGGTTCCGGCGGGTCAACCGGACCCTCGCACGCCTGCACGGGCTCGGCCAGCGCGAGCATCTGGGGAAGCTGCCATCCGAGATCTGGCCGCCGGGCCTGGCCGGCCGGGTCGAGTCAGCGGTGCGACGGGTGCTCAGCCAGGACCAGCCGGTGTTCGAGGCCGATCAGCAGATTTCTACGGCCGTCGTTCCCGAGGCGCGCAGGCCCGGGGCACCGGCGGGGTCTGATGTTCAACCGGATGGTCACGCGGAAGTACGCTACTGGGCGCTGTCCTGGTTCCCCTCGCATGATCCGGATGGGAAGATCATCGGAGTCGTGCTGATCGCGGTCGACGTCACCGACCGCCAGCGCAGCGAGGAGGCGGTCCGCCGGAGCGAGGAGCGGTACCGCTCGCTGGTCAGGGCGGGCGCGCAGGTGGTCTGGGTGACGACACCCACGGGTGAGGTCGCGGAGGATTCTCCCGAGTGGCGGGCGATCACGGGTCAGACGCTGAACGAGTATCTGGGCAGCGGGTGGCTGGACGCTATCCATCCCGAGGATCGTGAGCGCGTTGAGCAGGCGTGGCGTGAGTGCGTGCGGACCGGCGCGGTGTTCGACGGCTCGTACCGTGTCCGCACCCGCGGCGGCGCGTACCGGCATTACGACGTGCGCGCCGTGCCGATCATGCGCGACGGTGAGGTGGTCGAGTGGGTCGGCGCCAACACCGACGTCACGGGCCAGCGCGAGGCCGAGGAGATGCGCGGGCGGCTGACCGAGCAGCTGTCAGCGGCGGCCCTGCGCACGGCTCGGCTGCAGCAGGCCACCTCCATGCTGGCCGAGGCGCTCACCGTTGAGCAGGTGGTCGAGGTGATCACCGAGGTGGGCCGCTCGGCGATCGGCGCCGACCGATCCGCGGTGGCGCTGCTTGATTCCGAACGGCTGCGCCTGAAGACCATCAACGCGGCCGGAATTCCAGATTTCCCCGGCTCCCATGGCGATGACATCCCGCTTGACCGTCCGAGCATCATGACAACGGCGATCTTGACCCGGCGTCCCGTCCTGGTCGAGACGCCTGATGCGCTGCGCGCCTATTTCGAGCCCGAAGCGGACCTCGATCTCTTCCTCGACCACACCGACGAGCGCGCCTGGGTCGGGCTGCCGTTGCTCGCGGCCGGCGCGCCGCTTGGCGCGCTGCGGTTCTCGTTCGCCCGGCCCAGGAAAATCACCGAAGAGGAGCGGGTGTTTCTCGAAGCGCTGGCCGGCCAGTGCGCGCTCGCGGTCGAGCGGGCCACGCTGTTCGAGCGCGAGCACACGACCGCGGAAACCCTGCAGCGCAGCCTGCTGCCCGACCGGCTGCCGACCGTGCCAGGGATTGTCCTTGAGGCGAGGTATCTGCCGGTCACGAGCAACATGGAGATCGGGGGCGACTGGTACGACGCCTTCATGCTGCCGGACGGTCGCCTCGCGGTCGCCGTCGGGGACGTGATGGGCAAAGGGGTCACGGCCGCGGCGGGCATGGGCAGAGTCCGCAACGCGCTGCGGGCGCTCGCACTGACCGACCCGCGACCCGCGGCAGTTCTCACCGGGCTCGACCGGCTGTTCGCGGCCACCGAGCTCGATGAGCAGGTGACAACGGTCGCCTACGTTGTGATCGATCCCGTCACCGGGGAAGGGACGGGCGGAAACGCGGGTCATTTGCCACCGCTGCTGTTGTCACCGGACCATCCACCACGGCTCGACGCGACCGCGGCGGGTACACCGCTCGGCTGGGCGAGCCCGCGCAAGCAGTACGCTTTCCCGCTCCATCGAGGCAACACTGCGGTCTGGTATTCCGATGGACTTGTCGAGAGCCGCGATCGCGGCCTCGATCGCGGCCTTGACGAGCTTGTCGCGGTCGCGGGACAGGCATCACCGGAGGTAATCGCGCATCCTGACAGGCTTCTTGAGTACCTAGTTGACCGGATGCTAGCCGGTCATGAGCAAGATGATGACGTCACGGTTCTTGTTCTGCAGGTGGCGCCGAATGCTGCGCATGAGCGCGTATGAGCACCTGCAATGCCGGTATCAGCACCGGCCGGACCACCGGATTGGGACGATGCACCGTCCGGGGCGGCCTAGTGTGGTGCTGGCACGGTTCAAGCAACCGGGTCCTCATAGCAGGGTCCTAATCTCGCCAGATGATCGCAGGAGAGGTATCTGTGTCGCCGGCAAGACAGCAGCGTGAAACAGCGGTCGCACTTGTGGATGACGCAGCGGCCGCGCCGGGTGAGCCAGGCCAGGACGCAGGGCAGGCGCGCCGAGGTGGGAACAACGCGGCCGACGCCGACGACCTTGATCTGGCTGGTTCTGACGACATCCCTGACCTGGACGACATTGACGTCAGCGACGACGAGATCGCCGGTGAGATTGCCGCCGACATCGACGGGGATGTGGCTGCGGTCGGGGCCGATGTCGAGGCCCTGGCGGACGGGCCCGTCGATCCGCCTGACAGCCCCGAGGAGCTTGCTGAGGCCGCCGCCGAGCCGGAGGCGGACGAGGCGGCTACCCCGGCGCGCGAGCCTGACAGCGACGACGAGGCGTTCGTCTACGGCGACGACGATGAGGACCTCCCGGCGGCGCAGGTAGCCGCGGCGGGCGCGACCGCCGATCCGGTGAAGGACTACCTCAAGCAGATCGGGAAGGTGCCGCTGCTCAACGCCGAGCAGGAAGTGGAGCTGGCCAAGCGGATCGAGGCAGGTCTGTTCGCGGAGGAGAAGCTCGCGGCCGACCGCAGCAGTCTGGGCCTGGACGGGCGCGCCGACCTGGAGTGGATCGCCGAGGACGGCGGGCGGGCCAAGAACCATCTGCTCGAGGCGAACCTGCGGCTCGTGGTGTCGCTGGCCAAGCGGTACACCGGGCGCGGGATGCTTTTCCTTGACCTGATCCAGGAGGGCAACCTGGGCCTGATCCGCGCGGTGGAGAAGTTCGACTACACCAAGGGTTACAAGTTCTCCACCTACGCGACGTGGTGGATCCGGCAGGCGATCACCCGGGCCATGGCGGATCAGGCGCGGACGATACGTATCCCTGTGCACATGGTCGAGGTGATCAACAAGCTCGCTCGTGTCCAACGGCAGATGCTGCAGGATCTCGGCCGCGAGCCGACGCCGGAGGAACTTGCCGCCGAGCTCGACATGACCCCCGAGAAGGTCATCGAGGTGCAGAAGTACGGCCGCGAGCCGATCTCACTGCACACACCCCTCGGCGAGGACGGCGACAGCGAGTTCGGCGACCTGATCGAAGACTCCGAGGCGATCCAGCCGGGTGAGGCGGTGAGCTTCACGCTGCTGCAGGAGCAACTGCACTCGGTTCTCGACACCCTCTCCGAGCGTGAGGCGGGAGTGGTGTCGATGCGGTTCGGGCTCACCGATGGGCAGCCGAAGACGCTCGACGAGATCGGCAAGGTCTACGGCGTCACCAGGGAGCGGATCCGCCAGATCGAATCCAAGACCATGTCGAAGCTCCGGCACCCCTCGCGCTCCCAGGTGCTCCGCGACTACCTCGACTGATCTCGCTCGGTACACGATCGATTAGTCCGTGCGTCCGGCAATGCCGGTGGGTCCGGTCCGGCCATAACGGCCTTGCCCGGACCCACCGGCATTCCGGGCGCTGGCCGCCGTTACACCACGCCGTCACGCCCGCCCGCCTGTGACGCGCCCGCCCGCCTCTGACGCCCCCGCCCGCCCGCGGCCGTGTCCTTGTCGTCGCCTGCTGAGGCGCTCTCAACCCCCGCTGCGCGTGAGACGCCCTTGACAACTGGGCGAACGAGGTCGACGCTCGAATTTGTGCGCGCTAACAAACGTGCTGCCTTGCCTGCCGCCCAGGTAGGCGCCAGGCGCCGTGGCCGGCCTCACCGCAACGCCGCCAAGCATCGCATTGGAGTTCTCGACATTCGCGCAAGTCACGCGGCCACGAGATGTGTGAGCGCTAACAACTTAGCCCCGTATCCTGCCTCGCAGGCACGCACCGAGCCGCTCACCGAGCCACCAGATGGGGCCCGGCGGCCGGCCCATGACGGCCTGATGCAGTTCGTGGCCCGTCCAGATCCAGCACGAGACCGGTGGTACCACCTTGGCTGACGGTGCCTGGCTGGTTTCCGGCGATCCTATGGACCGACCGCCAGCCCGCTGTTCCCTGCCGGGTGAGATGCACCCTGGTCGACTGCCGAGTCACCGGAGGAGCAGAAAATGAAGGACAGCAAAGGAATGAAGCAGGGAATCTCCCGTCGCGATGCCCTGCGCCTTGGCGCGCTTGCCGCCGGTGCATCGCCCGCAATGGCGCTGCTCGCGGGCACCGGGGGCACCGCGCTGGCGGCGGCGTCGCCGGCGACGGATCCGGCATCCCGGGCGGGGCTCCCGGTTCCTGATAGCTGGGCGCTCAAGGACTTCCCGCTGAGCCAGGTGACACTGGGCGATGGCCTGTTCTCGGCGCACCGGGATCTGATGCTGAACTTTGCCCGGAGCTATCCCGTCGACAACATGCTCTACAACTTCCGCACCAACGCCGGGCTCCCTAACCCGCCGGGCTCCCGGCCCGTGGGAGGCTGGGACACCCCGGACGGTAATCTGCGTGGTCACTCGGCCGGGCATTTCATGACCCTGTTGGCCCAGGCCTATGCGGGCAGCGGTGATTCTGCCTTTAAGGACAAGCTCGACTACATGGTCACCGCACTGGGCCAGTGTCAGGATGCCTTGAATGCCACCGTGGGCCAGCCTGCCCCGCCGCCGCCTCCCGTCAGCTGGGAGGCCGGGAAGTTCGGCAACGCGGTGAAACTCAGTGGCACCGCACAGTACGTCGTCCTGCCCACGGGAATCGTGAACGGCCTCACCGACTTCACGATCGCTTGCTGGGTGAACCCGGCAGCGATCACGACGTGGTCGCGGATCTTCGATTTCGGCACCGGGACGAGCCATTACATGTTCCTGACGGTGAGCGCGGGCGCTGGCCCGCGGTTCGCTATCACCGCGAGTGGCGGCGGCGGCGAGCAGCAGATTAGCCAGAGTGGCGCATTACCCACCAATCAGTGGACGCACGTCGCGGTCACCCTGGCGGGCAATACGGGGACCCTCTACGTCAACGGCGCGCAGGTCGCCGCGAACACCGGCATGACGCTGACGCCGTCGAGCCTCGGCAGCGGTGCGGAGATTCAAGCGCTGACCAGCAGCGCGGACGGGGGACTTGGCGGCGGGAACGTCGCCTGGTACCGGTTCGATGAAACCGACGGCACGGCTGCCCCGGACGCCTCGGGCCAGGGCCGCGATGCGACCGTATTCACCGGAAGCACCGGCGCACCCGGCCCGAGCCACGCCGGATACCTGGCCGCATATCCAGAGACTCAGTTCATCCTCCTTGAGCAGTACGCTACCTATCCCACGATCTGGGCACCGTGGTACACGTGCCACATGATCATGAGGGGTCTGGTGGATGCCCACCTGCTGGCCGGCAACGAGCAGGCGCTGACGATCGCGCAGGGCATGGCCGACTGGGCCTTCAGCAGGCTTGGCCACCTGCCCAGAACCCAGCTGGACAAGATGTGGAAGATATACATCGCCGGTGAATACAACGCGATGCCTGTGGTGCTCGCCGATCTCTATGCTCTTACGGGCAACGAGAATAACCTGAAAACGGCCGAATGCTTCGTCAACACATACTTGTTCGACGCAGCCATCCATAACCAGGATATACTCGCCGGTGAGCACGCTAACCAGCACATCCCGCAGTACCAGGGCTATCTGGAGATCTTCGACTACGCGAAGGAAACGGACTACTACAACCGGTCCGATTACTATACTGCGGCGGCGAATTTCTGGGAGATGGTTGTCCCGCACCGTATCTACGTGGACGGTGGAATGGCAGGCTCCGGCGAGATCTTCGGGGCGAGAGATGTCATCGCGGCTACAATACAGACGTCCAATGCAGAGGGTTGTCCGCTGTATAACATGCTCAAGCTGAGCAGGCGCCTGTTCTTCCACAACCCAGACCCCAAGTACATGCAGTATTACGAGCGGGGCCTCTATGGCCAGATCATCTCGCGGCGGCAGAATGCAAGCAGCGCAAACGATCCCCTCGTGACGTATTTCCTGCCGGTGAATCCAGGTGCGGTGCGAGCCTATCGCGGCAATCTGGGTGACTGCGATGGCGGCACGGGGCCGGAAGACCACACCAAGTTCCAGGAATCAATTTACTTCCGCTCGCTCGATGACTCGACGCTCTATGTCAACCTCTATATGGCCGCCACGCTCAACTGGCCGGAAAAAGGCTTTACGATCGAACAGTCGACGAACTACCCGACCGACCCCACTGGAGCAACCACACTGACCGTGCACGGTAACGGCCCGCTCGACATCAAGCTACGGGTACCCTACTGGGTGCAAAAGGGCTTCACGGTAAAGGTAAACGGTGTTAGGCAGAGTCTTGGCGCCGTCGCGGGGACTTACGTAACCCTCAGCAGGACGTGGGCGCCGGGAGATACGATCGACATATCGATGCCGTTCAGCTTGCGTATGGAAAGAACCCTCGACCAGCCGCAAACACAGTGCATCGCCTACGGCCCGATACCGCTGGTGGTCCAGAGCGCGACCAAGACGTACCTGGACTTCAGTTTCTACAAGGACTTCACCCTGTCGGGGAATCTTGCCAACGCGATCAAACCGACGGGAACCCCGATGACGTTCGCGACGAATGGCTACACCCTGGCGCCGTTCTACAACGACGACACCAACCCGTACCACGTTTACTTCCATCGGTTCGAGCCGGAGGTGGTGTTCGGTTCAGTGGACTCCGGCGTGCCTAACTACCAGCGAAGCGACGGCTTTACATTCCTGGACCTGGTCTGGAACGAGGCGCCTTTCGCCGGCCAGGGCCAGTTCCAGAGCGTGGTCGCCAGGATCTCGGCCGGTTGGCTCGCGGCGGGCCTGCTGACCAGCGCCGAACAGGACGAGATCGTGGCCGCGGCGGCCCGGGCGCATCTCGGGCCGTAGGAACGGCGGGAGCCGGGGCGGCGCGCCGGGTCACCGTGCGCGCCGCGCCCCGTTCGCGGCGCTGGCCAGCGAGGCCGCGTGGTCGGGCACGTACGTCTGTTCGTCGCGCGGCATCCGCACGTAGCCTTGCGCGGCCGGGCGCGATGGCAGGTCCAGCGGCCGCCACTGGACGTCGTGATAGGGGATGCTCGACACCAGGTGGGCGATCATGTTAATCCGCGCGCGCCGCTTGTCGTCGCTCTCGACCACATACCACGGCGCCTCGGGAATGTCGGTGTGCACCAACATCTCGTCCTTCGCCCGCGAGTAGTCCTCCCACCTGGTGATCGACTCCAGGTCCATGGGGGACAGCTTCCAGCGGCGCATCGGATCATCGAGCCTGGACTTGAACCGGGTCTGCTGCTCGGCGTCGCTGACCGAGAACCAGTACTTACGGAGCAGGATCCCCTCCTCGACGAGCAGCCGCTCGAAGATCGGGCACTGGTGCAGGAACCTCTTGTACTCCTGCTTCGAGCAGAAACCCATCACGTGCTCGACGCCGGCCCGGTTGTACCAGCTACGGTCGAACAGCACGATGTGGCCCGCGGCGGGCAGGTGCTCGACGTAGCGCTGGAAATACCACTGCGTCTGCTCACGTTCGGTCGGTGCGGGCAGCGCGGCGATCCGGGCGACACGGGGATTGAGGTATTGGGTGACCCGCTTGATCGTGCTGCCTTTACCTGCCGCGTCACGCCCTTCGAAGATAACGACGACGCGCTCACCCTCCGCGCGCACCCATTCCTGAACCTTGACCAGCTCCGCCTGCAGGCGAAACAGTTCTTCCTCGTAGATCCCCCGCGGCAGCCGTTTGGCATCCGCGATCTTCCCCTTACCGGCCGCGGTCCTCGCTTTGCCGTTCTTGTGCGCCACTGTCGCTCCTCCCGCTCTACAGGCGAGTCAACCACCCGCAGCGGGATCAGCCCAGCGCGACGACGAGGTCCTCCTCAGCGGTGAGGATCTCGCCAGGGAATGCCGCGGCCGCCTCCGCCACCGAGACCGCCCGATCGCTGCCGGGCCAGAAGTGGGTCAGCATGAGCCGCCGCGCGCCCGCGCGGGCGGCCCAGGCTCCTGCCTCGCCGGCCGTAAGGTCGTAGCGTGCCCGCCCCGGTTGATCGGCGGGCGGCGAACCCTGCATGGTCGCCTCGACGATGAACAGGTCGGCATCGGCGCCGAGGTCCGCGAGCGCCGGATCGGGACCGCTGTCGCCGGTGTAAGCCAGTGTCATCTCCGGCGTCGCGAGCCGGACGCCGACGTTGGGCACATGGTGCGGAAGATCAAAACCATTGATGCTAAACGGCCCCGCGCGCTGCGGCCACGGCTGCTCGTAGACGTCATGTACCGCGAAAACCTTGCGCAGGTCGGCGCGGGGGTCGAATGCGGCGAGCCGTCCGACGACACCGTCGGCGCACAGGAGCGGGATTCTGGGCAGCTTCGTGTCGGCATTGGCCCGTGCGCGGTACAGCGCGTGCGCATCCACGCAGTGGTCGGCGTGCCCGTGGGTGATGACGACCGCATCAACCTGGTCGGCGGTGCAGCGCGTGAGCAGCCGGGGGAGGGTCGCGTAGCCGAGGTCGAGGACGATTCTGAAGCCGTCCCACTCGATCAGGAAACCCGATGCCGCCCGCCCGGCCTCCGGCCAGCCGCCGCAGCCGCCGAGAACACGCAAGTGCCGCATGACGGCATTGTCTCAGCAACATTGTCTCAGCGCAGACGAGCCGGCGCCCGGCCACCCTTCGGGGCGGCCGGG
>WNGK01007762.1_pt1 | contig 12995 bp, 8 predicted proteins | sample 5400601 | NCBI WGS metagenome assembly WNGK01 (sample SAMN13153376, study PRJNA577476) | soil metagenome | isolation source: 60 cm soil or saprolite under Garry oak tree replicate 1 | place: USA:California | collected 2016-06-15 | reverse complement strand
CGATCCGATTGTCGATTTCAAGCGTGAAATGCTTATAGCGTGTTCCCACCAATGCTTGTCCGACTGCCGCAGTACGTTCACCAATCGGCAAAGCCTTCCAATTTCCTGCTTTGGCTTTTGCAACGAGCCGGTTGAACTGGTCCTGTCCCTTAAAAATTGTGCTAAATGGCAACCGCGATTCGGATGCCAGCGCAACTGAACAGATCAAGAACAGCGTAAGCAAGGGTTTGCAACTTCGCATACGCGCACAACTCAACGCGGAATTCGGCTGCAATCAACCTTCCTGTAGGAAGGCTTGCCGCTTGCCCGTCGTACGAAAGGTTTTGCTTCGTTGTACTCAGACTCATATCGTGTTGACGCTGTGCCAATTCGTTTTCCCAAGAGGAGCCGGCGGAATGTTGTTCGCCAACCGTCGCCTGACGGTGCTGTTGCCAAACGATCGACGCGTGTTCGGCTGCGTCCACGCGCTGATTGGCACAAGCGCAACTTTCTGACCAGCGTCCTGATTCCCTCGCTCTTTGTGAAGCGCCCCGATCGTCCGGCGGCTCCACAATTTCCCAAAGTCCGTGAAGGCGAGATATGCATCACGTGGATCGGCCACGCATCGTTTCTCGTTCAGACTCACGAGGTGAACATCCTGATCGATCCGATTTGGTCGAAATGGCTCAAGGTAATCAAGCGGTTGAAACAGCCAGGCTTCGAAATTCATCATTTACCTGCAATTGATTTTGTTCTCGTCACTCATGCGCACTTTGACCATCTCGACCGGCGCACGCTGCGGCGCGTTGCAGCGAATCAACCGATTGTTGTTCCCATGGGGGTAGGGAACCTCGTGCATGATCTCGGTTTTCACATCGTGCACGAGCTTGATTACTGGCAGACCATTGAGCTCGGGCCGCTGAAGATTTCGCTCACGCCCTGCCATCACTGGGGCGCGCGGTTCCTTGCGGATTTGCATCGCGATTTCGGCGGGTTTGTTATCGCCGCGAATGGGCGCACGATTTTTCATTGCGGCGACAGTGCGTATTTTGCGGGGTTCAAGGAAATCGGCGACCGCTACAACATTGATGTCGCGCTGCTTCCGATTGGCGCTTACGAAGCACCTACTGGCCGCGAAGTCCATATGAATCCCGAGGAGGCGGTGAAGGCGTTTGTCGAGTTGCGCGCAGACACTTTGATCCCGATGCATTACGGTACATTTCGCCTCGGCTTTGAACCGCTCAATGAGCCGCCGCAGAGATTACTCGCCGCCGCTCGCGAGCATGGTCTGGAGCAAAAGGTTCTTGTAATGACCGAGGGCAAGCCGGTTGTGCTGTGAACAAGAAAACGTCGAACGCTCAACGCCGAACGCCGAACATCGAATTCAGGAAATGGCGTGTAGCTGAGGTCGGTGATGCAGAATATGAGTCCAAGCGCGAGCTGACGTACGATCTTGAAGACAGGCTTTTGGAGTTTGCCGCAAATATTGTCGAACTAACCGAATCCTTGCCGAATACCCGAGCAGGAAATCACATTGCCGGACAACTCTTACGCTGCGGCACATCGGCTCTTTCCAATCATGGAGAAGTCGAAGCGGCTGAATCACGCAGAGATTTCCTTCACAAATTGCGAATTTGTCTCAAAGAACTGCGCGAAACAAAGCGCTGGTTGCGGCTCGTCGAGCGGGTAAAGAAACTCGGGAGGTCGGCAAACTTCGCAGTCTGCCGTAACGAGATCGAAGAGCTAATCCGGATTTTCGTAGCGAGCGTGCGAACTGCTGAGAGGAACGCCAAGTGATAGGGGGCAGTCGTAGTCGCCTTTTGCCTGATCCTTCTCTGGCACGACCCGCTCGTTTTCTGGAATGATGATTATGAATTGTCGATCCTGCCCGTGTTCGCTGATGTGGCGCGCAGCTGGTCGGAGGGGCAATGGCCGATTCTGAGCCCTTATTCGTGGGTCTGCGGCAATCTCGCGGGTGAATTTCAGTACGGTACGTTCTCGGTCTTTGTAAATGCAGCGATCATTCTCATCTGGAAATTTCCGCTGACATTTCCTCAGCAGGCGACTGCAGTTTCCATTGCGCATCTTTTTGCTTTGGCGGTGGGCGCGTTTTTGCTCGCGCGCGATCGCCGATTTTCGGTCCCAGTGTCGATCTTCGTCGCACTTGTCGCCTCATTGAACGGCTGGATCATTTGCTGGGGCGCAACTGATTGGTTCGGCGCCCTCGGAGCGTTCACTTGGCTGCCCTGGGCGTGGTGGGGAGCGGAACGCGCGCTGGATCCGCGACGAACAAAATGGCGATTTCTCTGGCCCGCACCGTTCGTTTACCTGCTCGTCACGGGGGGTTTTCCTTACACGGTTCTGATGTTGTTGCTCTTGGTCGCGTGGTTGTCCGTTAAAACAACATGGGAGCGGCCTGAGCGCCGCGACGGTCGGGACACTAAGGTCCCTCCCACATTCGCAATCTTGCCGATGCTCTTTGGCGTGGCGCTCGGCTTCGGGTTATCCGCTCCTGCGTGGCTGGCGATTCTCGATTTGGTTCAGGGTTCAGCGCGCGAATTACAGCCGGCGAGGGCGCATTGGCAATGGCTTGTCCCGCCAGCAGCATTACCCGGTTTGATCTTGACATGCTGGACGGTTAACTGGGCCGACTTTTCCAACCGTTATCTGCCACATACAGCGACTGAATTGGCTTGCGGTCTTGCCGCTCCAGCAGCGCTGATCGCAGGATTCGCCTGGCGCGGCCGCGTGCTGTTTAGTCAAATCAAATGGGAATTGGCCCTGCTTTTGCTCGTGCTCTTGCTCTGCATGATTCCAACCGCTGGTTTTTTCCGGTGGAGCTTTCGATGGCTACCTTTTTTTCATTTGATTCTGGCGATCTGCGCGGCAGAAGTGCTGCAACTGCGCCCCGGATTTCTGATCCCGGCTACAGGGGCACTCGCTCTCACTGCCGTTACGGCTGTTGCGATGCTAATCCTGCGTACGACCGGCTCGTACGCTTTGCCACTGACATGGATCTTTCTCGCACTCGCGGGGATTTGGTCGCTGTCAACGTTTTGGTTGCGCGATTCTGAATTTCAGAAATGGCCGCCAGTGGTGGTCACTTTTTTGGCGCTCCTGGCCACGTATATCTACATCCCCACAAATTGTGGTGTCCCCAGGTATAATTTTTCTCAAGAGCTGCTTAAACCTGCACCACTCGATTCAGGGCGCCTGTATCTCAGCATTTATCCATGGGCAGAACTTACCTATTGTATAGCAAACAAACCACAGCCGGTCGGTGAAGTCCTGCGTCCGGGCAGCACGCCGATGTGGGCTGGGTTGCATTTCATTAATGGCTACAGCCCGATTAGACCGGCCGGCGTGGCTCGAGAATTCTCGACGTCAATTCACGGTGAAATCAATCCGACCGCAGGAAGTTCTTTGCTCAGTGACCAAGCCGGTAAGGACGGCCAACTAGCTTTGTTGGGCGTGGATGGAATCGTCGTTGCACGCGAACTGGATATCGCGCCCCAGCCGGGTTCCGAATGGGAAGCGGTTCTTACAACGGAAGAAGGGCGAGTCTTTCATCGACGCGGCGCTCCGTTCGAGCGAGTGCGCTCGATAGCTTCCATTGATTCGCGTCCTGGAGAACAATTTGCCCGCGCAACCGTTTCACGAATCAATAATCCGCGGAATCGCGTGGAAGCAGATATCGAGGTGCCCAATGGCGATCGCCCGGCCCTCCTCACTTTTTCCCGCCCCTATTTTCGCGGTTACGAAGCACGCCTGGGCAATCAAAAACTCTCCGTCGCTTCCTATCGCGGATTGTTTCCGATAGTGGAACTTCCGGCAGGTGCACGCGGGCGGCTCATCCTTACCTATCGGCCACACTGGCTAATTTGGGGAACCGCTGTGGCCGTGATTTGTGCGTTTGTGATGGTTCTGAGCTTTGTGGCCGCGAATTCTCAACGCAAATAAGGGCGCGCGCAGCTATTGCTCGTCCATAGGGCGCCCTGAATGACTTGGCTGTCAGAGCTCTTTGGGATTTTCCAGCAGCTCGATTACGCGTTTGAGCAGGCGCCCGGCGCCTCCACCGTCGATGCTGCGATGATCAAAACTCAGCGTGAGTTGGGCTTCGGTCCTGGGAACAAACTCGTTTTTCTTTTGATCCCAGGACGCGACTTTTTTCCCAACTCCAAGCCCAAGCAACAATGTTTGATCGGGCAGAGGAATCGGTGTGCCCCATTCCATTCCAAAAGTTCCGAAGTTCGAAACGGTCGCGAGACCGCCCGCTTGCATGTCCGGCGAAATTCGCCGCTGTCGCGCAAGTTCCACGAGCTCCTTGTATTTTGTCGTAAGGTCGGCAAGCGAGGTTTTGTCTGCGCCGCGAATCACCGGCACCATGATTCCGCCCTCCGCTTCAACCGCGATGCCGATGTCAATGGACTTTGATTGTACGACGCGAATGCCGATCAGTTTCGCGGCTGCACCAGGGTTTTCCGAAAGAGCGAGGGCGAGTGCGCGCACAGCATAAAGGCCGGGACCAGGCTTTGGATCACGCGACTGCCGGTCCTGTAACACCGGATCGAGATTCACTGACGAGCCGATTGTCGAAAGCGGGCGCGTCCAGCTGCGCCGCATTGCGTCGGCCACGCCTGTCCGAATCGCCGAAGCTTCGTGCGCGGTTTGGTTCTCAATCTTGTGCAGAAAATTTTCGAGATCCTTAATGGTCACGCGGTTGCCTGCGCCAGTTCCCATGATTCCCGCCAGGTCGGCAGTCGTTAATTGCAACTCGGCCATGCGTGCACGTACGCGCGGCGACATAAAAGTCGCGCCTTTCGTAATTGCCGGAACAGGCAGCCCGCCATCGCGTGAGCCCTCACCGTCGCGCGCGGAGATTTTTTTCTCACGCGCGGGAGCGATTTCCTGATCAGCGCGCGCGGGAATTTCCTCAGCGACCTCCCGCTGCGGAGGAGGCGGCGTTTGCTTTGCGAATCGCGCGGCGTCTGACTCGCTCGCTTCAACGTAGCCAAGCACTGCGCCAACCGGGTAGGTCTCCTTCAGTTGCACGCTGATCCTATCGATCTTGCCTTTGCATGGTGTGGTCACGCCCATGACTGCTTTGTTTGTCTCGACGTCGATAATTTCCTGATCATCCACCACCTCATCTCCCGGCTTTACCTTGATATCGACAATCGTGGCTTCGGCGATCGATTCGCCAAGCTGCGGCATGATGATTGGAACTTGCGGCATAAGTGTTACTCTCGCAGCAGTGCCCGAGCTTTGGCTGCGATGTTTTTGGCGTTCGGCCGATGCGCGGTCCAAAGATTTGGGTGATATGGAATGGGAGTGTCTTTGGCATTCACACGTTGTGGCGCTGCATCGAGCAGATGAAAGCCCTGGCTCGTGACGCGCGCGATCACTTCTGCGGTCGCGCCGCCCCACGGAAACGATTCGCCAACACAGAGCAAACGTCCTGTGCGCGCGACCGACGCCAGCACAGTGTCAGTGTCGAGCGGTTTAACCGTCCGTAGATCGACGACCTCAATTTCGAGACCTTCACGCGCGAGCTCTTCTGCCGCCGCGAGTGATTCCTGCATCATTGCGCTGTAGCTCACGACGGTGAGATCGCGTCCCTCCCGCGCAATGCGTGCGCGGCCTGTCGGCAACCCCTTTTCCGGCAATTTGTCGGCCTTGAGGTGGTAATAGAGATATTTGTGTTCGCAGTAGACGACGGGATCGTCGATTGCCACCGCTTCGATCAACATCGTGTATGCGTCTTCCACCGTCGCGGGCGTCATCACAATCAGTCCGGGATAATGTGCATAAATGGATTCCATCGATTGACTATGAAACGGGCCACTCCCTTTTGTTCCACCGGAAGGCAGACGCACGGTTATAGGCACCGACACATTCGTTCGCCAGTAATGTGTGCCGGCATTGTTTAGAATTTGATTGAGCGCGATACTGGAGAAATCGGCGAATTGCATTTCAACAATCGGCCGCATTCCCTGCATCGCGGCGCCAATCGCGGTGCCAACGATCGCGTCTTCGCTGATCGGCGTGTTCAATACGCGTCCAGGAAATTCCTTCGCCAGACCTTTCGTCGCCTTAAATGCGCCGCCGAACGTACCTCCGACGTCCTGCCCGTAAATGAAAACACGCTCGTCATCGCGCAACAATTTCGCCTGCGCTTCCCGGATCGCTTCGAGATAAGTGATGCTCATTCGAAGGAATCGACGAGGTGGCGTATCGAATACGCGCACCAATCTTCTTTATCGGCTTCTGGCGCGGGCTCTTTTTGCGCAGCGGCAATTGCCTCGTCCACTTGGCCGGCTGCCTCTTTGCGCCATTGGGCCAGCGTATCCGCGTCTAATAGCTTAAGATCGAGAATGGTTTGCTCGGCGACCTTGAGGCAGTCGCGCGCAAATGGTTGACGCTTCATCTCCTCAGGCACGTAACTGGCATCATCGTGCTCGCCGTGACCGGATAGGCGCAGCACGGAGGCGACCACCAACTGCGGCGGGCGACCCGCGCGCGCACGTTTCACTGCGCTGCCGATCACGTCCAAACACGCAGCCAGGTCCGTTCCATCAACACCGTAGCCCTCAAACCCGTATCCGATTGCGCGATCAACCAAATCATGACAGGCGAACTCGCGGTCGTTCGGCGTTGAGTAGGCATAATGATTGTTTGTGGCGACGACTACGAGCGGCACTTGTTCCACTGCCGCAATGTTTATTCCCTCGTGGAACGCGCCAGTCTGCATCCCGCCCTCGCCGATACACGCCAGGCCGACAAAGTTTTTCTCACCTCTGAATCGTTTCGCCATCAATGCACCCACAGTGACCGAAACCATCGCGCCGAGATGGCTGATCATTGCGAGTTCGTTGTTGCGCGGATGACCTCGATGAATGTTGCCATCGCGGCCACGCATTGGACCCAGGCGCGAACCAAGATACGTGCGCGTGACGTCAATCAACGGTTCGCCGAACGCAGATCGCCCCGCCTGGTCACGAATCAATGGCGCGAAGATGTCGCCTTTTTCCAGAAACAGACCGCACGCGACGCTGACCGCCTCCTGGCCTTTGCCGATGTAGACTCCGCCGGTAATCAGACCGCCGCGATACAGGCTAATGAGTTTTTCTTCAAGCGTGCGCGCCAGCAGCATCCAGCGGAATGCCTCGAGGAAGCGATCGTGCGGCGGCGCGTTTTTTTCCGTCTTTGATTTTGCGGTCCGCTGCGCCGTCTGAAGCATCTCGCAATCTTACCTGAGATCGAGGATGCCGCGCAAAAATTTTTTGTAGCACAGGCATCTTGCCTGTAGGGCCGGTGGGCTTCCAGCCTGCTGAAATTTGAAACAAATCAGGCGGCAGGCGAGACGCCCGCCAGCCTCACAGGCAAGATGCCTGTGCTACATTACCGCGTCGCCAGCGCGAGATGGCGCTGGGCGGGAGCACGTTCGCCGCCGTTGGAGGTCACTTCAGTTGAAACTTGTTGTGGCGCAGTCAGCTTCATCCCGACAAGCCTGCTGACGCCACGCTCTTCCATTGTCACCCCATAAAGAACACCGGCTTTAGCAATGGTGCGTTTGTTATGCGTGATGATAATGAACTGGCTTTGTTGTACGAAGCGGTCCAAGACCCGGATAAAGCGGTTGATGTTGCCTTCGTCCATTGCCGCATCCACTTCGTCGAGAATGCAGAATGGGCTCGGTCGCACCATGTAAATGGCGAATAGCAATGCCACAGCGACCATGGAGCGCTCGCCTCCGCTCAGCAGCGAGATGCTTTGAAGCTGTTTACCAGGAGGCTTGGCGCTAATTTCAATCCCGCAGTTCAGCGGATCGTTCTCGTCAAGCAGAGACAGGTCCGCGCGCCCTCCACCGAAGAGTTCCGTGAACATTTCGCGGAAGTTGGTTCGCACCTGCGCAAAGGTTTCGCTGAACAACTTTCTCGTAGTCGAGTTGATCTGCGTAATTACATCGAGCAGCTCTCGACGCGAATTTGTAAGGTCATTATTTTGCTCTTCGAGAAACCTGTGCCGCTCTTCCAGCTCATCGTACTCATGAACGGCGTCAAGGTTCACCGGGCCCATATTGTCGAGCTGGCGCGTTAGATGCTGGATGAGCTTTTCCACGTCTGAAGAGACGGGCGCCGCCGAGCCTCGTGTCGCAGAGCCTGTCCTGAGCTGGTCGAAGGAAGCTTCGCCCTCCACCTTTTCACTTCGTTTTATTTGAGCGCTCAGAGTTTTCTCAAACACCGCGTGATCCGGCGTAAAGGCGCGAAGATCGAGATGATAACTGCGCGAAACGTGCTCGGCCAGATTGTCGATCTTCATTTGCAATTGCGACTCGCGCACTTGCTGCTGACCGCGGCGGTCCTGCAATTCGCCCAGCGAATTGCGCAAACTTCGCAATTCGGTTTCCCGATCGGAGATTGCAGCGACTCGTGTGGTGCGTTGCTCGGCGATTTTCACGGCACTCGCTTCGGCTCTCTCACGCTGGGCGGTATGATTTTTGATTAGGACTTCCGATTCACGCGATTCCTGGGCCTGCGCGGCCAATTTCTGCTCGTACATCTCAATATCGGCCTTTCGCACAGTAATCAGCTCGATCAGTTCGGCGTCACGAGCGCGCATCGGTTCGCGTCGCGCAATCAAATTTTCATGACGCTGACGCTCAGTCGCGATCGCCAGCCGCAGTTCATTAAGTTTTTCGCTTAACTCTTCTTCTCGCAGCGTCGTCTCTTTCTGCGCGGCCTCGAATGCAGCCAGCTTTGTCTGCTCTTTTGCGAGTTGATCACGTGTCGTCTGAACTTCGCGCTCCAATTGCGCGACCCGTTCGTCCGCCGCGGTCACCTGGCGCTCCAGCGCATTTTTTTCCGATCGTAAATTGTCGATCTTGCGTTCGACCTCGCCGAATTCGCGTTGCAGCCGCGAAGCCATTTCGAGCGCGGCTTTCGCTTCGTCGCGTTTGGCGCAAACCGAATCGCGCTGCTTTACGAGCGCGACTTCTTCCTTCGCGAGGTCTGCGATTTGCGCTTTGCGCTCCAGCAAGGAAGCCGCGCGTACGTCGCTACTGCCACCAAAAACGATCCCTTCCGCGGAAACAAATTCCCCGGCCGGCGTGGCCATCGCCAGCCCGGGCTCGTGCTTTTTGCACTCGAGCGCGTCTTGCAAATCAGAAAAGATGACGACGTCGTCGAGCAATTGCCTGATGAGCGGTTCGAGGGATTGCGGCGCCACCAGTTTGTCTGTGGCCCACGCGAGTGCGCCTTCTGGCAGAATTTTTCGCACCGATTGCTGAGCAGGCTGCATTAACTGCGGAATGAGCAATGCGGCCTGACCGAGCTTCTTCTTCTTCAGTCGTGCAATTATCTCGAAAGCAGCGTCCGCATGTTTCAAAACGACTGCATGCAGATTCCGCCCCAGGGCAGCCTCGATTGCGGGAATAAATTTCGGATCGACGTCAAGATGTGCAACGAGTGAACCGGCGACCGAGTCGCGGAATTTTTCGGGATCGTCTACGCCTTTGAGCACAGCTTGTGAACCTTGCACAAGGCCTTCACCTTCTTCATTAAGCTGACGCAAGACGTCCAGGCGGGATCGTTTCTCGGTGAGCGTGCGCTCGATGGCGAAGAGATCCTGTTCCGCTTCGGAGAGCCGTTGTTGTTTTTCGCGAAGACTTGCCTCGATATCGACAGCTTCGCGTTGGCGCGTTTTCAGGGAGACCGCGAGTTGCCTGACGAGTTTCTCACGCGCTTCGGTCGATTTCTGAATCTCTTTCGCGAGTTGCTCGATTTGCGCCCGCGTCGATTCGCGGCGCGTTTTCGTTCCAGAGAGTTCGTCCTCGAATGTTGAGATTCTGCTTTCGGATTTGGAACGCGCCAGTTGCAACTCCTGGAACCGCGTTCCGCGCTCGGTACGGCTTTTCTGGATTTCCCCAGCGAGACCGACGAGCTCGGTCAGCTCGTCTTCTTGTTCTTTCAAGCGCCGCTCGATTTCTGCAATGGAGTTGTTGGTTTGCTCGATCTCTGCGGCGTGCTGTGTGCGCTTGCTTTGAGCTTCGGTTATCTCGCGTCGCGCGCGTTGCGTAAGCTCGGCGAGCTCTTCTTCCCGTTGCCGATTGAACTCGATGCGACTCCGGTGCGCGGCGATTTCGCTTTCCAATCGTTGCACTTCCGCGCGGGAATCGGCGATCTCGACGTCGATCTTGTCCAGTCCCCGGCGTTCTTCGGCGAGCGCATTTTCACTGCTCCCAATCTTCGCGCGTGTCGTGTGCTCGGATTCGGTGAGACCGCCGACTTCTTCCTGGCAGGCAGCGAGATCAGCTTCGAGCGCGTCGAGTTGTTTGCGAGAATAATGCGTTTCAAGCACGCGGAGGTCCGCATGGAGCGCCTGGTAACGCCGCGCTTTGCCTGCTTGTCGCTGCAATGAACCGATTTGACGCTTTACCTCTTTGATGATGTCGCCGATGCGCAACAGATTCGCTTCCGTTGCTTCCAATTTGCGCAGCGCTTCGCGTTTTTGCGTTTTGTATTTTGTGATTCCGGCCGCTTCCTCGAAAACTGCGCGCCGATCTTCCGGGCGCGAACTCAGGATCATGTCGATTTTGCCCTGCTCCATCATCGAGTAAGCGGAACGCGCGATGCCCGTGTCTGCGAAAAGACTTTGAATGTCGCGAAGGCGGCAGGGCGTTTTGTTTAGCAGATATTCGGAGTTGCCGTCGCGATAAACGCGTCGCGTGACGCGCACGTCGTGCCATTCAATGCCAAGCTCTTCAGCACAATCGGTGAACGTGAGTGAGACCTCCGCCAATCCGACGGGCTTCCGTGTCTCGGCGCCGTTGAAGATCACGTCCGCCATTTCCTCGCCGCGAAGCGACTTGGCCGATTGCTCACCGAGAGCCCAGCGGACGGCGTCAAGGACGTTGGATTTTCCACAGCCGTTTGGTCCGACGATAGCGGTGACGCCCTCGTGAAAATTGAAAGTCGTTTTGTCGGCAAACGACTTGAAGCCGAGAAGCTCGAGCGATTGTAAATGCATTGTGGGCCGTACTCCTAGGGGCCTCGGCAGCGTCAATACAGCAGGGTTGTCGGGGTTACAAGCGCAAAATCACACAATTTGAAGTGGTTCTGAACCACCCGGCCACAGGATATTGGGTCTGGCCTCCTGCGAGATAAGATTGGAATCCTCCCGACGCCTGTGCGCTTTCTCGCCTGTGCTCTTGCCACAAGAGGAGAGGATCAAGGTGAGGGCTTGGGGCAATTAGCGGCGTGTGGAAGTCGATCCTCACCCTCTCCCTCACCAGGGAGAGGCGACCCTCCGCGCATGCCACGCTACGATTCCCCGCCATTCTGAAAAGTACGCCCCTTAGCTGCCAAGACTAAACCCGTATTCTTGCTTTGGACAACTCCATCACTCAGGATGCGCAAGTGGCAGGCGAATCGCCAGAGTGGATACAGCAAGAAGAGCGCATCGATCATCAGTTGGTCCGCGGCATTGGGGTTCCCGCTCTCACGGCAAATATTGTCAGCTCAACAATCGGTGCAGGAATTTTCGTTATTCCGGCAACAGTTGCAAAAGGGCTGGGATCTGCGGCGCCACTCGCATTCGTTTGTTGCGCGATTGCGATGGTGTTGTTCGTCACGTGTTTTGCGATCGCAGGTAGCCGGGTGTCATTGACCGGCGGCCTTTACGCGTATGTCGAGGTCGCATTTGGTCGTTACGTGGGGTTCCTGGCTGGGATGCTTTATTTTCTAACCGCCCTCGGCGCAGTGGCGGGAGTGGTGAACGTTCTCGCGAATTCAGTTGCGCTCGTCGTTCCCTTCCTGGGGGGGCCCATCATGCGAATCATTGTGATGCTCGCCGTTTATGGTTTGCTCGTACTGATCAACATCCGAGGCGTTCGCGAAGGTGCTGGTGCAGTCACTGTGATCACGTTCGCAAAGCTTCTGCCCCTTCTACTGTTTATTTGTGTGGGAATATTTTTCATTCACGCGCCGAATCTTTCCTGGACCGGTTGGCCGAGCAACAAATCGTTAGGCGATGCCGTTATCCTGTTGATATTCGCGTTCGTCGGAATCGAGGTAGCGTTGATTCCGAGCGGGGAAGTGAAGAATCCGGCGCGCACCGTGCCCCGTTCTGCTTATCTCGCGCTGGTGATCACGACAATCATCTACCTGACGATCCAACTCGTCGCGCAGGGAACGCTCGGTCCCGATCTCGCAAATCAACCACAGGCGCCACTCGCCGAATCGGCAGCGACATTCCTTGGCAACCTGGGTCGCATGATTCTTCTGGCCGGAGCCAGCATCTCCGCGTTTGGGTTCGTCACAAGCGACATCCTGAGTTCGCCGCGCATGATCTTTGCCTTCGGTCGCGACGGCGCGTTGCCACAGTTTTTCGCCCACGTGCACCCGCGGTATCGATCGCCAGACGTGGCGATCATCACGTACGCGGCGCTTGCGTTTGCGCTTTCAATCAGCGGTACATTCGAGAAACTGGCGGTCCTTTCGAATGTCGCGGTCTTGTTGATGTATCTGCTTTGCTGCGCTGCTTGCTGGGTTTTGGTGCACAGGGATGTGCGCTCCGATGGTGAGCCGTTCAATTTCCCTGGAATGAAAATTGTGCCCGCGCTGGCGATCCTTGCGATCGTTTGGATTCTCACTCACGCCACGGCTCGCGAATTCCTCGTAACTGGAATTGTGCTGGTGCTGTCGTCTGTTCTCTATTTTGCGCGTCGGGAGTTTCGCTGGAAAGCGTAGGCAAACGGCAAAAACCGATTAGCTTCCCGCCATGCGCGATAATTATCTCGAGGAGTATTATTCGTTCCTGCGGTTTCCGAGTGTCTCGACTGACGACAAGTACAAGGAAAAGCTGGTCGAATGTGCAGAGTGGCTGGTGAACAAGCTCAACAGGATCGGTCTGCAAACGCAGCTTGTACCTACAAAACATCATCCCATTGTCTGGGCGCGCAATGGACATCGGCCCGGACGCCCGACAGTCTTGATTTACGGCCATTACGATGTGCA
>WNGK01018314.1_pt1 | contig 12996 bp, 13 predicted proteins | sample 5400601 | NCBI WGS metagenome assembly WNGK01 (sample SAMN13153376, study PRJNA577476) | soil metagenome | isolation source: 60 cm soil or saprolite under Garry oak tree replicate 1 | place: USA:California | collected 2016-06-15 | reverse complement strand
TGAATACCTCGGTACGCCGGGCCGGGATCGTCGTGTTGCGCTCGATGATCTTGGTCATCACCCCGCCCATGGTCTCGAGTCCCAGCGACAACGGCGTCACGTCCAGCAGCAGGACATCCTTGACCTCGCCCTTCAGGACCGCCGCCTGCACGGCCGCCCCGAGCGCAACCACCTCATCCGGGTTCACGGTCATGTTGGGGTCCTTGCCGCCGGTCAGGCGCCGGACGAGGTTCTGCACGGCCGGGATCCTGGTGGCCCCGCCGACCAGGATCACCTCATCGATGTCCCTGTCCGTCAGCTTGGCGTCGGCCATCGCCTGCTTGACTGGCTCGATGGTGCGCTCGACGAGGTCGGCCGTGATTTGCTCGAAGGTCGAGCGCATGAGCGTGGAGTTAAGGTGCTTGGGCCCGGACGCGTCGGCGGTGACGAACGGCAGGCTGACCGTGGTCTGGGTGACCGAGGACAGCTCTACCTTCGCCTTCTCCGCCGCCTCGAACAGCCGCTGCAGCGCCTGCGGGTCGTTGCGCAGGTCGATGCCGTTGTCGCGCTTGAACTCATCGGCCAGATAGTCGACTATCCGGCGGTCGAAGTCGTCGCCGCCCAGGTGAGTATCGCCCGCCGTGGAGCGGACCTCGACCACGCCGTCCCCGATGTCGAGGATGCTGACGTCGAAGGTACCGCCGCCCAGGTCGAAGACCAGGACCGTCTCGTTCTGCTTCTTGTCCAGGCCGTAGGCGAGCGCGGCGGCGGTGGGCTCGTTGATGATGCGGAGCACCTCGAGCCCCGCGATGCGGCCCGCGTCCTTTGTCGCCTGCCGCTGGGCGTCGTTGAAGTACGCCGGTACCGTGATCACAGCCTCGGTCACCTTCTCGCCGACGAACTTCGACGCATCCTCGGCCAGCTTGCGCAGGATCAGCGCGGAAATTTCCTCGGGCGCGTACTGCTTGCCGTTGATCTCGAACCGTGCGCTGCCGTCCGGACCGGGGACGACGTCGAAAGAGACGGCATTTATCTCGCTGGCGACCTCGTCATGGCGCCGTCCGATGAACCGCTTAGCTGAATAGATCGTGCCTTTCGGGTTCAGGATGGCCTGGCGCCGCGCCAGCTGGCCCACGAGCCGCTCGCCCTGCGGGGTGAAGGCCACCACCGACGGCGTGGTCCGTGACCCCTCCGCATTGGGAATCACCGTGGGCTTGCCTGCCTCGGTCGTAGCGATCACCGAGTTCGTGGTACCAAGATCGATTCCGACTGCTATCGCCATCGTTCCTCCAGTACGCCATCAGGGCGGAACTTCTCCGGCCAGGCTGGACCGGCACGCGGGCATCGGAAGCCTGCTGCGCCACCGCGCGCGGCCATGTCCCCGACGCTGCCCTGTCCCCGGGCGCGTTCGCATCCTCCAAGCTGCTAGTCCTTGCCACCCCGCGGCCGCGGTGACGGCCTGCCCGGCCGGCCGGCCAGAGAACTAGCCGATCTGACGATGTGCCGCCGCGTGGCTGCCGCCCACGCTGGCGATAGGCGTTGTCGCGCCTGGACGACAGCGGCAGTACACGCGGCGGGCGGTCAATTCCGCAGAAGGCACGACCAGCTACCCGCGAAGATTCGGAGGACGCCAGGTGTCCGTGACCTATGACCCGCACCTCAGCCTGGTACGCCCGGTAGTGCCGAACACGCCCGAGGGCTGCGAGGAGTGCCTGCGGATCGGCTCCCCCTGGGTCCATCTGCGGCTATGCCTGACGTGCGGGCATGTCGGCTGCTGCGACTCCTCGCCACTTCGTCATGCCCGCGCCCACGCGTTCACGATCGGGCACCCGGTGGTGCAGTCCTTCGAGCCGGGCGAGGACTGGCGCTGGTGCTACTTCGATGAGGCCTATGTCTGAGCCCTCCGACGAGGCCGCCATGCCGAGCGTCCTCGCCGGCCACCCGCTTCCTCTGGAAGAGACTCCCGACACCATCGGGGCCTACCCGCGCCTGAGTGAACAGCAGATCGGCATGCTCGACGCTCATGGCGCGCGGCGCAGCGCGCAGCCCGGGGAGGTCCTGTTCCACGACGGCGACAAATGGACCGATTTCTTGGTTGTCCTGGCCGGCCAGGTCGCTATCGTCGAGGCATACGGGTGTCCGGAAGAGCAGCTGATCACCGTTTACGGTCCCGGCCGCTTCCTGGGCGAGCTGAGCCTGCTGACCGGGCAGGCGGCGCTGTACTCGGCCGTGGTCGTCGAGCCAGGCGAGGTGCTGGCCGTACCGGTGGGCCGGGTGCGCGACCTGCTGGCCAAGGACGCGATGCTCGAGGACCTAATTCTCAAGTCCTACCTGATCCGCCGGTCCATGCTGATCGGCCTCGGCACCGGGATGCGGATCATCGGCTCCCGCTACTCACCCGACGTGCGGCGCCTGCGCGACTTCGCGGCCCGCAACCGGCTGCCGCACCGCTGGATCGACCTGGAGTCTGATCCGGGCACGGAATCGCTGCTCCAGCAGCTCGGCGTGGCGCCAGAAGACACGCCGATCGTGATCTTGTACGGCAAGCAGCTGCTCCGCAATCCGAGCAACGCTGGCCTGGCGGCCGCGATCGGGCAGCCTATTCCGGTACCGGGGCAGACAGGCTGCGACCTGGCCGTGGTCGGCGCCGGACCAGCCGGGCTGTCAGCCGCCGTCTACGGCGCGTCCGAGGGACTGGCCACGGTGGTGCTCGATGCCATCGCTACCGGCGGGCAGGCAGGGACGTCATCGCGGATCGAGAACTACCTCGGCTTCCCGGCCGGGATCTGAGGCGCCGAGCTGGCCGACCGGGCAGTGATCCAGGCGAGGAAATTCGGTGCGGGCATCACCGTTCCCGCCCAGGCCACCTCGCTGCGCCGGCACGACGGCCAATTCGAGATCCGGCTCGCTGACGGCGGGACGATCCGCAGCCGGAGCGTCGTGGTCGCGACCGGGGCGAGGTATCGCCGGCTCAAGGTGCCCCGGATGGAGGAATTCGAGAGCACGAGCGTGTACTACGCGGCCTCGCAGGTCGAAGCGCAGCTCTGCCGTGGCGATCCGGTAGCGATCGTGGGCGACGGCAATTCTGCCGGGCAGGCCGCGCTCTTCCTGGTCAAGTACGCGGAGTTCGTGCGGCTGCTGGTCCGCGAACCCGAACTCGGCGTGAACATGTCCCGCTACCTAGTCGATCAGATCGTCAGGAGCAGCGAGATCGACGTGCAGTGCCATACCGAGGTGCGAGAGCTGCTGGGGCAGGAGGCCATGGAAGACCTGATCGTCGAGGACAACCAGACGGGCGAGCTCCGCAAGCTACCCGCCCGGGCCCTGTTCGTCTTCATTGGGGCAGAGCCCAGCACCGGGTGGCTGGGCAGCGAGGTAGCGCTCGACGAGCACGGCTTCGTGCTGACCGGACCCGCAGTGGGCGTGGTCGCTGCCCGGCTCAGAGCGCCGGATTCGGCCTCGCCGCGGTCGGCGCTCGAGACCAGCCTGCCTGGCTTGTTCGCCGCAGGCGACGTACGGAGCAGCTCGACCAAACGGGTCGCGCCGGCCGTCGGTGAGGGCGCCATGGCCATCCGCCTAATTCACGAGAGGATGCAATTCGGCTGACGAACATCAGCGGCCAGTGCCGCAGGCCGGGGCGGCTCGTAGACTCGGGCTTCGATGGACGCGCAGCGAGCAGACCTCGGCGGGGCGGCGCTCGCGCAGGCGTCCAGCGTCGGCCCGTATTTCACCATCCAGCCGTTGAGGTCCCGATTGCAGTGGCAGCCGCTCAGCGCGCTCATCTCCGATCCGGTGGTCCTTGCCGAACGCGTCGGCGGCGCTCGCACCGTCCTAGCTCGTAGTGCCGGGATCGCCGTCGACCAGGTAGAGGTCCGGGTGGCCGCGTCGATCATGTTCCTGGGCCTGGCCTCGCAGCTCGTCTCGCCCCAGCTCGGCGCGGCGGTCGTCGCGGGCGTCATTCCGCAGCTAGCCCTCGATGACCTGTGGTGGCGTCCCGTCGGCGAGGGCCCATGGCCGCTGGCCGCCAGGCCCGCTGGTGGCACTGCCATCGGCCAGCTGGCAACCAGCAGTCAGCTAGACGATGCGGCCATCATGCTGTCGGAGCAGATAGAGCGCGTCACCGGGCCCTTGGCGGCGTCCTTCGGATCCGTGTTCCGGCTTTCCCGGCACGTGCTGCGCGGGAACGTCGCATCCGCGCTGGCCGGAGCGGCAGGCGTGCTAGCCCGTGCCTTCCCGCAGCGAACAGTTGTGGTCGCGCGGCTGACCGAGCGGATCGCAGGCATGAGCCCACTGCGGGGAACCGGCAGGTTCCTCCAGCCCTATCCCGACCAGCGGGGGATTTACTTCGTGCGCCGCAGCTGCTGCCTGTACTACCGGATGCCAGGCGGCCGGACCTGCGGCGACTGCGTGCTGACGCGGATGGCGCGCTAGCCGCGCACCGGCCACGTACGTACCCAACGGCATGGCGGCCAGGTGTACCCGCGGACGAGGGCGGGCATCTTGCGACCGACCATCGAAAGGATACGAATGCTGTGGGAGATATCACCGAGTACGAAGAAGATCAGATTAAGCAGACGAATGCGTCCAAGCGGACACCAGTCGTGTTCGTGCACGGGCTCTGGCTGCTCCCGGGCAGCTGGGACCGCTGGCGAGCCGTGTTCGAGGACGGGGGCTACGCCACTCTCGCACCGGGCTGGCCCGATGACCCGAATACGGTAGAAGACGCCAACAAGCACCCCGAGACCTTCGCTCACAAGAGCGTCGGGCAGATCGCTGATCACTTCGGCGACGTGATCGGCGAGCTGAAGAAGAAGCCCGCGATCATCGGGCACTCGTTCGGCGGGCTGCTCACCCAGATCCTGGCCGGCCGCGGGCTCGCTGCCGCGTCGGTGGCCATCGACCCCGCGCCGTTCCGCGGTGTCCTGCCGCTGCCGATCTCCGCCCTGAAGTCGGCCGCGCCCGTGATCAGCAATCCCGCTAACCACGCTCGCGCGGTCCCGCTCACCTACGAGCAGTTCCGGTACGCCTTCGCCAACGCCGTCAGCGAGACCGAGGCGCACGAGCTCTACGCCACCTACGCGGTCCCGGGCTCGGGCGTCCCGCTCTTCCAGGCCGCCACCGCCAACCTCAATCCGTGGACGGAGGCGAAGGTCGACACGAAGAACCCCGACCGCGGGCCGCTGCTGATCATCGACGGCGAGAAGGATCACACCGTCCCGTGGGCCATCGCCAACGCCTCCTACAAGAAGCAGGCCCGCAACCCTGGCGTCACCGAGATCATGAAGATCCCCGGCCGCGGGCATTCCTTGACGATCGATCACGGCTGGCGCGATGTCGCCGACGCCGCTCTGTCGTTCGTCCGCGAGCACGCCCAGCCCTGACCGGTCGGCAGGTGCGCCAGCCAGGGCCGCCACGTGGCATCTCTGGCTTGCGCACGGCTGTGCACCGATGATCATGGAAGGCACCAGGCAAGGTAGCCGGGGGCCGTGGGCGGCTCGTAGCGCGGCGGCTGGACCGGCGGGAGCAGGCCGGTCAGAATCCGGGTCACCGCGCGGTCGAACACGGGCTGATCCCGCGCCGGGTCGCGGCCGGGGTCGTCGCGGGCGGGTTGGGGTTGGTCGGCCAGCGCGGCCGCGAGATGCGGGTGCTGCCCGGCCGCGGCGATCTGCAGCAGGTAGCCCGCCAGCGAGCCCTGCCACTGGGTGGTGTCCTGCCCGGCTTGCTGCTGCTCGACCTCCGTCTGCGCGAACAGCCGCACCGCTCTTGAAAACAGGCCGATTGTCTCCAGCCTGGCCGGCCCGGTCATGGCCACTCCGGCCAGCGCGGTCAGCATGGCCAGCATCGTGACCTCCCAGCTCGGGCCGTCCGGGCTGCCGAAAGAGTCCGGCTACACGACCGGGTTCGCCGTGATGGCTGGCGGGCTCGTGCTGGCTGCGCTCGCCGGCCTGCTGATCCCGGCGCGGCGGGCCGGGCAGACCGCGGGCCAGCCGGAGCACGTCGGCATGGCGGCCGTCCCGGCCGGGACGGTCGCCACCGGCGACATCGACTGACCAGGCCCCGCAGCCGACAGCGAGCCATGACAGGCAAAGGAGCGGTGTGAGCACTCGGGTGAGCACACAGGAAGGCAGGCAGGCGTCCACTCAAGGTGCGCTGCAGCACTCGCCGCCGGCCGCCCGGCGGGACGCCGTGCGTAATTATCACCGCATCCTGGCCGCCGCCCGCGAGGTGCTCGGCGAGTCCGGCGCCGAAGCCAGCATGGAGGAGATCGCGGCGCGCGCTGGCGTCGGCGTGGGTACCGTATACCGCCGGTTCGCCAGCAAGGATGCGCTGATCGACGAGCTGCTGCGACTGGCCGTCGCGGAGATCCTGTCAGCCGCGGAAAATGCGCTGGCGCGCACCGACGGACTCGGGCTTGAAGCGCTCCTGCGCGCCCTCGGTCAGTCCTTCGCTGAACACGCGCGCTATGCCAGCCTGCTCCTCCGGCGCCCGACCGACCCCGCGGCCGCACGCCGGATGCGAACAGCGATTGACCTGCTTACCGCACGGGCCGCAGCGGCCGGCACGGTCAACCCGGGACTCACCGCCGGCGACGTCACGGTGCTCATCTGGGCTATGCGCGGCCTAGTGCAGGCCATCGGCGAGGTCGCGCCGGGCGCCTGGCAGCGATTCCTTGACATCCAGCTCGCCGGGATGCGGACCCCGGGACCGCTCAGCAGCGCAACCCCGATGTCGTCCCGGCAGCTGTCGAAGCTAGCTCCGTGCTGCCGGGCTGGTCACCGCGGCACCTGAGCCTGCCGATGAGGCGGCCGGCCTGCGCAGCACGCCCGCCAGCCGCCAGCCGGCCGCGAGCACCACGGCAAGAACGCAGGCGAGCGCGAGCTCGCGCAACTGGCCAGTCCGCCGGTCCGGGCTGAGCGCGGCGCTGTGCACGAGCGCCACTGGCCAGCACGCGTAGGACACCCAGTGCACCGCCCGCTGCCCAGGCCCATCCACACCCGCCAGCTACGCGCAGCGAACGGGATGACCATCGAGGCCGGGCCAACCCCGGCGAAGTGCCCGAGCTCGGCGGTCGCGATATGCACGGCCAGGAACCCGGCCGCGAGCATCGACAGGTCCCGATGGGCCGTCCGGAGCGCAGCTCTGGGGAGCCGACGCGCTCGGGCCCGCCGGTTGATGCCCACTCCCAGCACGACCGACAGCGTTAGCAGGACCATGGCGATCACGCCCGTGACCGCGCTCGCGGTGCCCGCGGTCGGCATCAGGTGCCGCCGGGAATGACTAGCACTCATCCATAGTGCATCATCAGGCCTGACGTCTGTGTACCGGCGACAGTGGTGCCGTTGCCGCCGCCGCGGGCGAGTTCATGCGGCACCGTAGCTTCAGCTACAACAAGGAGAGCGCTCGCTACCGCAGGCTCGCCCCGGTCTTTTTCGTTCCGGGCCCTGAGCGTTGCCTCGTCCAGACCGGCAAGCCCGGTGCCCACGAATTCACCGACGGAACGCCGGCTCAACTAGCCAGTGAGCGACACCGTTGCTGTCACCGTCGCCGTCAGGGGTGCTGATAGCCGCGCCCGGTGGCGAGCAAGCCTTCCGCCGTCACGTCCGCCGCCCGACAGTCAGATAGCCGACGAAGGTGGCGGTCAGCTCGGGCCAGCCGAGCGACTCCCGCCGGTTCCTCACGCGGGTGAGGAATTCGGCGCTGCGGGCTCGTCAATTGTCTCGGATTCCGGAAGCAGATCGTCCGGGATCGGAACTACCATGCGAGTCATGACAGCAGCTAATGATCAGAAAGCCCCGCTGGCGGACTGGCAGGATGGCCCGATGGACGCGCAGTTCGGACCACACCGGTTCAGCGCCGGCGACGGCGGCGGCAGCACCGAGTTCCGGGCCGCCAGATTCGACGTCGCGGACCTGCGCGGTGCCCGGTTCACCGACTGTGACCTGAGCGGCGTCACGATCCGGGACGGCTGGCTCGTCGACGTCAGCATCTCCGGTTACCTCAGCAACGTCACGGTCAACGGCGTCGACGTGACCGGCTTCGTCAGCGCCGAACTGGACCGGCGGCACCCGGAGCGGGTGCAGTTCCGCGAGGGGCAGGACGCCGACGACTTCCGCGCGATGTGGGACACCATCGAACGACTGTGGGCGGACGCGGTCGGGCGGGCCGGGCGGCTGCCCGCAGCGGCGCTGACCGAGCAGGTGAACGACGAGTGGTCGTTCGCGCAGACGCTGCGCCATCTGGTGTTCATCACCGACGCCTGGGCGAGCCGCACGGTGCTGGACGAGCCGATGCCCTACCACCCGCTCGGCCTGACGCAGAGCTGGTATCTTCCCGAGGACGCGGCCGCGCTCGGCATCGACTCGACCGCGCAGCCGGGCTACGCTGAGATCCTGGCCGCCCGCGCGGACCGGATGGCCGTGATACGGCGCATCCTCGCCGGCCTGACCGATGCCGACCTTGGACGAGCCTGCCAGCGCTCGCCCGCTCCCGGCTACCCGGACGAAGAGCGCGCCGTGGCCGAGTGCCTCGGCGTGGTGATGGACGAGGAGATCGAGCACTACCGGTTCGCGGTCCGCGATCTGGCGGTGCTGGAAGCCCAGGCATAGGGCTAGGTAGATGCTGACCTCAGCCCCCGTCCTGGGCGGAGAGGTCCTTGTCCTCCATCTCCCACGCATGGTCGAGTGTGTGGAAGGCAGAGTGTCGGATCAGGAATGGTAGCGTCCACGATCGCATGCGCCGCTTGACCTCCCCGGCGTTGTACGCGCGCATCGCCGCGACATAGGCCTCCCGATGCTGCCGCAGTCCATCCGGGGTAAGCGCCGCGCACTCCGGTATTCGCAGCCCGACCTGCTTCGCGAAGTACTCGCTTTCGGTCCGGATGGTGTGGCCGATGATCTGGTCGCGGTCGCGTCCGCCCCCGCGCGGGCCCTTGCGCATTTCCGGCGAGACCCGCGCCGCGACGCCGTCGAAGAACGCCCAGCAAGCCCGCAATAGCGTAATCCCGCGCTCCAGCTCCGCCTCGCCCATCGGCCCCTGCTCGGTCGCGGAGGGCGAGAAGGAGATGCCCCAGAAGTCGGTCGAACCGGTTCCGACCCTGTTCTCCACGGTCTCGAGGGGCCCGGCGGCGTCGAACTCGCGTGTCATCCCGGCGAGACCCGCGACCGGCCGGTAGCGCTCCCGATAGGACTCGAGCGTCTCCAAGGCGAGCTCGGCGTTCCTTGCGCCCCGGCTCCACCCTGGCCAGTCGATTCCGAAGGCCACCGACCTCTTCCCCTTGGGCCCTCGTTCGATGACGGTGCGGACGGGCATGGCTCATTGTCGCAGGTACGCGACGCTGGGCCTCAGCGACAAGGCGAACCTCGACGGTGGCGCCATGTGGCCGACGACCTACGCGCTAACGGAGTTGACCGCCGCCGAAGAGGCAGCGATCGGCGCGCTGGTGCAGACAGCGGTGAGCAAGCTGAGGACTGAGCTGGTCTGGGCGCTCCGCCGGATAGTCCGCGGCACCGGTGTTCGGTGTCCGGGCGTCAGCGCCAGGGACTCCCCCGAAGGTCGACCCGGAGCACGTCTCCCCAGAACGGGCTGAACAGGATGTGCCCGTCCTGGGCCACGGTGGCCGGAACGAGCGGCAGGTCCCACCCGCTTCCCGCCCGCGCGCCGATGGGCTGCCCGACGCGATTCCAGCGCAGGCCGGTGCCAGGGCAGTAGAACTGGAAGGCCTTGCGGTCAAATGCCAGCGTGCACTGGGTGGACGGCTTGACAGGCTGCTGGGACAGCCGGTGGATGACGTAGAAGGCGCGCGGGGCGTGGATCAGGTAGAAGCCCTTGTGGACGTGGGCCGCGACCGCGCGGCTGCCCGGCAGGGAGGAGGCCGGGAAGGTGGTGACTGATCCGGTCGGGTATCGCGAAGCTCGGCCGAGCACGTAGTAGGTGCTGTGCCAGAACGTGCCTTCGCGCAATCGGGGGAAGCGCAGCGACCGCACCACGGCCCAGGCGGCGTGCCGCTCGGTGGGGTTTGCCTGCGGGCCGATCCAGACGGCGGCGGCGAAGCCGAACCCGTCCCCGGAGAAGCCCCGATACCAGGGACGGGGCTCCGTGCCGCCCACGTACGGCCGGGCTCGGCTGAACGACGACGGCGATAGCGGGAACGCGCTGTCGCGCAGCGGCGGCGGCCCGGGTGGCCCTCCTTCCAGGCCCCAGATCTGCACGGCCACCCCGTCGGCGGGGAAGCTGCGCAGCCAGCCCATCGGCGGCGTGCCGCTACCCGGGGCCCGGAGGTCGGGCGGGAAGCTCGTGACGCGGAAGCCGTCGCTGGTGACCCTCAGATCCCCGTTCCGGAAATGGCGCGCGCCCAGTCCTGCCGGTACCCGGATGGACCATCCGAAGCCCGGATCGGTGAAACGGCCCGCGCCGTGGTTGGCTACCTGACCGGAGCTGCCGGCAGCCGGGCCGAACGCCCTGACCAGGCCAAGCGTGCCGGCCACCACCACAACGGCCAGCGCGGCCGCGATCGGGGCGATGACCCGCCAGGTTCTGCGCATCCGCGCTGGCTGGCGCCTCGGCCCGAGCACTGCCCGGTCCCACAGCCCTGGTGGCGGTTCCAGGTTCTTGAGCTTCCGTAGCTCGTGTTGCCAGCGTTCAGGCATCGTCCACCTCTTCCCCCAGCAGTTCGCGCAGCCTGTGCCTCCCCCGGAACAGGTGCACCTTCACGGCCCCTGCCGACGTGCCCATCCTGCGGGCGACCTCCTGGATCGGCAGGTCGGCCTCGTAGTGCAGGACTACCGCGGCGCGTTGCGCTGCGCTGAGCTGCCGGAGGGCCGGCACCAGCGCGGCGAGCCCGGCCGCCGAGGCAGGAGCCTGGTCCGGCTCCGGTTCCGGTTCCGGTTCCGGCTTCCGGCGCTCTCGGCGGAGATCCTCCGTGGCAAGCCGGAAGGCGGTGCGATACAGCCAAGGCACTGGATCGCGGATCTGGCCGGCGTGCTCCAGGGCGCGGGCGAAGGCCTCGGCCACAGCGTCGTCGGCCACGGCACGGCGGCCCGCCGCGAACGCGTAGATCGTCCTCCACAGGCCGGGGGCGGCGTCCCGGAACACCTGCTCGTAGTTGACCGCCGCATCCGGCCGGGCCCGATCTGGCGGCTTGCCGCGCACGTCCCACACTCCAATAGAGGCCCGAGAGGCCTGAAAGGTTAACAACACCGCGTCGGCCGGAAGGAACTAATCCAGGCGCAGCGTGGAACAAGCGAGGGCGGCTCAGCTGGCCGCATGCCGGTGCCAGGTCAGGCGCTACCGCCGGCCGGCCCAGACGGCGGCGGCGATGCCATCCATCGGGGTAATGCCCTGCTCGTCAGGCCATACCGGCGGGAGGTACCTGGGAGCGGTCTGGAAGTCAANNNNAATGCAGCCATTTGGGCTTCGATCTCTGCCCAGCCTTCATTGGCGAACGCTCCCGGCGTTGCCGAACCTGGCTGGTGGTGCTAAAGGTCGATGATGTGGCTGGTAGCGTCTGCGGCCTCGAGGACGCGGCGGATGTCGGCGTGATCGCCGGTGACGACATCGGCGTGCAGGTCGGCAGCTGCCTGGGCGACGACGGCGTCGACAACGTCACGGGTAGCGGCGCGGCCCATGAGCGCGCCGGCGGCGTGGGCTTTCTGTTCGGTCAGGGGGAGAATCTCGCATCCGCGCAGGAGCCGCCGGAGCTGGACTTGGGCGGGGGAGCGGCTGGCCTGGGCGATGACGGGCGCGGGAACGACGGGGATGATTCCTGCTTCGAGCCGGATCCGGTGGTCGGCCCATACAGCGCGGACGTTGCGATCGGCAGCGACCAGGACGCCTGCGTCGTAGACAACCGGGGTCATGCGGTCCGGCGCTCCGCGGAGATGCCGGCGCGACGGCGTGCGGCATCTAGTTCCTCGGTGGTCAGGGGGCCGTTGTCGGCTTCCCACTCGGCGACGGCCGCAAGGCCCGATCGCACCCGCAGGGCACGCCGGGCTGCTGCGGTCATCCACGCCGAGATACTGACGCCCTCGGCAGCTGCGGCTTCGACTACCTCGGCGTGGACCTCAGGATCGACGGTAATGGCGAGCTTCGGGGACGGGTTACCGCGTGGCATGAGCAAAGTATACCACCACGGTACGACCACTACCCGCAGCTTCAGCCAGGACGTGCTTACGTCTAGCGCGCCGCGACGGTCGGCTTGGTGAGGCCTTATTGCTGGCGGGATGCCAGGGCGTTCTCCAGGGCGCTCAGGCTTGCCTGCACGTCTTCGTGCTGGTAAGTGCGGGTCCAGGTCCTGATCATGGCGGGCAGTGGCCGGGGCAGGCCGACCGAGACGTAGATGGTCACTCCGTGGACCTTAAGGAGCTGGTCGCGCAGCAGCTCCGGGTCTGTGCCGTTGGCTGGTAGGCACGTGAACCAGTAGTCGCCCCGGGAGGTGAGGTCCATTACTTCTTTGATCGGCAGTCCGGTGAGCGCGCTCAGCTCGGGATGGCGGGCGTGCCACGCGTATTCCTGCCCGCGCTTGGAGATGCTCATCGCAATGTCGTCGGGGTTGGCGTACGGCGGGAAATTGTCCACGATGATGACCGGGCGGCCGGGGTCCCGCGTGAAACCCCGCGGCCGATGTCCTGGCACGGCCGCTTTGGCCACCCGGGCACTGACATGGGCGGCATCGGTGACGGTGACCCGGGCCTGAAGTCCGAGTTCGGTGCGCTGGCCCGCTGCCAGCGCGGCCAGGTCGCCGGTAACGGCGCAGCCGGTGATGAAGTCAGGCGGGCCTACAAGATCAGTGATCTGCCCGGCGGGGAGCCGGGGCCGGGCCAGGACCTGGCGGATGGCGTCGATGACGGCGGCCGGGCGGAATGGGGGCCTGGTGCCCTGCCGGTGGGTGTTGCCGTTGATCAGCCCGATGGGGACGGGCGCGATCTGGCCGCGCTCGGCGGCCAGCGCGATCTGGCCGGCGGGGGACAACCGGGCCTCGGTGTAGGACGGACTCGCCGGCGGGTCGTGGCCGCGGCCCCC